>Ga0115002_10009892_pt1 | contig 10331 bp, 9 predicted proteins | sample ArcticOcean_MG_C_8_FD_89576 | JGI IMG/M metagenome (GOLD analysis project Ga0115002, IMG submission 89576) | Marine microbial communities from western Arctic Ocean - ArcticOcean_MG_CB11_86 | ecosystem: Environmental > Aquatic > Marine > Oceanic | place: Arctic Ocean: Canada Basin | collected... | reverse complement strand
TCCACGGGACCGATTTCCGCCGACTGACTGCACCTGGCTGCCACGGCTACAGCAGCTAATGCGGCGATGGACACCACCCTGCGACCAACCCCGCGCAGCTGAAATTCCGTCCCAATATGCATCGTGACTCTCCTGATCAGCCGGCCTTTCGCTGGCATGTTCCGTGTTTTGTTTCCCACATTGAGCAAGTCCTAGCAGGCTCACACGTCAGTCGATTGCCTTAATGAGGGCCGCGATAGGTTCTGAAGAGGAAAAAACCGGGAACGACGCGGGCCGCAAAAAAGCAGGCCGAAGCTCGACGAAGCGCCGCATGCGAGCTACCGTCCCGGCGAAATGGCGGCCGCCCCGGGCGTCGCGACTTTAGCGACCGGTCGGAGCCCTGAACCCGATCGACCCCATGCGTCAACAGGAGATTTCGTGAAGAAGTCCATCATGGCTGTGGTGATCGGTTTCGTGGTCTGGACCGCGATGTTCCTCGGCAGTAACTCGGCCGTTTCGATGGTCATGCCAGCGTCGTTCGACGAGGATGGATCCACCGATAGTGTGGCGGTCCTTCTTCTCATCCTGTCGCTGAGTATCGTCGCGTCGATCGTGTCGGGAGGCCTTACCGCGCAGGGTGCGAAGGCCGCGGCGGGCGGCGCCAGTCTGGCCCTGGGCATCCTCCTACTAGCCGTCGGAATCTTCGTCCAACTGCAGTTCTGGGAACAGATGCCGCTCTGGTATCACCTGACGTTCCTAGGCGCCCTGATCCCCGGCGTGCTCGCCGGCGCACGGATGGGAAAGCGGGACTAAGAAACGAGCGCCGCACTTCAGGCGTCTGTTCCCCGTCCGACACTGCGCTGCCTTCAGCGTTGGCGCCGCTCAGCATTGCGTTCATGGGCCACGTAGAACACCTCCTCGAACGTGCCGTCGCTCCGCGGATCTCCGGTCCGCTTCAACGCATCGGCCAGCTCGGCAGCGAGCTGCTCCCGAATCGCCGAATACTCAGCAACGTCAGCAAGATTGTCGAACTGATACGGATCCTCGGCGAGGGCGTAGAGTTCCTCCGCTGGCCGTCGGTCGACGATCCGACGAACGATGTCCGCATCTTCCGGCAACTCCATCGCCGCAATCCACGACGGATTGTGCCCGGCGTCCGTCTCCCAGTATTCGGCGCAGATGTTGACCGGACGTTCAGGCTCGAAGTTACGGATATATAGATACTCCGCGGTCCGCAATGAGCGCATCGGATAGCGTCCGCAGTGCGTCTCGATGCCGGCCATCGCCCGGGTACGGTCAGGATCGAACAGCCCGGAACGACTTGAAGTCAGCGCCGGCAGGAAACTGCTGGCGCTCATCTGCGGCAACGGTTCCAGCCCTGCCGCCTCGAGGAGCGTCGGCGCCAAATCTGCCAGTGTGACGAAGTCCTCCAGCGCCCGCCCGCCTGCGAAACGCGCCGGCCACCGCACGGCGAGCGGCACTCTTGTCCCGAGGTCATAGAGCGTAGCTTTGGCGCGCGGGAACGGCATCCCGTTGTCACCGGTGATCACCACGATCGTGTTCTCCAGCTCACCCGCCCGCTCCAGTTGCGCCACGATCTCGCCCGCCGCAGCGTCGAAGATCTCGACCTCGTAGAAGTAGTCGGCGAGATCGGTACGGGTCGCTTCCGTGTCCCGCAGCGTTGGTGGCACCACGATCTCGTCAAGCCGCATACCCCGGTCGATCCCCGATTGCCATTCGTAGGGTCGATGGGGCTCACCCGTGTTGAACCAGAAGTGGAATGGCTGGTCGCCGTCCCGGCGGGCAAGGAAATCTTCGAACCCCGCCACCCGATCGGCGGAGTCCCAGGGGCGCCCCGGGGCGGGGCCAACGACGATTCTTCCGGCAGGGTTGTATCCCCTACCCGTCTCCTCCATGAATCCGGGTCCCCAGCCTTTCCCGGAGTAGCCGACGAGATAGCCCGCGCGCTCCAGCGCGTCGGTGTACGTATCGAACTTGGCTGGCAGCGCGCCCCACAGATGCACGCCCGTTTCGAGTTGCCACGGGTGCATCCCGGTCAGCAGTGCTGCCCGTGAGGGCGTGCACGACGGCGCGTTGACGAAAGCGTTGTCGAAACGCACGCCCTCGCGGACGATGCGATCGAACGTTGGCATTCGGAGGTTCGGGTCGGCAACCATCTCCGACTGCGGCCAGTTCCAGTCGTCAGCCATCAGGATTACGACGTTGGGACGGGCCGGCACCTCAGGGCGCGCCGCACACGAGATCGCCATGCCGCCCACAGCGACAGCGATCGCGAGCAGCATGCCCAACCTCGAAACGCGTCTACCAGCCCCAAAGTACATGGCCGGGAGACTATGTCGGCGGCGGCCCTTGTAGCAAATGAGCGCGTCGCATGGCCGCAATCAACCTGTTCCCTCGCCGGTAGCGGCCGCCGCAGTCCAGACCTCTCGCCGCGGCAGCGTCACGAGCCAGCAAGCCAAGCCCAGCGCAACCACCACGACGGCGAGCGCGGAGAACATCGAGTCGTACGAGCCGGTCCGCTCGATCGTGGACGCCAGGAGTAGTGGCCCCGCTGCCGAGGCGAACACCGTCATCATCTGCGCCACGCCCTGGATCCGGCCCAACTGGCCGCGACCGAACACCTGCCCCCAGACGGGAAAGAAGACCACGGTGACGACTCCACCGGCAGCGCCCATGGCCACCGCGTAGGTCATCACGTGAGCAGTGGTTTCGACTCCCGGCAACATCAGCAGCGCCGTCGCGAGGACCGCCATACCGAGCCCCATGACCCGTTGGATCGGAACTCGCGAAGCCAGCACGCCGCCGCCAAAATTGGCTGCCAAGCCGCCTGGAGGGCTTTGATAGCGACTGGGTGCCAACAACTGACGGCATCGCTCTCTACACGGACTTGCCGCCCGGGAATTTCACGTTCCGGGTCGAGGCGGTACCCGTCGCGGACGGTCGGTCCGTCGCCGCGCTCGCTATCCCCGTCTCGATTCAGCCGCCGTACTGGGCAACCTGGTGGTTCCGCGCTCTGCTCGCGGCAGCGGCTGCGGCAGCTGTCTTCGCGACAGTGCGGTATCGACACGCGCAGAGGGCCGAGGTCGATACCTTGCGGTTGCGCATCGCCCGCGACCTCCACGACGATCTCAGCACCAATCTCAGGGCAATTGCGTTGCTTGCAGAACGCACGGCGACGCAGCTGGAGCCCGGCCAGAAGCCGGCCGCTTCTGTGCAGACAATCCACGGCACGGCGCGCGACATGCTGGAGGATCTGCGCGACCTGGTCTGGCTGGTGGGCCCCGAGCACGATTCCGCCGAGGGGATGTTGCTGAAGATGCGCACGGTTGCCGAGAGCCTCCTGGGGGAGCGCTTCACCATGCGGGCAGACGGTGTCCCCGCCCTGCACCACTTACGAATGGCCGACCGTCGAGAATTGCTGTTCATCTACAAGGAACTGCTGCACAACGCCGCACGCCACGCGGCGGCGGCGAACGTGTCCATCGCGCTCGATGCAGGGCCCGACAGTATTCGCCTGGCCGTTGTCGATGATGGCGTTGGCTTCGAGCTCAACAGCACGGTCCAAGGCAACGGAATCGCAAGCCTGCACGAGCGCGCCCGGCGACTCGGCGGCATCCTGAAGATCGAGAGCGAACCCGGGCGGGGCACACGGGCGGTGTTCACCCGGAGCCCCTAGCCGCACAGGACTGGCAGAGGAGTGCGGACACCCCGCTGAGGGGGCAGCGGGCCACCCCGCTTTGACCCTCTCGGCGGCCGCGGCCACCGCACGGGCCCGGTTTCCGCTGTCGGTCGCGGTCCATCGAGAATGGCGCATTCACGCGACGCGGGAGGCGATGCACCCACGACAAGCTAGGCGCTGAACATTGACTTGAACTCTTCGATGGGAGAGGTGCCACATGCGACCTGGATTCAACGATCGATTCATCGTCGTCCTCGTGGCAGTTGCCCTGGTCGTCGCGCCGTTGCCCGCGTTCTCTCAGGAAGAACGTCGCGCTCCCCAATCGGGCGCGCTTCACAGACTCACTGCGCCAGGTCACCGCGTTTGGTCGGGCTACAATTTGCCGACGTGACCTCACCAAAACATCAGCGAGTGGCGGAGTTCCTGGAGCTCGGCATCTTCGCCGGCAAGACTCGACCGTTCCCCTTGACGGGCGGTCGACAGAGGTTCACTCTCCGGGATAAATAACTGGACACGGGACTTTCGCAATTCCTGCACGTCGAGCAAGCGTACCCCCCATTACCTTTGTGAGTGAGGGTCCATGAGAAGGCCAGTCTTTGTTGCACTGATCGCGTTGCTCGCTGCAACGGCCTGCGTCAGCGTAAGCAAGTCAGTACTCACCTCGTCGTTCCAGGCGAATCCGGTAGCGACGGAGGACGTATACGTGTTCTTCGAGACCGATAAGGGCTACGAGGACTGCTCGCGAGTAGCGATCCTCCACGGCTCCGGAACGTCCGATTGGACTAATCAAGGCCAGATCATAGACAAGCTCCGCGAGGAAACCGGAAAGCTCGGAGGAAACGCACTGCTACTGCAATCGATGGAAGAGGCAGGAACGGGAGAAAAGATCGTTAGTGGTCTGTTCGGAACCAGAAGTGACACCGATTCTGACGCGCTTGCCTTGCGGTGTCCCGATTCTGTGATTGCTGCGGCCAGAAAACTCGGCCCAACGCAGGATGGCGACTCAGAAAGCCAGTAGAAATACTGAGGCCTGGCATACTCCCGAGGCATAGAGGAGCAGCCAGTCTCAGATTGCTGAGATCGTCACTCCCACCATGGTTGCGTGGAAGGATGTGATCGACCTGCAAGGCCTTCTCGTCAGCCGAGATCCCACAGAGCTCACAGCGAAACCCTGCGGCCTTGAGAATCTCGTACCTGAGCGTCCCGCTGATGGCACCTGTGGTCTTGTCGCGGTGCCGGAAGACGCTATCTCCCCTCTGCTCTAGGAAGTCGTCCAGGCGCTTCTGACACTTCTCGGTGAGTTCCTGGACCTGATCACTGGAGAGCTCGCCAGAGCAGCAGCGCGCAATCATGCGCCACGTTGATGGGTGCGAGAAGTGCCGCGACTACCTTGCCGGCGAACGTGACCTTGGTGGCCTGCTGCATGCGTTGGATGCGCCTGAAGAGAAGACCTAGTGGCTAGCTGGTCGCCTCCCACCCCTTTTCGGGCAGCACCCCGTGGACTGCGAAGTACTCCAATTCTTCGCGGTCGGCAGTACTCATCTGCTCCACGAACCTCTCGAAGCTCCGATCCTCGCTGATGCTCACCAATGCCTGTGCCCGGTCGTAGGCCAGCCGTAGGATCTGCGGGTTCGGTTTGTCCGCAGGCATAGCTTCGACGCAAGCGATCAACTCGTTGTCGATCTTGCCCAACTGGCAGGTCCACGACGCTTGGGTTAACTCACGGACCTGGTCGAGAAACTGCGGGTCCTGTCGCCATCGCCACAAGGTGCTTGAGTCGATACCGAGATCGACCGCAATGCCCTCTAGCGTCTCCCCTGGCCCGCGCCTCGCAATTCGATCAATGGCGGCGGTCCAAATCGGATTCTCGGGACCTGGTCCTCGCATGGCGCATCTCCTGCATTCTCGTGTGATGCGCCGCGTCTACTGAAGGGTCCCACAGATCGGGAGGTGGTCGCTACAGGTGGCGGAGTGGTTGTGTGTGTGGGAGCGGGGAGGCTGGGGAGTCCGTCACGCTAACCTGGCTGTGCCGCTGGTTTATTCTCGTGCAGTCACCTGCCCAGCAAGCAACTTCGGCTTCAGGACTACCGTCGAACCCCGGCGACGCCTATCGCCTCGACGCTGAGGCGAACGCCAACGCTGTCGTCCGATGCGAGGAGTCGAAGCGGTTGTTCGCCGGGCAGCATGCCCGAATCTCGATAGTTGTCGCGCAGGTATTTAGCCAGGAGAGGATAGGTCCGGCTGAGCCGGTACCGCTCATCGCCCTTGAAGGGTCGGTCCGAGACAACAACCCAGCCGACATCGTTGGACTCCATCTGCCGGATCACCCGGTGTTGCAGCTGTTCTGACGCCGTATTCATGAAGAGCAGCCGGGAGACGGGGGCGCGACGTTTGAGCAAACGGTAGGCCCCTGGCATGTACGGCACGATCAGGAGCTCTCGGCCCGAATTCGTCACCGCCGCATCGACGGTTCGCAAGGTGCGAAGCTCCCGCGAGCCACGACGGTGAATCAAGTAGGTGGTGCCATCCAGTTCGAAGGGCACGAGAGTGGTAACGCCTGTCTGTATCCGAGCCCAGAGGGGTCGGTGCTGAAGGATCGACACGGCCGTGACGGCTGCAACGCCCACCAGGAAGGCAGACAGAGCGGCGTCTCGCGCTCGCCTCTCCATCGCCGGTCGCGGCACGAGCGTTGCTGAGGCAGCCAGAGCCGCTATCAGGAAGGTGGGGACTACCGCGGCCTGATGGCTGACGTCGGCGCGTGCGAACGCATGGTGCAGGTAGGGTGCGCTGATGCAGGTGGCGGCCAGCCACAAGGGCTCGACGGCCCCCCTGCGGATGGTTGCTGAGATGAGAGTGGCAGCGCAGAACAGCGGCACGACGACGAAGAACGTGCCCAGCACGAGAGGTCGAAGCGCCCCGACCAGAGACAACCCGGCAGTCTCGACAAGCCACGGCCAGGGAACGGGCGCGGGAATGTTCGTGGCGCCCGATGCGAACATCTCGCGCACGGTCTCGGCGAAGGTCGCAAGGAAGCCGGGCGCTAGCGCGACCAGCAGTAGCATCGGCAGGTAGCCAACGACGAGACCTCCCGTCCAGGCCGCTAGCCGCGATTTCAGCAGTGGGAGTCGATCGGCCGCGGCTCGCGGGGTCCGGTCGGCGAACAGCAAGAGCGCGAAGCTGCCGACTGCAAGGTACAGACCGATGTTGCGCCCGAAGCACGCCCCGAGGCCGACGCAGAGGCCGAGATAGGCGTGTCGCTCCAGCGACGGCCGCTCGAGGAGTCGCGCACCTAGCCAGGTGGCGGCCAGCGCAAACGCTGGCTCGTAAGGCTTGAAGGCGGGGAAGAACCACAGGGTGACGACCCCGCTCATCAGCAGAACCTGCCAGGTCCGGTCGAGCACACGCCTCGACATCAGCACGGAGAAGGCGACCCCGACTCCGGCGAACACGGCGTCGGCTGCGCGCATCGCTGGTACATCCGAGCGCAGCAGCCACTGCCAGGCGGCGATCCAGTAGTAACGCCCCGGGTCGTAGGACTGGAAGTCCCGCATCGGGAGTTCTCCCAGCGAGACTCGCCAGACGCCGTACCAGACAAAGCCGTCGTCGTGGAGTGGGAGGTAGACGTTCCACTCCAGGGCGAACAAGATCCCGGATAGTCCCAGGCCGATGCTTAGCGCGGTGATGGGCGAGGAGACCAGGCGGTGACGCATCGTTAACTCTGTACAAGGGTCCGGCAGCAAGCGTGCTCGCGGCTGCGAGCCGCCGCTGCGGCCTGCTGCCGAACCCACGCGATGTTCCCGGGCGAGCCGACTTCCAGAAACCGCTCACGGTCCCTGGCTATCAACCGTAGTTCTTCCCGGTCGGGTACGTGATGCGATAGATGACTTTCACCGTTGTCTCCGGTTCCCTGAAGAGAACCACCAACGCGCCGAAATTACGACCCCTATGTCCGCCTAGCATCCAGACCCGACCCGCTTCCTCGCCCCTCTGTGGGCCACCCTCCACTCTGTACCAGACGCAGTCTGCCTATTGGCGAGCGTTGTAGGGCCGTACAGGAGCTGTCAGGGATGCCCCAACGTTCGCTAGGTGGCGTCCACGGGGCGGCCTGGAGTTGGGGTCACGCATCTTCTCAGGGAGTGGCCGGGGCTTTCCTGCGCTCGTTCTCCCCAACCTTTCTGTACGGGCAAATCACCCTTCAGTGTGGATTAGGTACTTGCAACTACCTGTCCGGGAGTCGAATACCCCCCTCCCCCCTCTTGGGTCCACTTTGGGTCCACCTTCGCCAGAAAAGGGTCCACTTTGGGTCCACTTCTTGGGCACAAGAGGGCAAACGCGGGAACTCTGAGCGGTGGCCCGATGCGTCTGAAGACACTGGCAACACTGGGAAACCCAGTGAAAATAATGGTGGGCTCGGGCGGAATTGAACCACCGACGCAGGGCTTTTCAGGCCCTCGCTCTACCGACTGAGCTACGAGCCCACCAGAAAGTCGCTACACGCCGCAGTGACGAGGATGACGGTACGCGCAAGAGGCGCGATCCGGCGTGTGGAAGTCGACGTTATAGCCCGCGCCCAAGGCCCAGTCAAACGAACGATTCGTCTATAGTAGCCGCCACCGTCCAACGCGGCAAAGCACTTCGTTCGCAACCTACAGGGGCTCGATTTGCAGCTTATTGAAAGCTTCGTTACCTGGCTGAACGGCTGGGTCTGGGAATCCGGGTTCACGATCGGCGAGGAGCGCTTGCCGTTTGTGGTGATCGCACTGATCGGGACCGGTCTCTACCTGACGTTCAACCTCGGCTTCGTCCAGCTCCGTCGCCTCGGGCACGGCTTCGCCATTACCACCGGCAAGTACGACGACCCCGACGAGCCCGGCGACGTCACGCACTTCCAGGCGCTCACGACCGCGCTGTCGGCAACCGTCGGCATCGGCAACATTGCCGGTGTGGCGATCGCGATCCACTTCGGTGGTCCCGGCGCATTGTTCTGGATGTGGGTCACAGCGTTCCTCGGCATGGCAACGAAGTTCGCCGAAGTCACCCTGGCGCAGCATTACCGCACCGTCTCGACCGATAAGGACGGGAAGAAGTGGGAAGGCACGGTTGCCGGCGGACCGATGTACTATATCCAACGTGGCCTTGGCGACAAGTGGAAACCGCTGGCGATCATCTTCGCGGTACTCCTGGGCGTCACCGCGTTCATGACCGGCAACGCGATCCAGGCCAACACCGTGGCCGACTCGATGTTGACGACGTTCGGCGTCCCGACGTACATGACGGGGCTAATCACCTCGGCGATCGTGCTGTCGGTCGTAGTTGGTGGCATCGGTCGTATCGGGGCCGTCACCGGGATTCTGGCGCCGCTCATGGCGGGCATCTATGTGACCGCCGCCTCGGTGATCCTGTTGATCAACTGGCAGAGCGTTCTGCCGAGCTTCGCCCTCATCTTCCGCGAAGCGTTCAATCCGACGGCAGGGATTGCCGGCACCGGAATGGGCGTATTCCTCGTGACGATGATGTGGGGCGTACGCCGTGGCCTCTTCTCGAACGAAGCCGGTCAGGGGTCCGCGCCGATCGCGCATGCTGCGGCCAAGACCGACGAACCGGTTTCCGAAGGCGTTGTGGCGCTCCTCGAGCCGTTCATCGACACCATCGTGATCTGCACGTTGACCGCGCTGGTCATCATCACGACCGGCGTCTGGCAGGAGAGGATCCCGACCGAGATCTCGCTGATTGGTGGCGACCTCTCGTATGTTGCCGACAACGGCCGCGGCGGCGTGAGCCCCGTGGACGTGCCGTCGACCGCGCTGCAATACCAGAACGGCATTGCGGCATCTGCTGCTGGTGGCGCGATGCTTGCCTGGCATGAGGTAGCTGTGGAGCAACTGTTCCTCGACAGTGATCTATCGCAACCGTTCAGCGGCTCAGTCGACTCGATCGTTGGCGTCGCAACGGGCGCCGGCGGGCAAACCCATGAGACGTTGTGGGGCGCAGCTGTAGAAAGCGGCGCCCCGCTCACCATGATGGGATTCCGCGCCGGCCTCGGTCAATGGGGCGACATGATCGTCCTGCTCAGCGTGCTGCTGTTTGCCATCTCGACCGCCATCTCGTGGTCGTACTACGGCGATCGCTGCGCGTACTTCCTGTTCGGCACCAAGGCCCTCATGCCCTACAAGCTGGTCTACGTGGCGATGCACTTCGTCGGTGCGGTCGTTCCACTGGCGTCCGTCTGGGCTCTGGGCGATGTCCTGCTCGGCATGGTGATCCTGCCCAACCTGCTGGCGCTGATTCTGTTGGCGCCCAAGGTGAAGGAGCTAACCAACTCATACTTCGAGCGGAAGCCGTGGCTCGAAGTCGCCAAGCGGAAGGCTCAAGGCTAGGCACGAGGGCATCCCGGCCGCGGCGCCGCCCAGGCGCTGCGGCAGCTTTGCTATAGTAGCGCCGTCCTTGTGCGGGCCACTGTTGCAGTGCGCCCTGGTACCTGAAGCTCCTTCCGTCGAAAGCCGCCCCTCCGGCGGGGCAGTTCGGAGTCGTCCATGGGTGAGAGAGAACGCTGGGGAACCCGAGTCGGGCTGATCCTGGCGATGGCTGGTAACGCGGTCGGTCTGGGTAATTTCCTGCGCTTCCCGGTGCAGGCGGCCCAGAATGGCGGCGG
>Ga0115002_10009891_pt1 | contig 10331 bp, 11 predicted proteins | sample ArcticOcean_MG_C_8_FD_89576 | JGI IMG/M metagenome (GOLD analysis project Ga0115002, IMG submission 89576) | Marine microbial communities from western Arctic Ocean - ArcticOcean_MG_CB11_86 | ecosystem: Environmental > Aquatic > Marine > Oceanic | place: Arctic Ocean: Canada Basin | collected... | reverse complement strand
CCAAGAGTTAAAAGAATTTACTACGAGACACAAAAGCAGAGGTGGAAAAAGTATAAACAAACATAAAATAAATAATGGCAAAAAGACTAGGAAGAATAAAAGAAGTAAAAGTAGAAACTATTTACAACAAAAGTCATGATGTAATGTCGTACTACTGTAAAGATTGTTTAAAATTGAAATGAATACATGGTATTATTCAGTATTCAAACCATGTACGTTTTACAGCAAAAACAACAGGCCCTCATCTATGCTAAAAAGCAAAATCGAGTTGCCCAAATCAAACTCGAACAAGCGCGCCGCAAACGTGTGTCGAAAGACAAGTCGGGAGCATTATCTACGCTTCTACTTAAGATATTGCCTCTATCACTAGATATGATTATTCACATAACGTCCTACATGTCATTTAAAATTCCAGTATCTATTCGAAACATTGAATGCAATTGCTTGAAGTGCCATAATCGACTAAAAGCAACTATCGGTCAATAAAAACACATACAAAAACAAATAAAAAAAGATTTTAGATAAATCTCGCGAAACGGAATCGAACCGCTGTCCAATGGAAATCTATTGCTTTTAGCATCTACAGTCCATCGCTCTACCAACTGAGCTATCACGAGTTTTTGTTTTTATTATGCATTTTGGTCATTTTTAGGAAATACTAAATTACCAAGTTTAAGTTCATTAAAATACCAAATTGCCTGTAAAAAGGTATCTGCTAAATCATCCTTCTTTTTATGTAGTGAAAAATCAGCATGTAATTTATTCAAGTCTAGCATAATTGCCGTATAGCGAATACTTTGCTTTTTTCGATCTTGATATGTCCATTTACCACTAACAAATAATTTTAGTTTATTACTTGCTGATACTCCAATTACATTTGCATGTTTCATTAACCAATATTGAATGACAAGCCCTTGTATAGCCTTCATTTTACTTGCTAATGGACCAATTTGATTTTCAACCAACACAGTATCTATTTTATCAAACCGATCATCATATCGAGTCATTATTTGTTGCCCCAAATCAACGAGTGTAGAAGGTTTTAGTGGTCCGGATATTTTCGACAAGGCCTTTTTCATGGCTGGTAAAGTTGTAACTGGTATTCCATGTGCTATACAACGAGGAGTTACAGCATCTATATGTTTATCTGTATGAGATGCATGCCTTTTACAATATAGAGTTTTATTTGTTTTATGTGTAGCCATTGATGAACAACATGAACATCCTAGATGATCTGTTAAATCCAATATCCCCCAGTCAATAATTTTCAGCGTGTCTTTAGTCACTTCAAACAAACAGTGTGCCAGATTTTTAATACCAATATCAATTGACAATACTCTCATTACAGTATAGAACAGACTATAGTTTAATCTGTTTTAGTCATTATAACATTTTCTGTATCAAATAGAGTTTTTTCAATATCCGACACATTACGCGCATTTACCAAGTCATCGTTATCGTTAATTGATTGTGTTAATTTATTATCTGTCTCTCGCGCCTTTCTAACATTTTCTTCGATTGCTGCCCGTTTTGATTCTTTTACTCGAGCATTGAAAAAGTCTTTTGCAATGGATTCATTCTCAATCTTTTTGGACATTAAATCGTTTAATTGTGCCTCTAAAAATTCAATTTTACCCGTTTTATACGCGTCTGGATCCCACGGCATCCAAATACCAACTGGACCAACAAACACATCAAAAGTCGGGTCTTTTTCTCGAAGAAGTTTAGCACGAAGTTCTGCTTCTTCTTGTGAAGGAAATACTCCACGAATTTTTAGTCCTCGAGTATTGGTCTGGAAACTATTCTTCTTACTATAGGCCAGTTCTAGAGCGTCTACATTTGTATCCATAAATGTTTTATAATCATCAAATACTGATTCTTTAGCAATAGTTTCATCCTTGCAAAAATCCGCCAAATCTTGGGACACTGCGTCAGTGCTCAAGTTATATTTAAAGGCAATAAATGCTGTAAATTGTGCATACTTTTGCATGGATTTATACATATCCCACGACTTTACAAATTCATTAAAAAAATAAATATTCTTATCTTCAATAATTGCTTCAGGAGAAATAAAGGACACGCATACAAATTTTTGTTGAGCAATGGGTTTATCCTCGTCCAATAAATCAATATATGTAGGAGATTTAGTTGTCATACTATTAGACACAAGCACCGTTTTAAGTTTATTTATAAATATACTATTTTTTTATATACTATCATATTATATGTTTGATCTTGGTGAATTAATGAAACGTGCTATAAAATATTTAGTTGAAGGTATCATGGTTGCCATTGCTGCGTATGCCATTCCAAAGGGAAAGGGATTAAGCCTTGATGAAGTTGGACTCATTGCATTGACTGCCGCCGCAACATTTTCAATCCTCGATACCTATATCCCAAGCATGGGAGTTACTGCTCGGGCTGGAGCTGGATATGGTATAGGACTCAACATGGTTGGATTTCCACATTAAATTGACTTAAATATAGTCTATATAAATTATAGTAATGGACAAACACGATGATGTTATAGCTGTTCGAAATGAATTATTTTTTATGCCTTATAATACAATTAACCACGAGATTAGTTTGAACCAAGTTCAAACTATTCTAACTACCTATGGGGTACTTGTTAAACTTAATGATATATCCATCTATAAAACAGCATTTGTACATCGTTCCTATTGTAATCGGCAATTTGATAAAATGGTACACATTGCACCATGTCCAGACGGTATTATACCACTACAATCAACCACAAATGAACGCCTAGAATTTCTTGGAGATGGTATTCTTGAATGTGTTACAAAATATTACATGTATAGACGTTTTCAACGTGAAAACGAAGGATTCATGACTGAAAAAAAAATTGCTCTTGTAAAAAATGAGGCAATAGGATCTCTAGTCTTAAACATGGGATTACAAGAATGGTATATTATATCAAAACATTCAGAAGAAAAAAATATGCGAACAAATTTAAAAAAACTAGGGTGTTTATTTGAAGCTTTTATAGGAGCCATATTTATTGATTTGGGATTTCATGCAACTCAAACATTTATAGAATCTGTATTCGAAACACATGTGGATTGGACAGAACTAATTTTATGTAATGATAACTATAAAAATATTTTACAGGTAAAGATACAAAAAGAATTTAAAACTACTCCTGATTATGCCGAAATTTCACAACAGGATGCGTATCATTCAGGCGTATATTTATGTCTGGGACAGTCCATGTGGAATACGTCTGTATCTAAAGCATTGCCATTTACACAGTTTGGGACATTTCAGGCCATTCACACCTACATGAAACAACATCCTGCAGTATTGATTCTACTTGGAGAAGGACATCATAAAATTAAAAAAAAGAGTGAACAAGTTGCATGCGAACAAGCCCTGAAAATTATTTCAGGACAAAAAGGCCTTGACACAAAATAATCTGTGCACGACTATACCAAGTATTATTAATGCAAGTATAACGTATAGTAATTTAATATCACTGAATCGAGAAATTACCCATGCAAATAAAATAAGCCAAATGACATCTAGAATGGCAATGCCAGCAACATGAAAATGTACTCCTTTTCCAGGTTTACCTAGACTATTCTTGTATTTACATAGCGACATATATAGTAGTTGTAGTTTAAATAATTTGTTAAATTGACACATTATCGGTAAACCATTCTCCGATTAAATTTTGAATAACATTTTTATTATTTCCACGATATAACATTATCCACATTGAACAATTACCAGACCCACATATAATATATTTACATTTTGACATGATGATAGTTATTGCCAAATATTTCTTTGAAAATTCATTATTTGTAGAACGCATTTTTATGTCGACAGTATCATTACATTTTTTCATATGTCGTATTTCAGACTTGAAATAAAATGAATTATTTGGATATTTACTGGTCATGTATTTAATAAATTCGGTTTCGTCGCTCTGAATTAAAAATATCATGTGAGGATTTTTTGTTATTATTTTTGCAGTGTAGTTTAAATATTCACTATACTCACATATTTTTGTCTCGCTATTTTTATCATTTCCTCTATAAAATAATACACAAATATTATTATATGATAACATGTACTTTTTTTCAATGTTGTTAATAAGTTTGATAATAGTTTCGGATGGAGAAAAATACTTTTTGATTAATAAATCATGGCGTCTGTAATCCAATTTTGAATAATTACTAAATTGGTTGCAATTATTTATAGGGATATTAATGTCAATGTTTTCAGTTCCATAGTGTTTGAAATAATCATATGTAATATCATTATCGTTAATTTTATACCACTTGAACTGTTGAGAACTATCAATACTATCTGGCATTTTGTTATTTGAATTAATAAAATTTACAATACTAAATAATTTTATAGAACAACAAGAAAAAAATCCAGCATTATGAGTTATCTTAAGCATTTATTATACTATATATTAACGTTTTTAATCCAAAAAATATTTACTTGTTTTTTTATTTGTTTTTTTATTTGTTTTTTTTATTTTGTTTGTTTTTTATTTGTTTTTTATTTGTTTTTTATTTGTTTTTTATTTGTTTTTTTATTTTTGCCTATCGTTTTTCACCATTCACCAAAACACCATTCACTAAAATTTTCGCTCACAAACCGATCCATCAACTCCATCGTTTGTTCGTCTTCTTGGTCAAGTTGATCCGCGATTTCTTGGTTGAACTCTTCTGTCGTCTCAAACTGTGCCCGAGAAGAACGGAATTTTGCCACGCGATGAACCCGCTTCCACTTTTCGTTTTCTGCCCACTTGCGCTTGTCCGGCTTCATCGTCCAGCTCTTGTTCTTGTTCTTGATGAAACGGGTCTTTGTGAGAAATCCAATGGTAGACATGATTGTTGTTGCTTTAATGTTAATCTATTCATGTAAAATCGTTTCAATTTTATTTCCGTTTAATTGTCACGATTAAAAAAATTGAAATATATATTTAGTGTATTATAAATCATCGTGCCGACTATTCAGCGAATTGAAACGAGTGAAAAATATGAAACACAAATACAAATATTTTAATGTCAAAGTTCATAAATCTGTCACAGAATTAGATATTAAATAAAAAAATAAAAGGTGTATTGTTATTGGTCAAATACAGTTTTTTTATGTTTTTTGTTTTCTGGTTTTTTTATTTTTTATGTTTTTTATGTTTTTTTATTTTTACCACCAGTCGGCCATTCTCCGCGCGTACCACCGGGCAAATATCTCTTCTATTTCAATCGTCCCTTGATCATATTGATCCACGATTTCTTGGTCGAACTCTTCTGCCGTCTCAAACTGTGCCCGAGAAGAACGAAATTTTGCCACGCGGTTAATCTTCTTCCACTTTTCGTTCTCCGCCCACTTGTGCTTGCTGCTTGGTTTTATCGCCCGACTCTTGTGCTGGTTCTTGATGAAACGGATCTTTTTGATGGACTCCATGTTGATTGCTGTTGCTTTGATGTTAATCTATTCATGTAAAATCGTTTCAATTTTATTTCCGTTTAATTGCCATTGATGGATGTTTTTTTATGTTTTATTTTATTTACTACTTTCTTACTTTTCTCCCCATTTTACAGTACCAAATACTTTGTCTGCTTCGTCATAAGATTGGTCTAATACTGTATTCACCGTTTCATTGTTAGTGCTAACCCTCTGTAATTTTCCTCTAACCAATCCTTCTAACGTTCCAACCTGTGCAATATTTACTATTTGTCCCATTGACTCAAGAGCTTTTTTAGTATTATCAACCTCATTAATGCAATCTTCTATTTGTTTTATAGAATCATTAAGTTGTATAAGTAATAGGTCTGTATTACTGATGTCTATTCTTGAAAATGCATTCAATGCACGCATTTGTGACCCCATACAGGCTACTAAACCTCGCCTGCCTCCCACGCATGTTGCCATGCTCCGCGCGTGGAAGTGTATTCTGGCGATCCCTGTTTTAACGCATCTGTAATTGATGTAATTTCGCCACTTAATGCTATTGTATCCATTTTAATTTGGCAGCCCAGTTAATTCTGCCTGCATATTTATATTTTATATTTTAAAATTTATTGACTCTGATTGTTACTTTTTTATTTCTACTTTTTTTCTTTCTACTTTTACCTCCTGATATTTTTCGCGTCAATCCTACTAATATAAATACCTCTCTAGTATCATTTGCCTTTTGATTGCAATGGTCTATATTAGTAGCTTCATAATTTGGTGGTACTGGTAAAATTTCTGTTGTCATGAATTTCCTTATTCGCTCTGGTAGTGTATCCACTCTGAATACTCTATCAAAAGGTACTGGTCCATCATAAAACCAATCTGGTTTTTCAATCATCATGTTTGTTCCATACGGTCCCATAATTTTCGACATTTCTCTCCCACCTGGTTTTATGTAATCTCGTATGTAAGCATTTGCCTGCCAACCTTCTGGTGTATCATCTTTGCATTCTACAAATTCAGTTATATTTTTTTTGATATCTGACAATCTGATTGTTGTTCCATGACTACTTGCGTCATTTAACAAAACTATTGCATCATCAAATTCTGATAGTGCGTCTTCTATTTTTATTTTTCCACCTGAAATAAAATCATCTATTAAAAATAGTGGGTTATACGTGTCAGTACTTAATGCTGTTGGAACAGTTTTTATCATATATGGCGATGAAACTTCTTCCGATTCTTCATCTTCATCATCTGATTCATCGTCTTCTGATTCATCATCTTCTGATTCATCTTCTGATTCATCGTCTTCTGCTTCGGCTTGATTCTCTGGGATTGGATATGTATAATCTGATCCAAGAAACATTTGATACTCTTCAAGTAAATTTTCCATGATCCATTTATCAAGAGGATGATTATATTTTGAATTCTTAAACATTTTAGATGTATTATGGACGTTATTAACCACCCAATCATTAAGTGGATGATTATAGTTTGAATTTTTAAACATATCATGCATTTCTTCAACATTACTAACATCCCAACATCCGAGAGGATGATTATATTTTGATTTACAAAACATGGAATACATATGAGTCACATTACCTACATTCCAATTATTTAATGGTTTATTATAACGCGATTTATAAAACATTGAGCTCATATCAGTTACATTATTTACCTTCCATTTATTTAAACTTTTATTAAAGCGCGAGTTATGAAACATGCCTGCCATTGTTAATACATTACTAACATTCCAGTTATTTAGAGGGTGATTATATTTTGACTCACTAAACATTTCTTCCATATTTGTTACACTACTTACGTTCCAATTATTTAGAGGGTGATTATATTTTGACTCGCTAAACATTTCTTCCATATTTGTCACACTACTTACAGGCCAGTTATTTAGAGGAAAATTATAAATTGACTCCCTAAACATGCCTTCCATATTTATTACATTACTTACATCCCAATCATCAATTGATGCATTAAATAATGTGTTTCTAAACATAAAAGACATATCTATCACATTACTTACATCCCATTCATTGCTATTGTCTAAATGTACTGCTGTTGCGGTTGGATTATTCGGCACCTGTTGTCGGTTAACTGCTTTGTTTAAATCCTCTTTAGCGTCTATTGGATTAATTTCAATAGATGCATCACGAAATCCTGCTATAAACATATACATTTGTATTATATTAAACTATATATCAAAAAAAGTATTATTTACAAAGTAGCAGTTAATTAGTAATCATTCGAGGCACTACATTCATCGTCGTCAATTCTTGAAATAATAATTTACAAGCATATGGTACATAAACCTTTTTGAAATCTGTTCGATTATCACATAATTTACACAAATGTTTATGTCCAGCATCATTATGATGTACAATAGTACCACATGGATTACACACATAAATGACATAGGAATCCGATACGGTATACATTCGATCGCGAGTAAAACTTGATGCCCCATGTGACACCATGCAATCTCGTTCCATCTCTCCAAACCGTAGTCCACCGTCTCGAGATCGACCTTCTGCTGGCTGTCGTGTTAAATTCACCATTGGACCAAGTGCTCGACTATGATGTTTATCTGCAACCATGTGTTTTAGTCGCTGATAGAACACTGGACCCATAAAGACACTTGCTTCCATTTGTTCGCCTGTCATGGCATTATACATGAGTTCATTTCCATTTGACTCGTACCCCAATGCCGATAATTCTGTTTTAATGGTATCTATGGATAAATCTGTAAAGGCTGTTCCATCTCCAAACATGCCAAGATCAAGCAATATTTTTCCAAGCAGAGTCTCTTTTAGTTGTCCAATTGTCATGCGGGATGGAATTGCATGAGGATTGATAATAATGTCTGGAACAATACCGCCTGATGAAAATGGCATGTTTACTTCGGGTATAATGTCGCCAACAGTCCCCTTTTGTCCATGTCGAGAACTAAACTTGTCTCCAATCTCTGGTCGTCGTAATGCTCGAATGCGACCTTTCCAAGAAGTGTAACCATCTCCATTAACTCCAACATAATTTTTATCCATGTAACATTCTTCATCTGTACGATGATATTTACTTGCATCTACAAATTTAATTTTTACAGACGGATCATTCCTAACTGCTTTTATAGGGCTAACCTTTCCCATGATGGCATCCATGGATTCAATACGAGTATTTAGTGGTAAAAGTCCATCTGGCCCCAGCTTACTATAATTTACAAATTTCATGCCACTTGTACGAGTTGCGTCTGGTTTGCATCGAATATCATCATCCCCATGTGATTTCTTATCGTCATCCTTTTTCGTTTCAAATGAAGTTGTTATAAATAATCCACGATCAATTGCCCCTTGGTTAAACATGACACTATCTTCTTGATTATAGCCTGTATGAGACATGATTGCTACGATGATAGGTGTTCCTGATGGCAACTCGTTTAACTTTAAAATGTGCATGATACGAGTATCTACCAGAGGACGATGCGGGTAATTCAAAATCCATGCAGTTTTATCCATTCGAATATCATAATTTGTCATGTAAACTCCAATAGCCTGTTTTCCCATTGCACACTGATATGTATTACGAGGAGATTGGTTATGTTCTGGAAAGGGTATGCATAAGGCCAACACCCCATAAATAGTGCTTGGATGTAGTTCCTGATGTGTAAAAGGTAACATATTTTCAGCTGTCGATAATGAAATCATTGACCAATTTTGTTCACCAGGATCAATGTATTCAATGCATGAATCTTTTCCAACAAGCAAATCATTCCACTGTAGAGTTTTTGAACCAATACGACTAATTATATCCTTTGTACATAATAATTCTCCATTAGTTACACGAAATACAGGTCTTGATAATCGCCCTGCATCATTACATATATGTATTTCATTCATTTTATAATCAAATACAATAGATGTATATATACAAATGAATGCATTGAATTTACATTGTTTCATGAATAAGAATAATTCTTGTGGTGTTTCCGTACAGCCAACCCAAACACCATTGATAAATACCCGCGTATTGGTATCAACTGCCAATGGAATCAAGAAAGCATCAGCATGTTTATACAAGGAACTACTGTCAGAACGCGTAGTTATATGTGTCATGTAGCTCATATTCTTGACAAGACCTACAGATGCTCCTTCTGGTGTTTCGGCAGGACATAAAAATCCCCAAGTTGTACTGGCCAATCGTCGTGGTGCAACTAATTTTCCATTTTGTCCAGACGGATTATTAATTCGTCGCAAATGGCTTAGACTTGACGCATAAGTCAATCGATTTAATACTTGAGCCACTCCTACTTTAGCAACGGACTGTTTTGTCCCGAAATCTCCCGTCGATAATGCACGTTTCAATCCATTTTCAATAGTAGACGACTTGATGATTTTATAAATATTTGTCGCAGTGACAATTTGTGTATAATCGTCTTTGGATTTCCACGAACCAGTATTCATTTCTCGAATAATTTGTTTTTGCATATCCTTTGTCAACTTGTTGAAATAATTTCTGTACAAATCATTTAGCGACGTACCAGCTAAACTGATTCGTTTGTTCAGATAAGAATCACGGTCATCGAATTCTCGTCGCTTAAGGACACAAGATATTAATTTATGTGTCATGTATCCAAGTAAATGTACGCGTTGATCAATCGTAGTACAATGAGAAAACAAATCATTTTCTACTATTTCAGTAACAAAATCTTCCTTTTTAATTGTGCTATCAGCAAACAATGGAGAATACATTGCATGCGTACAAATAAATGATATTGCATCTTCGCGCGTAAGACATGTCTGTGCATCGATAATTGACCCAGATAACATGTTGCATAGTTCAATATCATCCATATTGCCCATGGTCATGAATCTATAAAT
>Ga0115002_10009889_pt1 | contig 10333 bp, 12 predicted proteins | sample ArcticOcean_MG_C_8_FD_89576 | JGI IMG/M metagenome (GOLD analysis project Ga0115002, IMG submission 89576) | Marine microbial communities from western Arctic Ocean - ArcticOcean_MG_CB11_86 | ecosystem: Environmental > Aquatic > Marine > Oceanic | place: Arctic Ocean: Canada Basin | collected... | reverse complement strand
TCCTCGAGGGTTCCGGGCAGCAGTCTAACGAGTCGGCGGCTCGATGCGTGAATTGGAAATTACAGCTAGCCGCCGGCGACAGCCGGGACGATCGAGATCTCGTCGCCTTCGCCGATGGCTGTTTGGAGGCCCTCCAGAAAGCGGATGTCCTCGCCGTGGACGAAGAGGTTGACGAAGCGCCGGAGCTCACCGCCTTCGTCTAGCAGGCGCTCGCGCATGCCGGGGTAGACTCCCTCGAGTTCTTCGACGAGGGCGGAGATGGAGTCGCTACCAGCGTTGACCTCGGAAAGGTCGCCGGTGAGATTGCGGAGCGGGGTGGGAATCTTAACTGTAACGGCCATAGTGGTGCGATCCTTTCGTACGGTACTGGTGGGTGGTCGTTAGCCCTCGACGACGTCGCCGAGCGTGGCGTCATCAACGCGAACGCCGAGGCCACGAGCCCATTCGAGGCTGCGTTCGATCTCGCCCTCGTCACCCTCGATTTCGAGGATGACCCATCCGATGTCGCGGTCGACATCGGCCATGCGGATGTTAGTGACGACCTTGAACTCGTGACCGAGTTCGTAGATGAAGGGGCGCTTCACCTCTTCGCCATTGAAGCTCAGGCGGACGTGCTTGGAAGACATTGATGGAGTCCTTATCGATGCTGGCTAGACGCCAGCCGGTACCGAGGTTGCGGTGCGCGCCTCAAAGGCGGCGTCGAACTCAGCCATGCGTGGAGTGATTCGGATCGGCTCGGAGAGCTCGTTTTCGATCGCCTCGATGGTCTTGAGGCCGGCACCGGTGATGTAGGCGACGGTCTCTTCGTCGCGGGCGATCTGGCCACTCTCGACAAGTTTCTTGAGGCAAGCAATGGTGACGCCGCCCGCAGTCTCGGCGAAGACGCCCTCGGTCTCAGCGAGCAGTTTCATCGCGGCGACAATTTCGCCATCAGTGGCCATGGCGGCGCCGCCGCCGGTCTCTTCCATCGTCTTGAGCGCATAGTACCCGTCGGCGGGGTTACCGATGGCAAGTGAGCGGGCGATAGTATTCGGCTTCTGAGGGACGAAGTTGAGCGTGCCGGCATCGAAGGCCGTGGTGATCGGCGAGCAGCCAGTGGCCTGCGCGCCGGACATGCGGGTGTGAGGCTCGTCGATCAGGCCGACCTTGTGGAGTTCCTGGAAGCCCTTCCAGATCTTGGTGTACAGCGAGCCGGAGGCCATAGGCGCAACGACGCGAGCAGGGGCGCGCCAGCCGAGCTGCTCAGCGGTCTCGAAGGCGAGCGTGCGCGAGCCCTCGGCGTAGTAGGGGCGCACGTTGATGTTGACAAAGGCCCATGGACGGACGGAAGAGAGCTCTGTACAGAGCCGGTTTACATCGTCGTAGGAGCCCTCGATCATGACGAGTGTCGGGGCGTAGATGCCGCTGCCGACGACCTTGCCGTGCTCCAGGTCGTCGGGGATGAAGACGAAACAGTCCATACCGGCGGCGGCGGAGTGGGCGGCGACGGAGTTGGCAAGGTTACCAGTGCTGGCACAGGCCATCGCCTCGAAACCGAACTCACGAGCACGAGCGATCGCCATGCTGACCACGCGATCCTTGAAGGACCATGTGGGATTCACGGTGTCGTTCTTGATCCAGAGTGTGTCGAGTCCGACGGCCTTTGCGAGGCGGTCGGCACGGATCAACGGCGTGTAGCCGGTGCCGATATCGACCTTGTATTCGGGATTCACCGGGAGCAGAGGCGCGTAGCGCCAGAGGGTGGGCGGTCCGGCCTCGATCGAGTCGCGCGAGATCGCTTCGCGGATCGCATCGTAGTCGTATGCGACCTCGAGCGGTCCGAAGCAGAATTCACAGGAGAAGATCGGGTCGAGTGGATACTCTCGACCGCACTCCCGGCAACGCAGGGCGTGTGTAAAAGGCATGGTGGGAATCCTCGGTGGTCCCCACGCGGCCGTCGTGCCACGCAGGACTACTACTGGTGTATAGAATGTCGCCCGATCCGAACGGCTCGCAGCCGGTGGTCGGGCTAGAGCATCACCATGTGATCCATGGAAGAGCGCTGTGGTGAGAGTTGCGGCACTGGCCGCTTCAGGTGATGCATCAGTCGCCTTCCGTTCATCTTTCCCACCGGCATCGGGCCGGCAAGTCGGAGTTGGCACCGTATTGATCCGGGCGAGGGACCAACCGGTTGCCGCAGCATCGCAGGGCCGAGCCCTCAGCCGCTCTTGATGAACCGGCTTCAATCGCCGCGAAAGCGAGCGAAACCGAACAATTTGAGGCTAGGTGTGCCCCTCCATGGTGTCAATGCGCGAAGCCCGTACCGGACTCGGTATTGTCATCGTTAGGTTCAATCAGCCCGGCAGTGACGGCGGCGCGAATCGCCATCCAGTCGAGCGGTGCAACGCTGATGGGGACGCCACCAACGTGGACCGCCGGGACGACGTTGTTGTAACGCTCGAGGATTGCCGCATCGACATCACCCTCGATGTCGATGGCCTGCACGCCAATCGGGAGTTGCTCGGCGAGTTCGACGAGTCGGGCGGCCGCTTCGTCGCAGAGGTGGCAGCCCGGGCGCGTGTACAACGTCACGTCGACGCGGTTAGTCATCCGGTCTCTGTTCGACGAATCGGGATGCGCCCGGGCGGTGGAGGCCGGTCCCGCTCTTCGGGTCCCTGCCTGATCCAGTACCAAGCGAGGGAGCCAGCGACGACGAAGGTGAGGAGCGCGGCGATTTGCGGAACACGGAAGCCTACCGCCATCTCCGGGGAGTCGAGACGGAGGTAGGTCAGCAGGAAGCGCGTCACTGCATAGCCCCCCGCGACCACGGTGAACGAGACACCGGGAAAACGGTAGAACCAACGATAGTAGAGCGGGAACATCAACGCGAAGATCACGAACAGCGCCAGCATCTCATAGGTGGTAGCGGGGTGGTGTGGACCGAAAGCCAGTGAGTGCGCGTGCGCGGGCGAGTCCGGATCGGTGTAAACAACCGCCCACGGTAGGTTCGTGGCCTTGGAGAGGTGTTCGCCGTTGATCAAGTCGCCGATCCGGCCAACCCCGAGACCGAGGACAAGGCCGATGGAGGCGGCGTCCAACCCGAGGCGCACGTCGTAGCGACGCCAGCGCGCAAAGGCGACGGCAGCAACGAGGCCGACGATGACGCCACCCCAGATGGATATTCCACCCTCCATGATCTGAATGATCCGACCGGGATCGCTTGAGAAGGTGTTCCAGTGCTCGATGACGAAGAGGGCGCGCGCTCCGACGATGCCCGCAGGCACACCGACGAGGCAGGCCGAGTACATATCGTCTTCGTTGCAGCCCATCACCCGCGCGAGACGCAGCCCGACCTGAACACCGATCATGATCCCGATTGCCGTGAACAGACCGTGCCAGCTCAGCAACAGTCCTGCGATCCGGCCAAGGTTCGGATCCCAAGGAATCTCAATGACAAGCAATGGGGTCACGAGTCAGGGGCTCCCGTCCACGGGCGGTGGATCCATGCTACGCGAGGTGCTCGGCGGCGGCGATCCAACGGCTATCAGTCACCCGTCACGGGAGTGAAGAGCCGTTGATAGAGGAGGCGTACTTCGTCCGGCGGGAGTTGCTGGCCGAGGAATCCACCATCGACCCGCAGCTCGATATGGAGATGGATATGGGTACCGGGAGCGGTGGTTGCCTCCGGGGAGCCCGATTCGCCGACACCTCCGATGGAGTCCCCCGCGCGGACGGCGACACCCACGGCAATCGAGGGTTCGATCGAGCCGAGGCTGGCGTAGCGAGTCACGATTCCGTTGCCGTGATCGATCCAAAGCTGGCGTCCGCGGAAGGCCTCTAGGGCTTGTTCGTCTGTGAAGCCCTGCGCCTCAGCGCGAGCGGTGTAGGCGTTCGCCGCCGCCTCGGTGATCTCGTCGTAGTCGTGGTCGGCACGGATTACGACACCAGCAAACATGGCACGGACGGGAATGCCGCGGCGAACCTCGGTGCAGACATCACCGTGGTAGAAATCGACGCCCTCGCTGGTGCCGGATCGATAGGGACGAGGCGCGTTCGGCATTACCTCGTCACGCGACGGGAGGCATGCATCTTCGATGGGAAAGGTGAACCCGCGAAGGTCGTCCGCGTCAAGGTCACTGATGACGGGAACGGGGGTAAACGGGATCGGCGCGACGGTTCCGGTCGTCCCTACTGTGGGCACGGTGCGTTCCGGCAGCGCGGTGCCGTCGACGAGCACCCGCGCCGGTTGATCGCTCGAGCCGAAGCAAGCGGTCACGAGCGCGACGAACAGCGCGAGGCCAAACAGGGAACCCTTCATCAGGTGCGCGATCGGCGGCGAGCGACAGCGACGGCGGAAGCGTGGGCGCGCGCGGCATAGGGGGCCGACAATGGATCGAGGGCGACGGGTTCCCCGCAGCGGTGGGTGAGGGCGATCGCTAGGAGGTGATCGAGGAAGGCGGGGTTTTTCGGGAGGACGGCCCCGTGGAGATACGTGCCGATGGCGTTGCGAGAGACCGCACCTTCGGTCCCGTCCACGCCGTTGTTGCCGAAGCCGTGCTCGACAGTGGCGAAGGCGCGGGCGGTGGGACCGAGGTAGGTGCGGCCGGCGTGGTTTTCGAAACCAACGACCTCGCCGATTGCACCGACCGTGGAACGAGCAACGACATCTCCGACGGCGCGGGGCGCCTTCGGCCCGGGTGCGACGGAGGTGAGATCGAAGATTTCGACGCCCGGAACGATCACGCCATGCTGATCGCGGTACCAGCGACCGAAGAGCTGGAAGCCGCCGCAGACGGCGAGGACCGCGATGTCCGCCTGAACCCATTCGCGGAGACGGGGACCGTGGGCGGCGAGTTCGCGGGCGATACGATGCTGTTCACGATCCTGGCCGCCACCGATCAGCACGAGGTCTGCGTCTGGAGGGAGCTCGTCGCCCAGACTGACGTCAAAGACCTCGATCGGGATCCCGCGTTCGGCGGCGCGATTACGAATGGCGATTAGGTTGCCGCGATCGGCGTAGACGTTCATGACGTCAGCGTAGAGCGAGACGATCCGCAAGGCTGGGCAGCTCGACGGGTTCATCGCCCTGCTCCCTGCTCCGGCGTCTCCCAATAGGAAGAGGCGCCGGAGCGACGGGCGAGCGATTCACGCACGTCCAACATCGCGGTGTAAGTGGCGATCAGATCGAGGCGTGCACCCACGGGCGTGGCGGCGAGGGCGGCGTCGAGCGCCTCCTCGGTAACCGGCAACACGGAGCGAGGTTCGATCCCGGCGAGCATCCAACGCAATGCGAAGTCGTCGGCGCGGTCGCCAGAACAGATGAGGTTCAACTGATGTCCGGCAAGGAGCTCGATATCGGCATCGTAGATCCAGGATACGTCCTGCCCATCCTGGATTCCGTCGTTGAGCATGGCGAGCACGGTGAGCGGCTGGTCCGAGACGGCGAGGGTTCGGAGCACCTGGTTGAGTCCCGCCGGGTTCTTGGCGAGTAGCACGCGCGCCTCTCGGCCTTCAATCTGGAAGCGCTCCTGGCGACCGAACGGCGCGGTGGCGGCAGCGAGGGCGCGAGCGATGACCGGCGGGTCCACGCCGAGCGCGTGGGCGGAAGCGGCAGCAGCGAGAGCGTTGTAGACGAGGTAGAGGCCCGGCAGCGGAAGATCGACGGCGATCACCGTCTCGCCGATGGCGATCGTGATGCGCGAGCCGTTGGCACCGAGTTCGACCGCGCGGGCGACGACATCCGGCGGGGGGCGGGCGCGGCCGCAGCAGTCACAGTGCCAGTCACCGACGTGGCCCATGTAGATGGCGTCGTATTGAAAGCGGTTGCCGTTGGGGCAGAAACGGGCGTCGCTAGCGTGATCGGCGGCGCTGAGCGCGACGGAGTGATCATCGACGCCAAAGGTGATGACGGGGCCGGGTGCCTGGCTCGCAAGTTCGGCGACGTTGGGATCGTCGGAGTTGAGGACGAGTGTGGTGCCGGCATCGATGTCGGTGAGCATCGCGTGCCAGCCATCGGCGACGGAGTCGACCTCGCCGTAGCGATCGAGCTGATCGCGGAAGAGGTTGAGAAAAGTGGCGACGCGCGGACGGAGGCGAGGGAAGAGCCTCGGGAGTTCCGCTTCGTCGACTTCGAGCACGCCGATCGCGAGATCACTCTCGGAGATATCGACGGAGTCCCCAGCCGCCGCGACGTAGGTGGCCAGCAGGCCGCGTTCGAGGTTGGAGCCGGAGCGATTGGCGAGCGACTGGAAGCCGGCTTCGCTAAGGATCGCGGCGAGCAGGTGCGCCGTGGTGGTCTTGCCGTTGGTGCCGGTGACGGTGACGACTCCCTGCGGGAGGCTGGCCGCGAGCGAACGGACGAGGTCCGCGGCGATGGCGCCAGCGACGAGGCCGGGCAGCGCGGTGCCACCACCCCGCCCGAGGCGACGCGACGCGGCACCAGCAGCGCGGCCCGCGAGCAACGCCACGCGATCACGGAGGGAGGTCATGGGAGCACCAGCATATTGCGATTATCCCACGCGCGGCGGTGACGCCGGATCCGCGGGATGGATCGGCTACACACGTTCCCAGCGAGTGAGATCGTCATCGAAGCGACGGACACGATCCGCATCCAGTAGCACCTGAAGGTGGGCGAGCGTTTCGCCGAGAGCGCTGCTCTTCTGCCAGATGTTGAACTGCTCGAAGGGGCGGGTGTTCCACTTCACGCGAGCGGAGACGTCACCGGCGGTCGAGGCGCCGTCGCCGATGCCGTGGAGGACCTCCTCGAGGCGTTCGTCGTGGTGCGCGATCAGCTCGTGACAGCGCCCAGGCAGGTCCTCGATGTCGTATTCGTGGGCGGGGAGACCGCGTTTCGAATTGAAGGTTGCGGTCTTCGCCAGCGAGCTTTTGTATTCGGCGAGAGGGGAGCGGCCGCTGGCTTCGTCGTCGATGTGCATCGAGACATTCGGTGTGATGCGAGGGAGGACGTGATCGCCGGTCAGCATGAGCTTGTGGTTGGGTTCATAGACACAGAGATGGCCGGGCGTGTGGCCGGGCGTCCAGACGGCCTGCAGGCGCCAGTCGCCATACTCGATGGTTTCGCCATCCTGGAGAACGCGGTCAGGCTTGGTGTCCATGCGAAAGCTGCCACGCCAGGCGAGGTCGCGGTGGCGCTCAGAAACGCGGTTCCAGACGCGCCCGGCGAGGCGACGGAGCCCTCGCGAGGTGCCGGTGCCCCCGAAGTCGGAGGCATCGACTTCGGCGCGCGCGACGCCGTGGCGGACGAGCCAGTCGTTGGAGTGGCCTTCCCGGTCATCGAAGCCGAGCCAGCGTTCCTGGATCCACTGCCACTCGCGTTCGAGCATGACCAGCTCACAGTCCGGCGACTGTTCCTTCACCCAGGCGGCCATCCCGAGGTGGTCCGGGTGCGCGTGCGAGATGATGAGCATGCGGATGTCCGAGGGCTGATAACCACGCGCGCTCAGCTCGTTGGTCATCGCGCGGGTTGCCTCTTTGGTTCCGTAGCCGGCGTCGAAGAGCGCGACACCATCCGGACCCTCGAAGAGGTAGGGCATCACGTAGGGGAGCCCAGGGGTGTTCATGGGCGTGCGAATCTGATGCAACCCGGACACGATCTCCACAGCTAGTCCTCTCGAAGTGCGAACGGGGTATGGCGTGATGAAGACCGCTCGGGCACGCGGCGCAGGATAACAATCGTGCGCTTACGATCTCGTTGATGCTCTCGGTGCGAAATTGCGGCGCAGGCACAAAGAAGGCGCCATACGGCGCCTTGGCTTCGTCGTCGCCCCTCAGTGGTGGTGGCTATCCGCCGCCACTGTCCCCCTCCGGGCTGCTGTCAGCGTTGGGCGATTCGCCGTTGTCCGACGACGAATCGTCATCGCCACGAGCTTCGGAGCGGAACTCACGGATACCGCGACCGAGCGCGCCACCGAGATCAGAGACGCGGGAGGCGCCAAAGAGGAGTGCCAAGATTACGAGGACGATCAGCAACTCCTGCCAACCGAGGCTTCCGAGCATCTGTCTGTTCCTCCTGCTAGCACCCGCTGCGGTCGTGTTTCGGGAGCGGCGCTGGCTGATTCTAGCACGCTGCAACAGTGATATGCGTGCAGTGCGGCTGCGGATTTCTGGAGCGGCCTATTCGGTGATGCGCTCCACGAACACTTCCATGATGCCTCCGCAAATCTTATCGTCGCCACCGATCGGCTCGGTGAGATCGACCACGGTGAGGCGGGGTTGGCCATCGGCCATGGTATCCATGGCGTCCTGCCATACTTCGGATTCGCCACAGCCTCCACCGATGGTGCCTGTGAAGGTGCCGTCCGGACGCAGCAGCATGGTGGCCCCGGCCTTGCGCGGCGTAGAGCCGCGGGTGCGCGCAACGGTGGCTAGCACGCGCGATTCGCCGCTCTGGCGGGCTTTGCGAATTTCGCTGAAGATCTCCGACGACACTCTGGCAAGCCTTCCAATTCGCTCACGTAACAGCTCAATTATACGCCAAAGAAATCCAGAATGGCCGCGCCGACGTATCAATTACGCATCCGAGGCTAGATAAGCGCGAAGGCCGATCACTCGACCTTCGCGCCCCAGGGGGAACTGGGTAGCTCGGTTGCACCTAGACCGCCCTCGCAATGCGGGGGGGGGGGCAGCGCACCTCGCATTCTAACACAGTCGTGAACTCCCTCATTTATGCCTCACCCCATATTCAAAGATTTGCCAGACTTCCGATTCACCCTGCTTCGACGGTGAGTTCACTGAGTGCGAAGCCGGGCCCCAGATCGACCGCGCCGCAGCATGACAATCTCCGCGAGAATCGAAAGTGCGATTTCTTCGGGCGTCTCGGCACCGATATCGAGGCCGATCGGCGTGCTCACGGTATCGAGCGCGTCAGCGTCATAGCCATCGCTCAGCAGGTGCTGGAGTACGGTGGCGGTACGCCGACGGCTGCCGATCATGCCAACGTAGCCGGCACCGTGACCGACAGCGTGGCGGAGCGCCAACTCATCCTGCATATGACCGCGTGAGACCAGCACGACGTAGGCGGTCTCGTCTAGCTTGATCGCGTCGAGCAGCTCAGCGAGATCTCCACAGAGTACGTGCTCGGCCATCGGGAATCGCTCCCAGTTCGCGAAATCCTCACGATCGTCGATCACGGTGACGGCGAAGCCGAGCAGCTCGCCAAAGATGGCAAGTGCGAGCCCGACGTGTCCGCCACCGAAGACGATCAGCCGGGCTGGCTGTTCCCAGAGTTGCAACATCACCTCGGCCGCACCAGGGCGCGCCTCGTGGCGGCGGAGCGTGGTCACTCCATCCGCGGCGACGTAGAGCGTCTGGACGCCGATCCGCGGCATTGACGCGTAGGCCGTGGCCGCAACCAGCTCAACGGCCGCATCCGCCTCGGGACGACCGAGCGAGCCGATGCGCTGGTCGTCACGCGAGACCAGCAGCTTGGCGGCGAGTTGGAGGAAAGGCGGCGTGCCGGCGCCAGTGACGGTGGCGACGAAGACGGCGGCGGCGGCGCCGCCGAGCGCGGCCTCGATGGCCTCGTTGATGGCGATGCGGTCAACAGCGTCCATGGGCATCCCCGATGCGGACTTGGCGGGCGCGTGGCTCAGACGTTGAAGAGAATGTTAAGCACGTCGCCGTCCTGCACGACGTACGACTTCCCTTCGGTACGGAGCTGGCCTCGCTTCTTAAGTTCAGCCATCGAACCAGCGTCGACGAGGTCAGCGTAGCCCGCGACCTCGGCGCGGATGAAACCACGCTCAAGGTCAGTGTGAATCTTGCCGGCGGCCTCAGGAGCGGTGGAGCCCTTGGCGACAGGCCAGGCGCGGCATTCATCCTCACCAGCGGTGAGGAAGGATTGGAGGCCGAGCAGGTCGTAGGCAAGGCCAATCGCGCGGTCGAGCGGCGAGATCTCGGTCAGGCCGAGTTCCGTGCGGAACTCGGAGGCTTCGTCCGGCTCCATCGTGGAGAGTTCGGCTTCGATCTTGGCACAGAGCGTGGCGACCGCGACGCCCTGCGCGCCGTATCGCTCCCTGAACTCGGATTCGATCGCGGTGGCGTCGGTGAGCTGGTCTTCGCCGATGTTGATGATGAGGAGCTCCGGCAATCGAGTGACGAACCGATAGTTACGGAGCTCTCGCTGCTCGGCCTCGTTGAGCTGGAGCGAGCGAAGACCCTGGCCGCCCTCGAGGTGGGCTTGCATGCGCTGCATCAGCTGCTGGTGGCGCTCGAGTTCGCCGCGCTCGCCAGCTTTGACGGAACGCATTTCGGAAGCGATGCGCTCGATACGCCGCTCGATCAGCGCGAGGTCAGAAAACTGTAGCTCCAGTTCGAGTGCCTCAAGGTCGCGGTG
>Ga0115002_10009884_pt1 | contig 10336 bp, 7 predicted proteins | sample ArcticOcean_MG_C_8_FD_89576 | JGI IMG/M metagenome (GOLD analysis project Ga0115002, IMG submission 89576) | Marine microbial communities from western Arctic Ocean - ArcticOcean_MG_CB11_86 | ecosystem: Environmental > Aquatic > Marine > Oceanic | place: Arctic Ocean: Canada Basin | collected... | reverse complement strand
TCTTTGATTTCGTAGACCTTATCAATTTTGGCCGCCGCGATATCGACACAAATAACTCGATCGATATCGCTGATCCAAAGTTTACCGCCATAGCTACGCAGGCCCTTGGGTGCATTGAAGCCAGTGACCCATTTGTTCTTCACGACTTTTCCATCGATCGTCAACTTCGAAATCCAGCCGTCTCCGTCTTTCTTTTTCCCTCCACCTGCGCCTATCTGCGAGAGAAACAACGACCCCGACTTCGCATCGTAATAAGCGCTTTCCGGAGCCTGAATTCCATCGGTTACTTCCCAGACAACGGGGAATTTTTGTTTCGCTGTCTTTTCGTTTTTGGTGTCCTCCGCGACGGCGGAGGAGGAAACGGTCAGAAGTAGGGTGGCGGTGATTAATAGAGCTTGCGGGAGAGATCTCATCGTCAGTTCCTCTTGAATAATTGGCCTCTTGAATGATTGGCTTCTTGATTCACCACGAGTGGCGCCGGCATCAATCAAGGCAATAGTTTAGACGGCCAATCGACGTTGGCCGTTGTAAATCGAGTGTTAAGCTGTTGTCGAGAATACCGCACGCGGCAAACGTAAACAACTAGTTTCAAGAACTACGTGGGCTATTTCCGCAATTGACATTTCCGCGCTTTGCCGCAACTATTTGCCGGCAGAGTCAGCTTGATATTCATGCAGAAGTTCAACAAAGACGCGGTTTTGTTGCGTGTCCAGGCACCGTTTCGGAATCACCAAGGCATTCACTGGTCCGACAAAAACGAAAACGTGGTCATTTGTTTCTGCGATTTTCTCTACGGTAGTCCAATAGTAGCCGACGTAACCATGATCGTTTCGGCGGAGAATTTCTTTTGCATTAAGACTCATCAAGTGAGTTCCGAGTTGCCCGCGATTCTTTCCCTCCTTCATCAATCGTCTAACGAGGCGTCGGTAGCGCGCTCGAAACATCTGTGGATAGAAGAAGACAGCAATCGAAGCGATGAAAATTCCGGCAACAATAAAAATGGTCCGCGCAACGGGCGGCATCATCGATTGCACGAGAAACCCAGCTGCTAAGAAAGTGAAAGCCATAATCACCTGAGCAATGACGAGTTGCCGTCTTAACGTCTTCGAGTTCTGATTAAAGTAACTCTGTAGCGCTAAGAGATCGTCTTCCAAAACATCGATACTAAACGACATATCGCGGGGTGTTGCGAGCAACACCTCGTCGCCGTTTTCTGGTCGTGGAGGGTCGTATGGATTCGGCTGTTCACTCATCGGGTTCACTTGAGTTCCGCTAGGTCTTTGTCGAGCATTTCGCGTGAATTTTCGTCATCGACTTTCGCTGCATAGTTGACTGCAATCTCGAGGTGTTCTGCAGCGGCGTCCACATTCCCCGCCAGTTTCTCCGCACGAGCAATTGCTTCGTGTGCATAGCCCAAATAGAACGACTCGTCGTTGGGTGTTTTCGCCAAACACATCTGTGCGTATTGTCTCGCATTTTCGTGTTGCTGGATGACAGTATAAACTCGCGAGACTTGCCAATACCCCACGGACAGATTCTTGTCTGAGCAATCTTCTCGCTGAGTCCAGTGCCAAGTTGAAGCCATCGCAAGCTGCAACATTTGCTGGTCGTCGTCTGGCGTACGAGATTCCTTGCCCAGCAAGTCCCAGACACTATTGAAGCAGTGAGCAGAGTAGTAACGATGTACTTCTTGCGTGTCAAAACCTAGCTCGTTCATTCCATCTCCGTTTCGATTTCAGTCGCGACTGAATTGCCGTCGTCGCTTTCCGAACCCTGCGGGATGAGTCCATGAGTGTAATAGTAGACGTAACGAGTTGCATCGCGAATGTCGAAGACAAACGCAATGACGATTACTGCAATTATGAAATACGACCACGCCTGATAAGGTCCTCCCACTGCTCGTTCATCCCAATCGAGTAGCGACACCACCAAGCCCGGTGACCAACAAATCACGTGCAACATCGAGACCATACCGGCTCGCAAAACATAATTCTTGGCCACCGACAACATATAGACAATCACATGGCTGACGATGAAGCCGCCTAATACCCAACGAGCTGGCAGGTGCGCAAACACGAAGAAGATCGCCGTGAGAAATGCAACAACGAGCAACAAGAGCCACGCTTTTAACAACGGTGGCAATCCCAGACGAGCTGAGTTGTCCCAAACTCGGATTGAATGAGGTACGTCCGACATATTTAAATTGTTGTTGTAGAATATGAACTGCCAGCTCAGCGACGGGTGATATCGCAGCGGCGAACCAACATTAGACACTACAAACTAGACTGCGTGAATGAAGCAAACTAGTGTCTCACCACTGGAATTCGTAAAAACGCAGTCTGTGTAGTCCCGCAACTGACTCACTTTATCGGCTCCGTTAGCTAAAACTTGCCGTAGGCTTCCGCAAGACCCTACAATGAATGCCGTTGGCAGCAATCTCCAAGCGATTCTATTGCGTGAGAAAAACCGATGGCTAATCGAGTCGGTGCAATTTTTCTTGTAATTCAAACAGCGTTAATCGCTGTTGCTCTTTCCACGTTCGCCGATACGCCTGACGACCTCAATCCCGAACAAGCGGCCATCAAAGCTCTGCAGCGAATTCGGACCAACATTCAATTCAATAGGGACGGTACGGTTCGCTTGGTGCGGCTCAGCAAATCCGTCGTCACGAACAACGACACGCTCGTTCATTTGAAGGCATTTCCCAAACTAGACTACTTGGCAATCGTCAGCCCCAACGTAACCGACGAGGGGTTACAACACATTGCTGGCTCGACCAATCTCGATACATTGCTTCTAACAGAGTCAAGCATTACTGGCGAAGGATTAGCTTTCCTTCGCGATCTCGTGAAACTCGAGCGACTTTACTTACATGACACGCCACTCAACGACAGCGGTTTCGCGAGCCTTCCTCAACTCGAAAGTCTCAGAATATTACATTTGGACGACACTGCCATCACAGGCAAGTGCCTCGAAACACTCGCTCGTGTTCCCAATCTGGACGCTCTTCGGCTGACGAACGCTGCTGTAACCGACTCGCACATCGCACACGTTGTCGGGCTGACCAAGCTCAAACATCTGAGCCTAAGCGGAACGGAGATCACCGATGCCAGCGTCGAACAATTGTGTTCGCTGAGCGGAATTGAGTATCTCGAACTCTACGATACTTCAATCACAAAAAAGGGAGTGGCTCTGCTTCGAGAACAGTTTCCCGCCGCAACTATATTAGTCGATTCCGAAGTAGGGAAATTGCCGGAGCAAAGTGTTGCAGAAATCGCGTTTCCCCTTTCGCGCCAAACTCCCAATGAAAACGAGCTATCGCCTCCGATTCATACTCGATTGGATTCAGCGAACACCGCACCTGATTTCCAGCGACACGTCGTTCCACTTCTCGGTAAACTCGGCTGCAATGGCCGCGCTTGTCACGGTTCGTTTCAAGGACAGGGCGGCTTTCGACTATCAATGTTTGGTTACGATTTTGCCATCGACCACAAAAACCTCTCCGAACGAGTTAACCTCGAAAATCCTACCGAAAGCTTGATTCTCAATAAACCAACGTCAGCGGAAAACCACGAAGGTGGTTTGCGACTCAAGCGAGGAAGTTGGGAACACCAACTCTTGAAACGATGGGTAACGAAAGGTGCAAACCGCGAAGCCAATGCATCCGCAGAAGTTCAAACTAAACTAGTAAAACTCGACGTCTCCCCATCCGAAATTGTTTTCGCTGGCAAAGGCGAAAGCAAACAACTTCGAGTTGTTGCTGTCTGGTCAGACGGAACTCGCGAAGACGTAACTCAACTCACGCGCTTTCAAACCAACAACGACACCATTGCCACCGTCTCCTCAACTGGGAAAATAACGTCGCAGGGCAAAGGCGACACGTATATCATTTCGTTTTACGACAGCGGAGTATTCTCCACTCAAGTGCTCGTACCCTTGACGGACCAAACGGGTACTCGATTTCCAAAATTCGCAACCGCAACAAGAATTGACGAACTAGTAACCAAGAAACTTTCGCGTCTTGGAATCGTGCCGTCACCAACTGCCGACGATGCAGACTTCTTGCGGCGAGTTAGTTTGGACATCACGGGCACTTTGCCAACGCCCAAGCAAATCACGGATTTCATCGCGGACACGGCAACGGACAAACGAGCCAAGAAGATTGACGAGTTACTGGAACACCCAGCGTACGACACTTGGTGGACTCTCAAACTCTGCGACTTGACCGGGAGCAATGCTGGCTTCCTCGGATCCACTGAAATGGCCCAGCCAGTCGCAACTCAATGGCGGAAGTGGTTACAACATCGAGTCGAACAAAACGTTGGGTGGGATAAGATCGCCAGGGGAATCATCCTCGCCAAAAGTCGCAACCCAAACGAGCGTTATCAAGACTTCTCGGCGCGGCATAGCGAATTCACGAGAGCCAAAACTCCTGCCGATTATGCTGCAAATGAGTACATGCCTCATTTTTGGTACCGGGACAACATTACTCAACCAGCCGAAAAAGCTCTCGCGTTTGGCTACATCTTCATGGGCGTTCGGCTGCAGTGTGCCCAATGCCACAAACATCCCTTCGACCAATGGTCCAAAAAAGACTTCGAACAATTCAGTGAGTTCTTTACTCGCATAAAAACGGGCTCGCCGCCCGATGCCGATCTGCTTCGCGAGCAAATGAGAGAAATGCTTGGCGTCCCAACCAAGTTGAATACAGCCGCACTTCGCCGACAGAGCTACCTGCGAGTCGCGGCTGAGGGTCGGCCGATCCCGTGGAAAGAAGTCTACATCGAAGCGGCGGGCAAGAAACCTCAACTCGCAAAGCTACTCGGTTCCAATGAAATCGACTTGAACCAGTTCCAAGATCCTCGAGATCCATTAATGCATTGGCTGTTGAATGAACCAAACCGCTATTTCGCAAAAGCCTTCGTGAATCGCATTTGGGCAAACTACTTTAATGTTGGCATCATTGAACCACCCGATGATCTCAATTTGGCGAATCCGCCGAGCAACAAGGAGCTCTTGAATTATCTGGTTAATGGGTTCATTGAGAGTGAATACGATATGAAGTGGTTACATCGTAGGATCACCAATAGCGATACCTACCAAAGAAGCTGGCGAGCAAATGCATCTAACAAGCTGGATGAACGAAACTTCAGCCGAGCGGTAATCCGCCGACTGCCCGCCGAAGTTGCAATCGACGCGATCACTCAAGCGACAGCGAACGACAAGACCGTGCGTCGACTATCAACGCAGGTCGACGGCCGCAATATCGGCGACCACCCTCGCTCCTATCAAGCCCGCGTTGTCGACTACTCGCTACTCATTTTCGGCAAGCCGTTAAGAACCACCAATTGCGATTGCGAACGGCAAGACGAACCAACTTTGATTCAAGCGCTCTTCGTGCGCAATGACCAAGAACTACTCGACTGGCTAGACCGCCAAGACGGCTGGCTCAAGCAAGTCGAATTGACCATCGCGAAAAACAAAGACCAAAGCGAGACTGAAGACAGCGACTTGATTCAGACAGCCTATTTGCGAACGCTTTCTCGCAATCCCTCGGCGGCGGAGTTGAATGAATGCAAGAAGCACTTCGGCGAAAGCGAAAACAAGATCGAGGGTTTGCGGGATTTGATGTGGGCACTGTTGAACACTCAAGAGTTCATTACGAATCACTAATGAGAGTAGCATGAAGAATCGACGTGACTTTCTACAGCTGGGCGCGATGGGAATGACAGGGCTTACGCTCTCAAACTTCCTGCGCGTTTGCGACGCTGAAAACGAAGCCGCAGACAACGTTCACGACTCCGATAAAAGATCGAATGCTACCGCCGACAGTGTGATCTTTGTGAATCTCGCTGGCGGCCCATCGCATTTAGATACTCTCGACATGAAACCGGAAGCTCCCAGCGAAACTCGCGGTGAGTTTAAACCGATTTCATCCGCCATCCCAAGTCTGCCAGTTTGCGAACACCTGCCGCAACTGGCCAAAATCATCGACCAATTTACATTGCTGCGAGGCATTAGCCATACGGCGGGAGCACACCCACAAGGACAATCCTGGATCTCGACAGGAAATCGACCCACACCGGCTATCATCTATCCTTCACTCGGCTCCGTCGTCGGCAAGGAACTAGGAAGCGCTCCCGACCTGCCACCCTACGTTGCAATCCCCGTAACCGAGTGGAACGCTGGCTACATGGGCGATTCATTTGCCCCCTTCAAAACCAATGCCATACCGAAACAGGGGCAGCAGTTTGGAGTGCGTGGAATTGCACTCGGCGAAGGGTTGACGATCGAGAAGGTGAATCGGCGACAAAATCTGCTCAAACGAATTGATCGCCGTTTTCGCGAGGCCGATACTAACAGTCAACTGCTAGACGCTCTCGATAAATTCGGTCAACAAGCTCACGACATGATAACTTCAAAGAGATCTCGCGAAGCATTCGATGTTAGCCTGGAGCCGAAGAGCATCCAAGAACGGTTTGGAACGGACGAGTTGAGTCAGAGCTGCTTATTAGCCTGTCGACTAGTCGAATTCGGCGCCAAGTTTATCACCATCAATAACGCCGGCTGGGACACACACCTCGACAACTTCAAAGGTCATCTTCGACTGATGGGACCGCTCGATGCCGCACTCCCAGCATTGATTTCATCCCTAAAAGATAAAGGTCTGCTGGATCGAACCTTGATTGTCGCGATGGGCGAATTTGGCCGAACGCCAAAGATTAACGTTAACGCCGGGCGAGATCATTACCCTCGAGTGAACTGGTCGCTGATGGCCGGTGGCGGAGTGAAGGCCGGGCAATTGATTGGTGCCACCAACAAAGCCGGCGATGCCCCGACTGACGAAACAATAATGTCGCCCGACGATATTGCTGCAACGATCTATTCGTCGTTGGGAATCAATCCACGAACCGAGTACTTTGCCAAGACGGGTCGTCCAGTGATGCTGGTTCCCCATGGCACTGTTTTGCAAAACGTTTTCGGCTAGGTTGAGTTTCGAAAAATGAACAATCCTAATTCATCGTGGGTGATCATGAAATCTATTCGACATCTTTCCACGTGTTGCGTTTTGCTCTTCTTGCCACTGCTGTCGGGATGCGGTGGACCATTAACGCATCCCGTACATGGCAAAGTTGTTTTCGCAGGGAGCCAGCAAGCTGCACGTGAACTCGTTAGCCACACCGTGACCATTGAGACGATTGGCGTCGAACCTGGCGTTAGCGGGATAGGCGTGGTTACGGAGAACGGGACATTTGAAATTGGCACCTATGACCTCGACGACGGCGCCGTACCTGGAAAACACCGCGTAACGTTGACTCCACCGTTACCACCTGTCGATGGTCCCGAACCACCGCAACTGATTCACTCGAGACATTTTGCATTTGAGACTTCTGGATGGGAAATCACAATCGAATCCGGAGTGAACGAAGTGAGTTTGCAAGTCGACCGTCCAAGCGAATAATAACGTCTGTCAGCGCGTAAGTGATTCCTCATGAGAGCAAGGGTGGGGCTTTCAAGTTGAGGGCTCGGATAAGTGGCCTTCCTCTCCGAGGAAGAGGTTTTTGAAGCTCCAACGATTCCGTTGGGACCAGAAGAAGTACTTCCTCGGAGAGGAAGACTACACTGCGGGCTTCGCCCTTTTGATAAGACTAGAAGGCTTCGCTAGTCGTAACCTGGAATTGCTTTGCCGTCGTATCGATGCGCGAGGCTGTCGAGTGTAGTCGCACTAATTGAATTGGCGAGCCCTCGCACGCTGCCGTCGCCTAATACAAACTGGCATATCTGTTTGTGCGGTCCGCCGAATTGCCAACCGCTGCCATTGGCGGCGAAGGGATTGGATGCCGAGCCCGCTCGGGGTGACCTCGCTAATGGAGCTCCAATGCCGGCCTTGCGGAAGCTCCCTCCGTGATCGCCGTTGTAGATAGAACTGTCCGGAGAACGGCCAAACTTATCGAACGGCACGTGCCGCTCGCCAACAAACAATGTGCTCGACAATCCGTCTAGCATATCGGCGAATGTTAGCCGCGCGCCGAACTTGTAAACGAACGCACCATTCGCTTCATTTTCGGCAGTGGTCGAATTCATACCGGGACGATAATCCACTCGGCCAACTGGATTCCCAGCACACGCAGCGTAGTCGCCGACAGCACCTGGCACGTGATCGCCTCCGTACTGCGGAACGTCGCCTGTAATGCTTCCCGCCCGCACTGAATTCGCTGTCCGCCGACCGATGCAAAAGTACGTGTCGACTTGATTCAACCGCACTTCGTCGTCTTGCAAGTAATACTGCGTCCCAAGTTTCCACCGCTCCGTGAAATCGGATCGCTCCATATACGGCAAGATGATTACCGCCCAAGTCTCGCGCGTGTCGAGCCTCGAGTAGGGCATGTTTCGATTGGTATCGTGAAAGTTATGGACCGCGGTACCGATCTGCTTGAGATTGTTGGAGCAACTTATCCGTCGCCCAGATTCGCGAGCTGACTGCACGGCGGGCAGTAGAAGGCCGACCAGAATCCCGATGATCGCAATTACGACAAGTAACTCGACAAGGGTAAAACCAACTCGACGATTTCTAACCTGAAGCATGATAATGGCTCTCAGTCGGCTCGTGCTGTTCCCTTTTTGAACGCCCGGAACAGGTCCTGATATTGGCTGGGCGGCTTGGTCTGATGACCGGATTCGGAAAGTCCGCGAAGGCCGTCCGCATCGCTACCTGAGTTGCGTCGAGTCGATTTTTGCTCCCGCAATCCCAAGCCGCGAAGGGTGTCGTCGTATTGGTGCTTTCCTTTTTCCCCTTCGACAGCCGTAGTTTTCAGCTGCTTCCATTTGTCGACGAATTTATTGAGGTCATTTTTTGACCAATTCATTTTCTTCAACAACTCGGGATCGGGATTGTGTTTTTGATCTTCGAGGTAGTCGATCGCCATGTCAGTGGCTTTGCGAGTGTAGTCGAGATTGGCCGCCTCACCATCGGGAACAAGACTGCCATCGGGGGCAATGTCGCCGTTCCCGACCTCATCGCCTACGCTGTTTCCACCGCCGCCCGGTTGTCCGTCGGAAGTCTGCTGCGTGTGCTTACCTTGCGGCTTGCCGCTCGGCTGACCCGTCTGCGAAGGTGAATTACCGTTGGCACCTTCATTCGAACCATCCTTGCTGGAGTCTTTTTGACCCGGCTTGGTCGTGTCGCCATCACTGGCAGGACGACTTTCTGAGCCATTCCCTTTTTCGTTTCCTGGAGTACCAGTTGGCTCGTCAGATTTTTGCTGAGTCCCGCCTTGAGATCCAGTTTCGCCGTTGCCTTGTTCGTTGGCAGCGTTGGCTCCTTCGTCGTTGGGGGAATTGCTACCAGCGTTTTCGTTACCTTTTTGGCCAGCACTCTGACCATCGCCCTTCTTGCCGCCACCATTCTTGTCTCCGCTGGCATCGCCTTCGGAGGAAGATTGTTTCTTGGGGTTATTAGCCGTGCTTGGATCTTGCGGACCGTTGTTGCCACTGCCGCCGCTGCCGGTTTTATTACGATCTTCGTTCTCCTCCGAGGGAGTCGATCCAGTATTTCCTTCGCCTTTTTCACCCGCGCCAGGCTTGCCTTCATCGCCGTTGCCTTGTGGTCCCTTTTCTTCGCCGTTGGCGCCATTTCCATTCGGCTTATTCTCGGCATCTTTTGGTGGCGTTCCACCACTGGCACCTTCACCGGAATTGGTTTTCTGAGAATCCGGTTGTGGCTGCGAGCCGTTAGCACCCGCGCCGTTTGGATCCGACTCACCGCCTGGCTTGTTGCCATCTGGTTTGTTGCCAGTGCTGCCGCCATTAGATTCTGGATTCTCGGTGCCGTTAGGTTCTTTGGGTTTGTTGCCTTCTTCGCTGGCCGTAGGCGAATTTCCAGTCGTCGAGTTCCCGGCAGCTGGATCCTCCTTGGGATTTCCGCTCTCAGGTGTACCCTGATTATTAGCGTCGCCCGATTTTGGGTCGCCCGATTTTGGGTCACCGGTTTTTGGGTCACCAGTTTTTGGGTCGCCCGCTTTGGGATCACCCGCTTTGGGATCACCCGCTTTGGGATCACCCGCTTTGGGATCGCCCGCTTTGGGATCACCCGCTTTGGGATCGCCCGCTTTGGGATCGCCCGCTTTGGGGTCACCGTCTTTGGGCTGCACGCCGGAGCTTGCCGAGTTGGGGTCGCCGCTGTCATCTGTGGGTCGTTGGGTGGAATTTGCGTTTGGCGAGTTGTTGTTGGCACCTGTATTCGGCTTCTCTTGACCATTCTTCTTCATGTGTTCGAGAATCTCCTCGAACTTTTCGCCCGGATGTTGAGGTTCGCTCGATCCTTCACCATCGCTTA
>Ga0115002_10009881_pt1 | contig 10337 bp, 4 predicted proteins | sample ArcticOcean_MG_C_8_FD_89576 | JGI IMG/M metagenome (GOLD analysis project Ga0115002, IMG submission 89576) | Marine microbial communities from western Arctic Ocean - ArcticOcean_MG_CB11_86 | ecosystem: Environmental > Aquatic > Marine > Oceanic | place: Arctic Ocean: Canada Basin | collected... | reverse complement strand
AGGTGATTTATTAGCCATGTACCATGTACAATGTGCCAGGATCAGTGGTCACCGAACAGGGTACAGGATGCAGTAATCACGGACACTAGTAACGGACACTTGAGTCTTTGAAACCCTTGAAAAGAATTGACTGAGCATTTGAGTCTATTATACTAGGATAGATAACTGGGTGAGCATTTCATACGATAATAAAGATAAGATATTATCCTATTACTTCGGTAACGACTTTCCCATGAACATCAGTTAGCCTGAAACGTCGGCCTTGAAACTTATAAGTGAGTCTTTCATGATCGATTCCCGCGAGATGGAGCCATGTCGCCTGAATGTCGTGAACGTGGACAGGATTTTCGATAGCACTGAAGGCTAAGTCATCACTCGCTCCGTATGATATGCCTGGCTTCACGCCTCCTCCGGCCATCCATATTGTGTAGGCGTACGGATGATGGTCCCGGCCCCATTTCTTTCTATCTTTGAGATTTCCCTGTAAGAAAGGAGTCCTGCCGAATTCGCCTCCCCAGATCACTAACGTGTCTTTTAAAAGACCTCGTTGTTCTAGATCCTTGACCAGTGCCGCGCTCGGTTGGTCCGTGTCTTTGCATTGAGTGTACAACTCAGTGGTCACGCTGCCGTGTTGGTCCCAACCAGCGTGCATGACTTGGACCGTTCTCGTTCCTCTTTCAACGAGCCTGCGCGCCATGAGGCAGTTATAAGCAAAGGTCCCAGGCTCGTTGACTTGTGGTCCGTACATGTCCAGAGTTTCCTTGGATTCACTGGAGAAATCTGTCAGTTCCGGAACACTGGCCTGCATCTTGAAGGCCAGCTCGTACTGCGATATTCTTGTCGCGATTTCAGGGTCTCCAAATTCATTCAATTTGTGGTTATTGATTTTGGCGATGCTATCGAGCCAGTCCCTCCTCATTTCCCGGCTCATGCCCTTTGGATTCTTTGCATAGAGGACAGGATCCCTGCTGCCACGGAATAAAACTCCCTGATGCTTGGATGGAAGAAAGCCACTTCCCCAGTAGAAATCGTAGAAGATTTGGCCGCAAGTTGTTCCTTTACTGACGGATGTCATGACAACGAAGCGTGGCAATTCTTCAGTCTCTGCTCCGAGACCATATGCCATCCATGCTCCGAGCGTGGGCCTTCCCGGCATCTGACCTCCGCTCAATAGAAAGCTGATTGCCGGGGCATGGTTCACGGCGTCAGTGTGCATTGATTTTACAAAGCAGATCTTGTCTGCAATCTCGGCAGTGTGGGGAAGAAAATCACTGACCCATGCACCTGACTGTCCTCGTTGCTTGAAGGGTTCTATTGGGGCTAGCATTAATTTACCGTTCGCCTTTCCGGTCATGGTGCTGAAACGCTTATTGCCAACGTAGGAGTCAGGTACTGGCTTTCCATGCATTTCCTGGATCTTTGGTTTGTAGTCAAAGAGGTCCACGTGGGTCGGTGCCCCGTTCTGGAAAAGGTAAATGATGTTCTTTGCTTTTGGCTGGAAGTGGGGAAGCCCGGGCAATCCTCCAATAGCTTTACGGTCATTGTCCGCAGCCAAGCCATCTTTGTTGAGAAGGTCAGAGAGAGCGATAGTACCTATGCCAGTGGCAGATTTCCCAAAGAATTCACGCCTGGTCAGATCAAGATGGTTTTGTTGGAGTGGGTTCATAATTATTCCCTGATTAATTATTGTTTTGTCATGGCTTCGTCGAGGTTCATGACCGCGAGGGAAGTGGCTGTCCATGCTGCATGTTCGACTGGATCGAGCTTATCGTTTATTGGTTTTTCGCCTATTGACAATAATGCTGTGGCTGCCCCGGGATCTTTCTTGAAAGCTTCTCTGGAACGGTTCAGGGCCTTAAATATAATTTCTTGCTCAGTTGCTACAGGTGACCTGGCAAGGAGCCTCCTAAAAATTAATTCTAGTCTGTCCGGATCATTATTTTTCGTGGCAGTCATTGCCATTTCCGCCAGTGATCTTGAAGCTTCCACAAAGGGCACATCATTGAGCATGTAAAGTGCATGCATTGGTGTATTGGTTCGGAAAGGTTTTACTGTGCAGGTCTGTCGGCTCGAATTATCGAAGAATGCAGGAGGAGCGATGATGCGCCTCCAGAAAGTGTAAAGACCTCTTCGGTATAGCTTTTCTCCATTGTCTCTTGAGTATCTTTTTTTACCAAATGAAGCCTCCTCCCAGACTCCTTCAGGTTGATAAGTGTTTACAGGGCTTCCACCGATCTTGGGCACAAGAAGACCACTCGCTGCCAGAGCATTGTCGCGGAGCATCCAGGACGGCATCCTGAAACGTGGCCCCCTAGAGAGGAATCGGTTTTCGGGGTCCAATGAATAGTTCGTGTTATTCTCACTGACGTTAGTGGCCTTCGATGTTTGTTTGTAAGTGTCACTAGTAACGATTAAGTGCATCAGATTCTTAAGGTCCCATCCAGACTCTACGAAGGTAATGGCGAGGTAGTCGAGGAGCTCTTGGTTAATTGGAGTTTCTCCTTGGGTTCCAAAGTCCTCTGAGGTTTTCACCAAACCGATACCAAAGATTCGTTGCCAGAAACGATTCACTATTACTCTAGCGGTCAGAGGATTGTCAGAGCTGACGATCCACTTTGCTAGACCGAGGCGGTTCTTTGGAAAGTTGTCTGGCATTTTAGGTAAGGCTGCCGGCGTGCCCATGCTAACTTCTTCACCACGCTTCTCATACGATCCCTTGTCTAGTATGTAGGTTGCCCTGAGCTTGTCCCTGTCTTCCATTATCATGACCTTTGGACCGGAGCTTTTTAGTTTATTAAGGTGGCCGTTAAGTTCTTTACGTTTTTTGGTAAGTTCGGCGAGTTGGGTATCGATTATTTTCTTGTCTTTATTGATTGGTGCATCCGATTTTTCACTCACTGATAACCTGAACCTGCCTAGGTTATGATTGGGGTGAGGTGAGTCATGTCGCAAAACAAATTGAATCATTGATCTTTTCCCTGTGGTGACTTTTTCTTTTAGACGAAAAACAGCCTCATGTTCACGGTCAACGGTGCGGCCTTCATGAACGGCCCATCCAGTCGCTGGGTTTCCGTCATAACTGGTACTGATGTTATGTGATCCTTGCTCGAAGGTTGCCTCGGCTGAGTCGATCGTGAGTGGTTCGGGATCCTTAGAACCTTCCCTGATGAGTGATATTTCCACACCAGTAAGCACGAAATTTCCACTATCAGATTTTGCCAGTCCTCCTCCTGTCATTGAGGGATCCATGAGAGCTTCAAGTTTTAATGAGTGTATCTCGGCAATGTCTACTCTTGCCTTAATCGTGTAGGTGTCATTTTTTGGATTCTTACCACTGGCAACTATGGAATTATCTTTTTGAACGGTCAGTTTCTGTTCTTTGGCATTTGTTTCGATTGGTGAGAGGATTGCCCATACCTGATCATCTTTTATTTTGGGGCCCTCTTTGAGTACCTGAATTTCACGTTCTTTGATCTTATGGCCTATACTTTCAATTTCCTTGGTCGTCTTATCAATTTCAGCGACCTGCTCCTTACTTGGTACCGTTAGAGTAGGCGCTTGCTGCCCATTCCCTCCTCCTCCATCGATGGGGGTCTGGTTAAAGTAAGAGCTCATCTTGTAATATTCTTTCTGGGTGATTGGATCAAATTTATGGTCATGACAACGGGAGCAGTTAAATGTGAGCCCCAGCCAGACAGTTCCTGTCGTCTCAGTCATGTCCATGATGTAATCGATCCGGTTCTCCTCTTTGATCCTGCCGCCTTCGCCATTGATAGGATGATTGCGAAGGAATCCGGTAGCGAGTTTTTGCTCGAAGGTAGATTCAGGGAGCAGGTCTCCGGCAATTTGCCAGACAGTGAATTTATCAAAGGGGAGGTTCTCATTGAAGGACTTGATGACCCAGTCTCGCCAAGGCCACATGGTCCTTTCGCCGTCCCCCTGGTACCCGTTACTGTCTGCGTAACGAGCAGCGTCGAGCCATGCCCAGGTCATTTTTTCGCCGTACGCTTGTGAATTAAGGAGCCGGTCAACTAACTTGTCGTAGGATTCAGGTGATTTGTCAGTGATGAAATTTTGGATTTGTTCTGGACTAGGGGGGAGGCCAGTCAGATCAAGACTGACCCTACGCATCAATGTTTCGGGTCCAGCTTGAGGGGAGGGATCCATTTGTGATTGTTTGAGTGTTTTTGCAACGAGCTCATCGACTGGATGTTGCTCAGTTAAAAATTTTGGCTTTTCAGGTTTGATGAAGGCCCAATGCTTTTCATATTTTGCACCCGATTTGATCCATTCCTTCAGCACATCCTTTTGTGCTTTTGTCAGATTCAACTTAGCGTCCGGGGGAGGCATTATCTCATCAGGATCATCTGTAAAGACCCGATAGAGGAGTTCACTCTGTTCGGGTTTATTTGGAACGATGGCTGAGACTCCGTCGTGTGAAGTAGTGGCATCGATAAAATTATCGAGCCTGAGTTTTGCTTTCCTCTTATTTTTATCCGGCCCATGGCAAAAATAACAGTTCTCTGAAAGAATGGGTTTGATGTCTCTATTGAAATTGATCTCTGACCACGAAAATTCTGTCCATATCAGTGCAATTATAGTTGAAACAAGAATGGATTTTAACTTCATTTAGCGAGAAATTGTTCAGAGCATTTTACTGAATTTGCAGAAAAATGAAACCCTCTTCGTGTATCTTTTCTGCATCGTTACAGGGAAAGGACTACGATTAGGAAATGACTAAAAAAGCAGTTATATTACTATTTTACTCTGTAATAAATAATCGAAGGAATCCTGGTGTCCGGTTTTCTTCACTAATGGGATCAGGAAATCTGTAACGAGAAATGATGTTTCCATTAGGATCCAAACTTTCAGGACCTAGTTGAACTGCTTTATTTTCCCAATCTTTGAGATCATTGCTGATCTGAACTAAGAACCGGGCATCCCGTTCTCCTTGGCCCCTTGAAAATTCGATGAATAAGTACTTCTCTTCGCCTTGTTGGGCAAAAAATAACTTCGGAAACGGAATCGTATTGATGTTGTTTGTTGGGACCGTTCCTAGAGCATATTCTGCAAAGTTATTGAGCCCGTCCTTGTCAGGGTCTGCTGATGGGCCAGAGACGCTGGGATCGGAAATTTCTTCGCCTTTGAAATGAAGTGATTTCCAATCATCATAACTCATAGATCCTCCGGGGGTCCCTCCGACTTGGGTTGATGCTTTCCAGTTCGCTCCATCGTCATGATCGCCGAGCGGATCGATGACCTGTATTGAATGACCTCCCAGATCGTCCAGGATAGGCCATGGAAATTCTTTCCGATAATAGAAATCGTGGATAAGTTCTTTGGACCCATTAATTAAGCGTATCCTTTCGCCTCCATTATTGAGCTTCCCATCATACTGACCTGCAATGGATCCTTGAACGTCATTACGCATTTCAAAGGCGGCCCGGTCACTGACGATAAGGATACTTGATCGTGGAAGTAATGATCTGATCCCAGATTCAGAGAAATCAAAATAAATTCCATCAGTGAAACGAACTCCGTCCAGATCAATTGACTGGTCACTGATATTTTTTAATCTGATAAATTCGAAAAGGTCTCCGTCATCGTGACCGGCTCCTTTTTCTTCAGTGGACGGGCCTTCTGGGTTGTAGAGGATTTCTATAATCGAAAGGTTTTCATTTGAAGGGGGGATCGTGTCGACCGTGAACTTGGCGGATGTTAAACCACTCCACTCGTTACCCTCAAGAGTACGGGCCATGACTGTGAGGGGTTCCGTGATTTCCAGAGGCTCGTTCAGGGGATTGGTCCTCGTTGCTTCGAGTTGCATTTCCATGACCATGTCACTGCTTGATTTACTGCCATTGTGCATTTCAATGGCAATTAAGTTTGTTCCATCAATAAGTGCCGACGCATCCGCGATGTAATCATCCAGATCACCTTCGTTCAAATCGCTGGTATCATTCGAGGTCGTCATTTCAAAAGTGGCGTTAGCTTCAAGGTTCGAATCTCTGAAAATTTCCTCACCGTTTAAATAAACGGCGCCGCCCCCATCCGATATAATTTTTAATCTTAGTTCGAAGTGGCTTTGAGAATCCTCAAGTGCAAAGCTTTTCCTGAAGTAGGTAGTTACTTGTCTTGGTCTTGGATTAATCTGCGTCTCGATAGGGATATTAATTCTGGGTAACGTATGCGTATCGGAGATGTTTCCGAAGCCGAGCGGCGAAGGTCCTTCTTTCCAGTCCGAATCATTGTACTGAGGTTCTTTCCATTCAGTCCCTAAGTCACCATCTGTATCACTGTACTTCCAGACTGAATTGAGGGATAAGATAATTACATCCACACTAGATCCTGACTGGCTAGTCGCCTTAGGATTAATTGATCCTCCAATTTGCCTGGGGTCTGACCCGTCAGTGGTATAATAAATTTTTCCCTTCTCGTTGGTGATTGCAAGATCGTATCCTTTCGGAACGCTTCCACCTAATTGACTGAATTGGGGCGGTTCTGTTTTTGGCCATAGCCCGTTATTCCTAAATTCTTCTCTTCTGGGTCCTAAAAGATATTGCCTACGACCGTTCGTCGTGTTTGCCCAGGACCTGACAATGTTCTCATTTATGGATTCCTTATTCATAAATCTAAGGAGGTCACTGAATTCACCGTACAGTTGATCGGCGAGTTTCTTTAGATGAGAATTTTCAAAGTCACGGTCATCGAGGACTCCGCCATTGAATAGATGCTTATTTATTCTGTCAGCAAATAGAATTTTGAACTCTTCCCAACGGGACAGACCTCTCCACAGATCTCTAAGTTCACCATTGCCTGTTGCTATGAATGGTTGAATCATCTCCTGAGTGACTGGACGATTTCCTCGAGTGTACATGGCACCTTCGGCATCCCAAATGTAGAGACGGTACCGGCCACGATCTGAACGTTCCCTTGCCGCGACCCAGTTATTATGTGGCCAGTCCCAGGTCGCCATATAGATGTTCAAAAGATAGTAATCAATCATGTTTGTAACGTCTGCCATTTCGAGGACCCTTGCCCAGTTTGCGTTGGTCCTTTGGCTATTCAGCCTTCTAATCATTTCGTCCCAAGCCACCATGTCTCCTTCGGCGACGTTACTGGCTTTGCCCTGTAAGGCGAGAGTGTCCCAATCCGTTCCCGAGTCAGAACCGTGCACACTTGCGAACCATGGAGAGCGGAGTCGTTCGACCATATTGTAGAATCCCTTAAGCTCAGCGTTGACGTAAAGTGAATTAATGACTCCGGTACTTGCCGGTTGTTCCATGTCACGGCTCATTCGGCGGACCAGTTCATCTACGATAAAAGGATTTTTGATGTCATTTTTACCGGCTCGGACTCGGAATCTCTTGTACGTGTCGATAGGATCATCAATTCCATTTAAGGGTAATTGGACTTCAGAATTTCCGTACTCGTCGCGGAAATAAAGATTAAATGATGGTTTCTGCGTGCCTCTCGCTGGCCAGGGACTGGCACTGATTTGATCCAGTAACATTCTTGGTCTGGAATAAGATGATGCAGCGGCTCGGATGCCGCAGTCGGTCCTGAAGCCTGCACTCCCATCAGTAAAATAGAACTCTGCGTGTATGGGTCTCTCGTATGAGCGGCCACGGTTGATGACGTTGTTATAATCTGATGAGCCCGTCGGTTGCCATTGGTTATCGACGTACTGGCCTCCATTAATTGCGAATGCACCGAAAGGATCAAAGAGAGAACGTTCAGTGTCACCCGTGATGATTAGGGAAGGAGAATTTAAGAGTTTCGGATCCTGATCAATGAGATACGTGTTTGTTTTTGTATCTGAGGGTATCAAATTTTCATGGAATGCTCTTGCTCTAATCACATGTCCTTTTTTTTCTGATACTTTTCTGAGAATTATTGGTTCCGTGTAAGTAGAGCCATTCGTTTTGCTGGGTTCGGACCCATTGATCGTGTACAAAATAGTCGCATTAGGAGTCTCGGTTGTAATTTCAAGTTCAATGTTTCTATCTAAGAATCCACCACGAGTACTAAAGGAAGGGGGTTTAATTTTGCCTGAAAAGGCTGGACCAGAATTCATTGATCCTGGGCTCGGTTCGCTCAAATAGACGAGCTCACCGGAATCATCCAACGCACCGTAGCTATGAAAGTTATACTGTTTTGGAAATTTTTCACTGAATGCACTTTTTGAATTTCCCTGATCATCAAATAGTCCAAGAAATTCTCCGTTACCGTTAAGCTTGAAGTTGGTGTGAAGATATTTGGCGTCGCGTATCTCTTTATCCATTCCATCAGCTAAAATTACAAGGTAACCCTTTGCAGGAACTGAAGTCGTTTCCGGAAACTTCCATTTTCCGAAATCATTTTCATCATCACTCAAAGACCAGTTACTGATATCAATCGCTGCGTTTCCAGAATTGAAAAGTTCGATCCAATCCGAAGTTTCATTTTTAATACTCTTATCATTCAGCATGGCAGGTTCATGGATGTCAGAGCTCGGTTCAATTAGTCCGGAAAAGTAGCTAACAGTTGAACCGGTCGGGACCAGAACCTTGTCCTGGGTGTCTGCCTGATCGATGAGGACAGAAAAATCCAGACGAATGCTTGTCAGAGGGTCGTTATTCGTGACTTGTATGGCAAGAGTGTTTTCTCCTGCCTTTAGAATTTCCTTTGATGTTCCGACCCTTAATTTTGTGAATCTAGTAGATAATGAACCGGTCCGATAAGAGATCTGATCCCAGTAAATGTGAGATTTTGCTTCTCCATTATTAGCTCTGCTAATTTCCTTGCCGTTGAGCCAAGCAATGAAACCGTCATTGTAGTTTATGCTAAGTACGAGGGGCCTCTGAGAATTTGCATCCTGAGCTGAGACTGAAAATTTTTTTCTTACATACAGGGATGGGGAAATCCCATAAAGTTGTGATTTTACGTTTGTGCTTATACTCCCGAGATCATAACCGATAGGTGTTCTCCCGGTCTTCCAGTTCGAATGATCGAACCGATTTGCCCGCCAAGTCGGCCAGTTACCGGCGGAAGGTTGATCATTTGAATCCCAACGCAGAAGACGTTCGGTTCTCTTGCATGAAATTTCATTTATTCTGACTTCTCCAGAACAGATGCTCACTAAACTCAAAAATGAGATGAATTTGAAAAAATGAGCAATTTGATTACAGAGAAATCTACGCATTATGGGGCAAGTCTTGATCAGCTTTTGAATTATTGTTCAGATCGATAGACTCTGTATTGCCGGGTCCTGTTAATTGAGTTCGGATTGTCAGTGAAATTGGTGATCTGTTCTTCATCACTTGAGAGCAAGGATCCGGGAAGATTTGATTTCCAGATCCTAAGGTCATCGGAGTATTCGATCTGATAATTAAACCCTGGTTGCATTTTCCACGAAATTGTATTCTTTCCATTTGGTTGACGGGTAATTGATCTGATTTTAAAGGGGTTCTCGGCAAGGGTAAGTTTTTTTGTGTCTGCGTAAACTGCCCAATCGTCAAATAGCATCCAGTTGTTTCCCCATCCAGAATTTGATGTGCGTTGCCATACGATAGCGATCCCTCCGAGATCAAGTTTTGTATTCCTTGCAGTGAAAGGCGCATCCTCAAAAATTTGAAAACCACTCAAATCAACTGACCAAGTATTGTTTTTAAAATCCACTTCTGCAGCGAGGATTTGAATTTCGTTACGGATAAATTCTTCTCCCGTATCATATTTATCTCTACCATCTTCTCTCCATAAACCGAAAGAGGTTTCCGTGTTATTGTATGTTAGTGAAGCGAGGTTTGTTCCATTTGAATTAAAAAAACTAATAAAGAAACTGTCCCTGCGTGGATCGTTACCTGGCCCATCGGAATCATTAATACCAACAACAGTTTCGAGTCTGACGATATGCTCTCCAGTGCTATCGGGATTATGTCTGATTTGTCTGAGGACCGTAACAGTATCAGTATTTCCCCCTGGTGAGTTGTACCCGATAAAGGCACTCTGTCCTAGGCCCTGAACGGCTTCAGGCTCGATCCCATGAGAGCCGCGGCCATTAGAAGTTCCACTCCAGCCATCATAACCTACCAATTCATTATCACCGGAAGGGGCATTCTCAAAATCAGTAAAATATAATTCTCTCTCTGCTAATACTAGGGAATTCATTATCAGCCATAAAACTGATGGGATGATTATTGTTAGAAATTTTAGTTTGGGGCGGGGCATTAAATGGTTGGTTTAAGGACTAAAAAAAGCGGCCCCTATGACAAGGGCCGCTTTTGTAAAGTAGTCTGTAATATTTTAATTTAAGACTTATAAGCGGACTTGTACGTTGTCATCGTCTGCGTCTGCGT
>Ga0115002_10009879_pt1 | contig 10338 bp, 11 predicted proteins | sample ArcticOcean_MG_C_8_FD_89576 | JGI IMG/M metagenome (GOLD analysis project Ga0115002, IMG submission 89576) | Marine microbial communities from western Arctic Ocean - ArcticOcean_MG_CB11_86 | ecosystem: Environmental > Aquatic > Marine > Oceanic | place: Arctic Ocean: Canada Basin | collected... | reverse complement strand
TGGTTAACCCTGACTATGCCGTCATTTGCGAAGGGGGCAGTGGAAGAACAGTTGGTTGCGGACATAATGGTGTTCTTTGGTTGGAGTGTGTGGTTACCGGCAAATCTGCTCACGCCGCGCATCCCCATAAAGGCATTAATGCCTTTGAACATATGTCAGCTTTGGTCGTCCGTTTAAACCGATGGAAAAAAAACCTGAAAAACCGCAGCTATATCTCTCCTAACGGCCGTAAAATGCACCCCACAATAAATATTGGTGGTGTATTTGAAGTCGGATTGGGGGCTAAAGTAAATACGGTTCCGTCTCATGCGAGTTTTTCTATCGATAGACGCATCATCCCCAGTGATTCCTTACCCGGTGCGGAAAGAGAAATCAAAAAAGTGATTAACGAAGCCAAGAGACATATACCGGATCTTCGCGTGAAAACATCAAGTCTCTTGGCAATTAAACCCTGTCTTGTTGATCACCAGAGTTACTTTCCCCAAACAGTTTCCCGCGTTGTTAGTTCGGTGCTGGGGGGGCGAACTCAATTCAATGTTTGTGATGGGTTTACCGATATGAATCGCTTTGTGAATAATAAAATAATCACCGTAGGTTACGGGCCCGGTGGTAAGTACAACCACGGTGTAGATGAACGGGCAAAAGTGCGTGATATACTACAAACAGCCCGGGTATATGCTAAGCTGATACTCTCGCTTGAAGAGAAAAAATGAATTAACAGAATAGTCGGGCCCTTGCGCTTGTCCGATTAGCTCTGACTATGAATTTCAACTGTTAAAATCGACGGTCTTCATTACATCGCGGACATAACCGTTCGTGAGCGAATCGTGGTTTTATCTGCCGCGTTAATTTCTTCCTCGATTTTTTTAAAATCTTCGTCGTGGAGTATTTTCAGAGACTCCAGCAAATTATCGAAAGTCTCTTGTAATTCAGCTATACTTGACCCTTCTTGCTGTTGTATGACTTCTCTATAGTAGGACTTTAAATTCAGGCGTGGTATGGTAATTGAATGATAACGCGTACCGCGGACACTTGCGCTATGTCTCTCCGCAATTGAATTATAAATATTTTCTTCATCTTGAAGTGCTTCTGCAGCTCTAAACGCACGGTCCATTTCATGTTGTGCGGTATCTGAAAAAGAATTATTTTTCTGGTCATAATCTGAGGTCATCGTATTCCGTGCGCTTCCGATAAGTCGGCTCAGATTATCGACTTTGGATTTAACACTATCAAAACTGGACTTTATATCTTTATAATTCGCTTTAATTGATTCTGATTCCTGGTAATCTTCATCGGACTCCGATAAAATCATCCCTACTTCCAGATCTATTCGATCTTTAAGGTTTTTTGCTTTCGTGATAATTTTAGTCAGAAACCTTTTTTCCTCTCTCAATTGCTTTTGAGTTCCACCATCTCTATATTTTTTCTTTTCCGTGACCCTAAAAAGCTGAATGTTCTGTCCAGAAAGTTATAGGAATCTTCAATCCGTCTGAGATCGCCGTTTATTTCTTCAAAGAGTTGAACTTGCATCTCTCTAGCCAAATTAAGCTTGTAGCGCTCAGTGATGAGCGTTCGAACATTTTCAGGTACCGTAAGTGTTTCCATTAATATGAATTTTTAATCGAGCCCACTGACGGTTATTCCCGTGAAAATAAATAAGTCTCTATATTTATATAAATAAAAAAAACTTCAAAGTAAGGTCAATATTTCTCAAATAAAATTGTAACTTAAAAACAGGTTTATCTATTCCATGATTCGCTCGTAGTTCATTGCCCCTTTTTTCTGGAATCGTCCTGAAGACAAATCGCCATCATCTAATTTTTTATCCATCTCTACCATGACCGACAGGTTGGCGTTTGGTTTTTGCAATCTTAAAGTCGCTTTGCTACCCAGCCATATAAACCCGCTGCCCGGACCGATACTCGCCGTGTATTTCCCCGGCAGATAATCCTCCATGCCAGTGGGAATTTGATTCAATCCGGCATTGGGTGGCCATTGACCGTTTTCCGTATTATAAAATTCAAAGGCATTCGTGTATTCAACGATATCGTTCACCAATACGGTGGAGTGAGTTTTTTCGTTAGATTTGTTAGTCGCGGGTATTAAAAAAGTAGCTAGAATTCCAATGATTACGACGACCACCATGATTTCCACGAGAGTGAAACCTTTTACCAGGTTGTGAAACTGAGTCCGAGCGTTCATTGAAAATTGTTAGCTGCTACAAAATTACCGACAAGTTATACATTACACCGGTAATGATACAATTCAAGTGCGACCTTGAATCCTATTAGAGCTTCTCTCACGAATTAACAAGATACATAGAATATTCTATTTATCAACAAAAAATAGGTAAAAAATATATAAAATATAAGTATAAGACCCTAGGTGGATTATTTTGGGGGTAGGAGATAGAAAATGTCCCCTAAAATGCCTTTACCAGTTATTTAAAGAGCCGTCGCGTCGATAGATATGAGGCGCCTCCCAAAATTTAAAGGTCTCTTTGGTGGCCAGATCTTCGTTTACTTCAATACCCAACCCGGGACTCTCAGGCACGGGAAATCGGCTGCCATCTAATTGAGGTTGTAAGGGAAAGATATGATCATCAGCTGAGCTCTGATCTTTGGGCAACGCTTGTGCCTCCAGCCAGGCAAAATTGGGCACTGCCGCCGCCAAGTGGATTGTCGCAGCCGTGCAAATGGGGCCGAGCGGATCGTGAGGCATGAGTTCGATATAGTGTGCCTCCGCCATGGCTGCTACTTTCATCGCTTCGGTGAAGCCGCCAACATTGCAGATATCGATACGTGCAAAACTCGTAATGCCCCGTTCGATGTAGGGTAGAAAGTGCCATTTGCTTGATATCTCTTCACCAATTGCAAAGGGGACATCGGTCATTGTTCGGAGCGACTCATAGGCTTCTGGGGTTTCGTCGCGGATGGGCTCCTCCAGAAAATCTATCGTGCCTGAAGGCATTCGCTGACAAAAGGACGCAGCCTCTGCCACATTCAAGCGGTGATGGTAGTCAATGCCGAGAACCGGTCCATTGCCTATGGCTTCTCTCAGCTTCGTTAACCAGGTAGCGGTTGGAGCAATGGATTCGCGTGGTTCAAAAATGCCATTCTGTTTGTCCGCAAAAGTAGTCCGAATTACATTCCATCCCTTATCGATCAATGAATTTACCTCATCGAAAAGCTGTGGGCTTAAGTGTAAGGCTGTCGACGCAAAGCAGGGAACGAAATCCCGATGTTTCCCCCCCAGCAGCTGATAGACAGGAACATTGAGTGCCTTGCCTGCGATATCATAAAGGGCGATGTCGATTGCCGAGATAGCCGCGGTGAGAGCACGGCCGCCCTCAAAGTACTGGCAGCGATACATTTCTTGCCAGAGCGCGCCCATATGCATGGGATCTCGGCCGATGAGAAATTCACGGTAATGCTTGACCGCACCTGCGACGGCTAATTCGCGACCGGATAGCCCTGATTCTCCCCAACCGTAAATACCTTCATCAGTTTCAACCTTGACGAGCATTTGGTTGCGATTTCCGACCCAGACGGGATAAGGTTTTATATCGGTAATTTTCATAGGGTTACTTTATAAATTAGTGTTAGCCAAAACATCTGACTATACATGCTAAATTAATTACGTGAAGGATAAAAATATTACGGCTGGTGAGAGTGCCATTGGTTATAGCTAGAGCTTTTCAACGAAAACCTTACATCCCTACCAATTGTTCAAAGAGCCATCGCGTCGATATATATGAGGCGCCTCCCAAAATTTCAAGGACTCTTTCGCGGCCAGATCTTCATTAACTTCTATACCCAACCCGGGCCCATCTGGTACTGGGAATCGGCTACCTTTTAATTCAGGTTGTAGAGGATAGAAATCCTTATCCGAGAATCCGAGATTCTCAGTCGGTGAGGTTCGCACCTCCAGCCAGGCGAAATTAGGCACTGCCGCTGCCAGGTGAATTGTTGCTGCGGTGCAGATTGGACCCAAAGGATTGTGTGGCATGAGTTCTATATAATGAGCCTCCGCCATACTCGCCACTTTCAATGCTTCGGTGAAGCCACCAACATTGCAGATATCGATGCGCGCAAAATTCGTAATGCCCCTTTCGATGTAGGGAAGAAAATGCCATTTGCTCGCTATCTCTTCACCAATAGCAAAGGGGACATCGGTCATCGATCGGAGCGATTCATAGGCTTCCGGAGTCTCGTCACGTATGGGTTCCTCCAGAAAATCAAGGGTGCCCGATGGCATCCGCTGACAAAAGGAAGCAGCTTCAGCGACATTTAAACGGTGATGGTAATCGATACCAAGAATCGGTTCATTGCCAACAGACTCTCGAAGTTTGGTTAAGCAGGTTGCGGTACTAGCGATGGATTCCCGAGGTTCAAAAATGTTTTTCTCTTCGTCTACACTTGGCCAATGGGGTACTGTTCAGATAACGGTCCACCCTTTTTCAATCAATAAATTCACGTCATCAAGTAACTGAGGTCCCATCGGTGCATTCGTCGTGGCAAAGCAAGGGACGTAATCCCTTTGTTTTCCCCCGAGGAGCTGATAGACAGGGACATTGAGAGTTTTGCCTGCAATATCGTAAAGGGCAATGTCGATTGCCGAGATGGCCGCGGAGAGAACACGCCCCCCCTCAAAGTATTGGCCACGGTACATTTCCTGCCAGAGCGCGCCCATATGCATGGGATCTCTCGACCGATGAGAAACTCACGGTAATGCTTGACCGCACCCGCGACGGCTAATTCACGACCGGATAGCCCTGATTCTCCCCAACCGTAAATACCCTCATCCGTCTCAACCTTGACGATCATTTGGTTGCGCTTTCCGACCCAGACGGGATAAGGTTTTATATCAGTAATTTTCATAGAATTGTCTGTTTAAAAATTTTTACCCGGTATTTGGTACGATCAAATGTAAAACAGTTTTCTTTACAAGTCTTAATCCTGCAGTCGTTTAAGTTGGCGACTACGCACCCGTGTGGATCGCGAGATAGACAACTCTTAACGTAATTATCTATGTTGCACAGCGTGAGATAAAACCTATCTTCAGCGAAACAAGAAAGCGTTGTATAATAAAGCGCTAACAGGATGGATATCGAGCAACATAATGAGGAAATCCAACAGAATCTCCAGTATTGGGAACGTAAGCCTTTACTGAGGCAGATCTATAAAAACTTCCACCGTTTAATTGCCGAGTATCTCGCGAATATTCCTCACGGTCAGGTTGTAGAACTGGGATCGGGTATAGGTAATATTAAAGAGATTGTACCGCATTGCATACGAACGGACCTCTTTCCTAACCCATGGATAGATCGTGAAGAAAATGCATTTCAACTATCTTTTCAAGATAACGAAGTATCTGATTTAATACTGTTCGATGTTTTTCATCACCTGCGCTACCCCGGAACAGCTCTAAATGAATTTCATCGGGTTTTGATGCCGCGTGGTAGGATAATCATATTCGACCCTTGTTTGAGTATGTTGGGTTACATTCTCTATGGATTGTTCCATCATGAACCTATCGGGGCAAAAGAGCCGATAGAGTGGTTTGCTCCAAAGGATTGGGACCCGGGTGATATCGATTACTATGCGGCCCAAGGTAATGCTTCGCGGGTCTTCTTTAAAAAAGAGTGGAAGGAGAAATTTACGTCATGGGACATCATAGCGAAAAAGCGACTCTCAGCAATTTCGTATGTCGCTTCGGGGGGGTATTCAAAACCACAACTCTATCCCAACTTTACTTATCCATTGATGCGAGGCTTAGACAAGATATGTGATTGTCTGCCCTCACTATTAGCAACAAGGCTCCTGGTCGTGCTCGAAAAGAAATAAAAGGGCAACGCTAATAGAATGGTCATAAGTCAAAGGTCAAAGGTCCAATGAGGGAGCACATATTCGCGAACCTGGGCGTTTGCGGTTATGCAATGACGCGGATAATCTAATGGAGGGACGCGCTCCGTCGCGTCCGTATTAATACTCATTCCACAATCCCTACCTGGGGCGATAATTTTCTTTGTTGAAATAAGTATAAAGCAAGTTACTGATGAACAAAATTTTAATTCCATTCGGAAACAACGTCGAAATTATAGGAGACCGATAAATGACACTCGAGGAATACGAAGTATCTTTTAACCATATAGTATTGGATGACGCGATGGATGAATATGGACTTATACGTCACCAGTTGACATCCCCGGATCGCAAACCACTCACCGATGAACATCTGCAGCAGGATCGGGACGAAGATAACCGCCGTAAAGCTGCCGGTCAAAAGAGACATCCCCTGGCCGCTACCCCCGCTTATGTCATGTATGAGGACGCAAATTATGTGGGTAATCGTTACCTCAACGCCCAAGTCTGGCGCTCACTTGCTACTGGGAGTTCCGGTGCGAGAGACGATGCGCGCCGGGCCTACGAAGCCAGCCTTTATCCCTACCGGGAGGGAACCAAGAAAGAAAAAGGTTACTGGCCGAAACCTTATGGGGCATTGAAGGGAGATTACGCCATCGATAAGAACTACACTGAAACAAGCTTGGATCAGGCTTATTCACCCGTGATTGCTCTATGGCGTTACTACCAGCACCTGGCAGATGAGTCCGAGAAAAAGGAGATTGAAGAAGCACTTCATGCCCATGCGCATTGGTGGATCAGCCACGATTACAACTACGACTACCTGGGTGAAAAGTGGAATATCTTTGATAGTAATATGCCCCCTTTTACAGCTAATAAAATATCTTCACCGAGTGAAGCCCTGAAGATACCCATTGGGATGCATATTGCCTATCAAGTTTCGGGCGACAAGAAGTTGCTCGATGAATGCGTAAGGATCGTCCGGAAGGGAATTGCTGACGGGGGTGTTCAAATGCATCGCGGGCCAAGAGGAGAGATCAAGGAACTCTATCACTGGGCTGAAATTTGCGACTATTTTATGCGTGAGACAGAGCTGTGCCATGAAACTGATTGGTCCAATATGATCGAGGATTGCTGGCGTGCGGCTAAGAGCACGGTGCAAGAGGACGGTTTGTGCATTGGTATGGGAAACTTCATGGACGATGGACGTATCGAAAAGTATGAACCCGGTCCCGCAGATAGTGTGGATCACTATAACTACTGGAAAACTGACGCCCGGCATCCCGCCTCGACAGTACAGATGGCATGCCTGGCAATGTTGATCCAGGAATTGGGGTACGATGACGAAGCCGGAAGCATGGGTAAGGAGCTTTTGTCAAACGTGGCAGAAACACTTGCCGACGATTATAAAGCTCTTCATGTAGATGAATACATTTACACTAATCGAGAGCAAATGCCTCCTTCACACCGGGATAATCCACCGACACCCATTTTCGCAACGCGAACGGTCGTCTTCTGGCTGGACGCTTATTGGCGCGGGAAATTACACGGTGTCTTGTGAGATTACAGGAACATTTGCTAAAAAGAGAATCATGGATTATGAAATCCTGGAGCGATTCAAGCATTCGTTTTTTTTATACGTAGTCCTCTTTTTAATTATTCAGTTCGGCTGTTCTCGGGATGCTCCCTCACCCGTTTTAGACATTCCCGATTTAAAACATACCGAAACCGTCAACACTGAAGGATTCAGTTTTGTTTATAAGGGTCCGCGACCCACGACATTCAGCGAAGCTCCAGAACTGGCCAAGCGAGTTGCGATGGGGGAGTTGCCCCCGGTGGGCAATCTCCGGTCATGAACGGTGTTGTCGTAGTGAAGAATAATTTCCGCAATGTTCCCGACCTCGCACACAATAACTCAGCAACTCAGAACCCGGGTATTGCCCGCCCCGAACAATTCTTTTTTGATCGTAGTTGGAGAAATAACTGAGAAGGTTACAAAGATTAATGAGTAAACTACACTGGAGTGTCGATTACGCCTATGCTTCTCCGCTTTCCGCGGATAAGACGCAGGAGAATTTCCAGGGTCAATTTAGACAGATACTGGCTGACGCACTTTCATCTTCACCGGTCGATTTTAATGCACGGACAAAATCACACCGTTATAGCTTGTTGCCTAATTTCTGGGCCGGCTTCAAGCGCGGTGAGGTTCAAAACCTGAACATCGGCCAGGTCTCGATCGAACGTAAACGGGATGATGGGGATGTCTGGCGGTATGCGATCGAGCATGAGAATACGATCAGCGGCGAGGAACTATTTCTAAATTTTAACTGCGATCACAAACCGGCAAGACCATTAACGGGTTCATGGCAGATTCGAACACAGAACAGTGCGGACGGTTCTTATTCATCTCTCTCCCTGACTGGTGCGTGCGATGAGGAGATCGATGGAGAGCGTGCCGTTAGGGTGACGACGGCAAGTGGACTCTCTATTGGCGCGGGAAGCATCAAGCAGGATGAAATACTTACCTGTAATTGGGCATTGTTCGATATTCTTCCCTCGCTGAGGGAAAATGGAGGCCTGGATCGATTAGCAATCCTCGATGACTTGGAGATCCTTAAAAATGATTGCCGAATAAAGCCCCTCGAAGATTGGGTGTTCGAGAGCGGTGACGAGCAGCATACATTAACCGGATTCAGCGTTTACGGTAGAGGATTTCCTCCTACTTACTGGTGGCTGACTGAGAGCGGTGAGGTCGCGGTCATGTCTACGATGTTGACCACCCATGTTCTAAATGAACGAAGCGATTAAAATATTATGGGCGATAATCTGAATATCCTTTTTATCAATACCGACCAGCAAACGTGGAATGTTGTCTCCGCTTACGGAAATCCACACGTTCACACACCGCACATCGATCGGTTGCAGAAAAACGGAATATCTTTCATGAATAGCTATTGTGCGGATCCTGTCTGTGGGCCCGCGCGCACGAGTTGGGTGTCTGGACTCTATACGTCTGAAAACGGAGTTCCTTTTAATGGCGGCAGAATGCACGAAGATATCCCGGATTTGGGCCAGGTTTTAACGCGTAATGGGTATCACGCCATCCATTGCGGAAAGTGGCACGTGGAAGACCGTAAAATGCGTGATAGTTTTCACAATCTATATACCGGTAAGCGTGATATTGGGGCTTGCGGTGGCGAGTATTATGACCGCGTCTCCACGCATGCGGTGATCGATTTCCTGGACCGCTATGACCAAACGACGCCTTTCTACCTCCAAGTTGGGTTGGTGAACCCCCATGACATCTGTGAATACCTGCATAACCATGAACATAAGACTATACCTGGACCGATAGAACAGGGTTTACTTGCGGTTGAAGATCTCCCCCCTCTACCTGCAAATTTTGAATACGATGAACGGGAAATTATCCTGCAGAAGATGTTGCATCGAGATAAAGTGACATCTATTCACGCCCCGATCCTTAACGGCATTGGCGATTGGACTGAAGACCAGTGGCGGTTCTTGACCTGGAACCATCATCGCTTTGTCGAAGCTGCAGACCAGCAGATCGGGCTCATTTTGAACGCCCTCGAAAATAGCCGTTTCAAAAATAATACCTTGATTATATTTACCGCCGATCACGGCGAATCCAGTGGGTGCCATCGATCGTTTCAAAAATTCAGTCTCTACGAGGAAAGTATCCGCGTCCCGTTTATTATTGCTGATCTCAATGACCAGCTGAATATACCAAAGAACGTTTTAGACACCGAACACTTTGTCTCTGGCGTCGACCTCGTGCCGACGGTCCTCGACTACGCCGGCATCGAAGTTCCCGAAGGCGTCCAGGGACTGAGCCTGAAGCCATTGATTGAGATGGGTTGCCGCAATGCTATGTGTGAAGTCAACGTGGGCGAGAAGGATGAATCGAAGGCAGCGCAGGTAATAGCATGGCGAGACTTTGCCTATGTAGAATCCAATTTCTGGGGACGAGCGATAATAACAGAGCGCTTCAAGTATATCATGGAGTATCGTCCAAAGGAGGAGGAAGATTTCGTTCCTCCCGGGCCGGATACGAACGCTGTTGGGTTGGAACAGCTCTTTGATCTGGTTGAAGATCCATGGGAAATAAAAAACCTCGCCGGTGAGTCGGACTATGGCTCTGTGATTGAGGAATGCCGCAAAAAACTTTTTTCCTTCGAAAGGAGACTGCATCGTCGGCCCTTGCGTGAAGGGCGCCTGCGTGATTATACCCAAAGGTTGTCCGGACAGCTTCACGAGCGCTGGGCCGCGTATGATGGGTGAGATTTAACACGCTCACTAGTTCTCGTGTCGTCAAACCGGTAACTTTTTACAAGTGAGTCGGACGTGGTTTTCTTCTCAGAAAGATTTTACTTGGGTTTTAGTAAAAACACAGTATAGTTATCGGTTTGGTTGAATCCTCTTCCCGTGCTATGGTTAGCACATTAACTATTCC
>Ga0115002_10009877_pt1 | contig 10340 bp, 12 predicted proteins | sample ArcticOcean_MG_C_8_FD_89576 | JGI IMG/M metagenome (GOLD analysis project Ga0115002, IMG submission 89576) | Marine microbial communities from western Arctic Ocean - ArcticOcean_MG_CB11_86 | ecosystem: Environmental > Aquatic > Marine > Oceanic | place: Arctic Ocean: Canada Basin | collected... | reverse complement strand
TCAAACTGATGTTTTTCAATTTCTTCTTTCCTTAGTTCTTTTTTTTTTGGATTTTCAGGTAAAGATTTCCTTGTATCCTTTTTAGAATGGTATCCACAACAATGTTTTCCATTGTATAAATAAGATGCAACATATGAACAAGTAGTGTCATCTTTTTTCTTTTCTCTGCATAATTGTTCTCCTTTGTAAATTGTTGTCATGATTGTAATAATAGTTTAAACATGATAATCATTTCAATTTTATTTACATTTTATGGTATTTAGATATACGACAAATCAATTTTAATAACTATTTATAATGATTATTTATAATTTCACTCAACGATAGTTCACTCGATGGTTCTACTTCAACATGTTTTTGTTTATTTATCAATAGAGCTGACGTACACCTATGGATAGTTAATAGAGTATCATGACAGGCTGGATCAGTAGGATCAGAATGATATGTTAAATACGAAACAGCATCAATCAATAGTTGGATTATTTCACAATTGTCCATATATAATAGTATAAAATAAGTAACTATATTTCATTTTTTTTTCCTTGCCAATGAATAGTGTACCCCCCATCATTTTTACTCCATGTTGCCAAAATTTGTGGATTTGGAATATTTTTCATAATGTCTTCTGTTTTGTATATATTATTATCTGCATCGATATAGTAAATAATTCCATTAATATCTTCTGCCCAAACATCCTTTTGGACTAATTCATCATCTGTAGCAGTTATTAATCCATGCGGTAGCCCCTTGTTATGTGTACCGCAATATAAATGACCAGTCTTGCGACGACGACTACACTGGTCATTTTTAGCACTTTTAGCTATACAACGTTCTTCAGGTGGGACAGAGTTTTTAGTACGGCGACGCTTTATAAAATCGTCACGATTCAATACTGGTGGAGTATAATTTGTAACCAACTCTACAAGTTGTGCCATTGTAACAGTTTCATGTTTGAATTCTTCCAATAATATAGATTTCAAATCATTTACATTTTCATTGAATTTTTGAATAATGCGCCTTTCCATGGTTATATATTAAACTGTAATGTATTTGTGTCAATTTTTAATTCATTATTTTTTATCGCAGTATGTTATGAATAAACTAAGAGAGTTTGACCAAACATATTCTTCTTGGCTTGGCATTTTTAATCCATACAACACATTTCCGTATAGATTAGACCCAAAAATTCCTAAATTTGATTTAGTTGCATATAAAAAAAATCCACGCTATAGATTTGTATATGATAAACTATATGTTACACAATCACAACAATTAGATGGTGGAACACTGGATGAACTACGTAACAAGACAGTTACTTATCCTATTTTTATAAAACCACGTTGGGGACACAAAACGTCTTCCAGTAAAAATTGTTATAAAATTAAGTCACGCGCAGAACTTGAACAACATTTTGATACACCAGATATGATGTGGTCCACTTTTATTGATGACAAGGAACAAATGACTGATTTTATTCTTGTTAATGGTGATATTGTATATCAATTAACGTATGAATATTCTGAAAAACAACATGGATTTGCAGACATGTGGAAATATATATCAAGCGATAATGTTCCACCAGCAGACGTTGTTGAATGGGTCCAAAGAAATATGATAGGATATACTGGTCCATGCAACGTTCAATACCGTGGCACGTATATCATTGAAGTTGGTTTACGGTTTGCTCGAAGTGGAATGTATATTGAAAGTACTGGAAATAAACAATTAATTGATGCTATTAATATCATGTGGAAGACAAAGTCTTGGGCAAATAGAGAGGTGATTACAATTAAACCCTTTTATAGCTTTAAATGTTGGTCGCCAATACCAGCAATAGTTTTAATGCCTCAACACTTGTTGGACGTTATTATGAAATGGAATGGAGCCCTTTCTTTTTATGAATACTATTTTGAGCCTACTGGAAATTATAGTCTTGTTTTTCTGCAATTTTTACACTTTGATTTTGATACTGGCATGAAGATTAAACTACTTATCGAGCGGTTAATGATACTATTTAATTCTTTATTTTTAATTATTGTAGCCCTCGGAATTATTTGTGTCCTTACGAAACATAAATGTAGTGCTATAAAAATATTAATTATGGTTATTATACTCTTTAGCATGGACAATTCAATCAATGTTGTTATTAGTCAATTGACACACCAAAAACAGTTTATTGGATTAAATTAAATATAACAAGATATAACATGCATAATAAAATAATAACTGGAATTGGATTACTATGCGCTTTATTTATTGCAACACAAATAAGACGAAAACAGCATGAACCATTTACTCAACCAATAGAATCAATCCATGTACTTTTAGACAAACCTATTAAACAACCGGTTAATACCCACCCAGTAAATTATGGTGGACTAAACAAACATGTATATCAAACACCAATGGCATCGTATGCACAAGTGACAAATCATAAACGATACTGGAACAATCCTGAAAATGGTACAGCATTATTGCCTTCTATAAATGGGACATCGTTATATACATAATTTTTTACTCAATCATTTAGGTATGGATAAATTGTCTACATATTCCAAGTATAAGAAAACCGAGGTTCGCAAGGAATGGACCGCTAGCATGATGGCAAGTTTAGTAGAGCCTAGCTGTTATTGGACAATTGAATTAATTTACAGTGGATTATTTGTTGATTTGTGGGAACTAATCCTTTCCTTTTACGGAACATTTATACATTGCGGTAATCCAAAACTTCCAATTTATTTAGAAATGAGATTTCAAACGTTCAAGACTGATGCCAATAAAGTATCAGATTTAGAATTAAGAAAAAATGTTGACATTCGAAATATATTTATAGAAATTATTTATATATTATGTACGTCGAATAAGCAAAATTCATACAATACAATACCCATTATAAGTGACGGAATTCCAGCAAGTCGATTAAAAGCTCCCACGATTGAATATAACAAGGGGTTTCGTCCAACAGATCCCAAGGATATGTTTATTTCAATGAACGAATTTGGGTACATGTTACATACTAAAAATGTACAAGGAGCTTGTTATTGGGTAGAGTGGGTTATTAAAAATAAAAAAAAATGTGCTATACTCAATCGTAATTATTCTTCAAAATATAAACAAGATTGCATATGGTTAATTTGGGACACAATCATAGCATATAGCAAAGAGGGTTTAACAATTAAGATTATTAATTCACTCATATCATTGTTTAGCATTTCTTATACTCCAACCACTAAAGAAAAACGACGGTTTTTAATTTATTATGCCATTTCGTTATGTTGTGATACTGTACCACTTGACATTGATATCATGACAGATAAAACAGATAAAATAAAAAGTGTTCATGAAAAATGCGAAAAGATTTTTAAAAAATATGACGATATAAAATAATCTAGTACTCATATTATATGGAATTAGCACTACCCCTAATAGCACTAGGTGGATTATTTGTTGTCTCTAACCAATCTAAAAAAAAAGAAGTAATGGTCGAAGGATTTAATACAAAACTGAAACCAACTGCACAGGACGTACGCATTATTAATCCAGTAGTTAATCCTAAAATGTACACTGATCTTGCGGGACGACTTGTAAATTCAGACACGTATTCATCTTCCATGACTCCCTATATAGGAAAGTCTAAACAGTCTGGTTCAAATCAAGCCGAACCAATACTAGACTCTTATACTGGTGCAGGAACATTTCATGCTTCTAAAACTGAAGTAGCTCCATTATTCAAGCCCGAAGATAACGTTCAATACGCACATGGAGTGCCAAATCAAAGTGATTTTTATCATTCTCGAGTTAATCCAAGCACACGTATTCATGGCATGAAACCATTCCAAGAAAAAGAGGTTGGACCTGGTATTGGTAAAGGATTTACATCAGGCGGAAATGGTGGATTTAATTCTGGAGTGGAAGCACGTGACGCGTGGACAGATAAAAACGTTGATGAAATGCGTGTAGCAACAAATCCCAAGGAAACATTTGAATTAAAGGGACATCAAGGACCAGCCCAGACTCTGGTTAAAAATCTTGGAAAAGAGGGAGTTGTTGAAAAACATTTACCAGATACATTTTACATTAATACACCTGATAGATATTTAACCACGACTGGTGAAGAAAAGGGGCAAACCAGTCATGCCATTCAGCCCGATCGCACCGTACATCGAGAAACAACAACGCGACCATATACCGGTGTAGCAGGTAATAGTGGTGTCGAAAACCAATCAAAGCCTGGTATGTACCGTCTTGACCATCGACAACAGTTAAAGGCGGTTGGATTTACACCAGCAACGGGTATTTCGCGAAATAAGGAAAAAAATACACATTCATTGCTGCCTACAAATAGATCATCAAACCAACAAGAATCTTTTGGGGGTGGATTAAAAGGAATTGTCAATGCTATTACAGCTCCTCTGATTGATCTTGTAAAACCAACCAGAAAAGAAGATTTAGTTGGATTAACTCGCATTGGAAACATGACAAGTACTATACCAAACGCACCAGCTGCTAAAATGACAGTACCACATACTATTAAAGAAGGTACAATGTACTCTCCGTACTCGATTGGACAACGTCCAAGTGACACTAGTCATGGACAGGGTTATACGACTACAGAACATCAACCAATTAAAAATCAACGTGACACTACATCTGTTCAATACATGGGAGGAGGTATGAGTACTTTACCACACCAACCAAATTATTCAGGAGAAATTAATGTTGCTGAAGATCGTTCTGCAGTTGGCCGTATTCCAAGCGGAAATGCACAAACATATTCTCCCATGATTAATCAAGTAAGTACCACAAACAGATCTTCAATGCATACATCCTACATGGGTCCATCTATTGGAAAAAGTTCCATTCCCAATGCATCACAATATGGAAATGGACGTAGCCCTATTGAATACGTTGAACCTAATCGTAATGAATCAAGTCTACTAGACGCATTCAAAAAGAATCCGTATACACAGAGCCTCCAAAGTATTTAAATATTCAAACAGATTAATGATATATAAAACATTATTAATCATAATAGTGATTCTTGCCATTTTCCAACCATTTAAAGTACATAAGGATGCTCTGACAGTACAAAAGCCAGACATACAGGTAACATATAACGATTCGTACGCAGACCAATATGACCGTTTAACATATGACAGTATTCGAACTAAAGAAGAAATTGACTATATAATGACATTACTAAATGAAGAAAGTGTAGTACTGGATATTGGGAGTGGTTCTGGACATCATGTCAATGCACTATCTATACGTGGAATACGAGCATCTGGTTTAGATAAATCAACCGCCATGATTTCGTTGGCAAAAAAACGTTATAATGATGTGTTTTTATTAGGCGATGCACTAAACACGTCTCATTTTCCAATGGAATCATTTACCCATATTACATGTTTATATTTCACATTATATCACATGAAAAATAAACTGACATTTTTTAAAAATTGTCACCAATGGCTAATGCCAGGTGGATATTTAATTGTTCATATATCTGATAAATGGGCATATGGACCAACGTCGCGCTTAAAAGGTTACACGTCTAATTATTCGCATACAGTACATAGAGAGACCATTGATGGGCAAGGCTATCGTCAAAATATTTATATGGAATCGGTCAATGACATTATTGCCATGGCCTCTCGTGCTGGATTTTCAGTGCATTCAATCTATAAATATAAATGTCCATATATGGGTCAGTACATGTATGTATTTCAATAGTAAGATAATACTTCACTTTCTGTTTGCATGACTGCATCTATGTAAATTATTTTAAACGCATAGTCTGTTTGTGGCACTTTATACGCATATACAAGTTTTTTATTTATAATTGGTATAAATATAAATTTAGAATGTACCAATACTATTATTCCAGTCTGTATAGACGTAAATCCATTTCGGTCAATAAACTGTAACATGACAAATACATAGAGATTGATTTCGTAAAGATTTTTAATTTGTTCAATGCGTTCAATAATTGTCAAATCATTAGTTTGTTTAAAAGGCACAACAATTGACCGCCATCGAGTTGCTTTTGCATTAATGTCGTCAATTGTTGTTGAAAACGTTACAGTATCGTCATTACATATATTGATATATTGAGCATTATCTGTTATGATAACATGGGTAGGTAGTATTGGATATGTCAAGTTATTAATTAATACTTGTATTGAAAATATCCGATTGACAAAGTCACCAAGCCTAATCACCACTCTATATTGTTCCGTTGACACGTATACCTTGGGCTCTATAGATGTTGTATATTTATAACGCCGTATTTGTTGGGTCGATTTAAAATGTACATTATATTTTTTTGCTAAAACTAACACTGCTTGTCGTGCACCTATTGAGGTAGCTAATTCTTTAAATTCAGTTTGATAATTCAATAAAAAACATGGTATATAGAATGCGTTACCATTGATAATAATCTTCTTAGAACTGGTAGCATGATTTACTCGTGGCACTATAGTGCATCGCGAATTTGTAGTTGCACGTGAACCATATCGAATGTATGGAACTGCTTCACAACTATTCATTACATTGATTCCAGGCATGTTTAAACTGTATATATTAAAATAATTCAAGTCTTTCCTGTGGAATTTTATCGTGAATTATTGTTGGCGTTAAAGTATTAAATTCACGGGCAAGATATGGTTTACGAACATGAAACGGCAGTTTTTTTACCTCAAACCTGTCTGCCCAGTGGCTACATGCTACGCCCTGATGATAACCTATAATTCTTTGCTGTAAAATATTGTCTGGCTGTCTATCTTTTGGGACAAATGTTGTGTATGCTGAAAATCGATTTATATGTAATTTACTTGGGTGCTTCTTTACCATTCCAGTATTTGCATGAATTAACTTGGAATTAAATATAATTAAACTGCGTGGTGGTGTAAGTATTTTACAACTTTTTTGTGTAGTCTGTTCATGGTCTGGTAGTATTCCCCAATCAGTGTTTCGTGGTGGCTGAACATAATTTATATGAGATTTGGGTACACAAATAAATCCTGCATCTAATTCGGTACAGGGCAAAATATTTAGAATGGCTTGGTAAGATGGGCGGGTATCAGTTGTCCGTTGGTCTTGATGTAACCATTTAGATGACTGTTGTGTATCACTAAGAAATAAACTAAACCCGTCAAACGAGGATGATAATTCTGGTGTATTATATACATGTGTGAATGCTTCTTTTGTTCTTGAATGAATTCTAATGTGCCAATTACTATCACTTTGTCCAAATCCGTTGAACATTACTGAACTTTTATTCCAAATCATTGGCGAATTATGTGTCGTCCAAGTATCTGTATTGCTCCAATCAAATTTAGGGGAAACAGTGCACCATTCTTGTTTAAACATATCCATCGATAATTGTGCATGTTCTTCACTAATTGCTTCGTGTAGTACTACAAATCCGTAATCATTTAAATGTTCAAGCCAAGATTTACTATTTTCAATATCAAAAACTGTTGGTGCCAAGCAAGTCATTTTGCACGTTGGGAGTTTCGCCATTTTACATAGTACAATAACATAAAAAAATGTTTCAATTTTATTTACCGTCGTCGTCGAGTTTTATTTTTATACATTTTTACAATCCGAGTCCTATTTATATTATTTCGTCGGCCTTCTCCAAGGCTACAATGGTGAGCATCACTGTGAATGTGAATTTGAGAATCATTATTATTTTTCGGCATAAACATGGGATATTTATACGCATATGATTTCAACAAGTCATTTAATAAATAATCTGCTACGAAATATGAATTCCTTGGTAGATGATACTTTCTATTTTTCCATAGTAATCGCATAATTTTTTTTGCAGCAGTCTTATTAATTATATAAGAAGACATGCTCCAAGAACATGCTGGAGCAGTATTAAATCCTTTATCAAAACAAGGAAATGTTAATGCTTTATATGAATTTGTTTGCTCAACTACGCCAGTATCAAAAAGACGTATAATTTCCCAATCTTTTGGTGCTCCATCAATCACGTCTTGGACTGTCTTTGTCCAATATTGTTTCAGATCCAGAGATATATCATCTTCGAATATTAGTGCTGTCTCATGTGATGAATTGGAAAAGGTACGTATTGTATTTAAATGTGATAAAAGGCATCCATATTCGTGTAACCTAATACTATTATTTCTCAATTTATTTTCTACTGGACGTACAAACCATTTATCAATGTCTGCATATTTAAACGGAATAGCTCGAATTTTAGTTGTTTTTATTTTTTTAAACGCATCATCTTTTAGCATTGATTTCATATGAGCTTGTCGTTTAACTGCACTATCTAAAGAAATCCAATAAATAACATCAACGCCCTCCATACACTGTATTATAAAATAATTCAATCGTCTCTATTAATTTATCTGTTTTATGATTTACCCAGTAGTGTATCATTGTGTCCAACGCATTTAATCGATTCGTCCATTCTATACGCTTGGACTTTTTTAATCCACAAAGACCCTTTGTATAACCCCAACATGAACTTACTTTTTTTCCGTCTTGTTCATATTCATCAGGGTTAAATCGAATAAATATAATTGGTACATGACCAACATCCTGCGATAATTCCATGATTCGTTTATTTTCACAACTACAGTCATACTCAATGTGTTGATTTTCATCTACTTCAACAATAATACATTGATCGCCCAAATCTAATAATAAATCTGGACGTCGTCTTGAACAACCTCCCTGTATCCTTTTATCAGCAATCCATGTTAAGTCCGAGTGATTGGTTTTTACATGATCAACTACTGCTTGTTCTTTAGTTTTATAGTTGCGCGATATAGGTTTATCTGGAAATAAATGTATATAACAAAAGACACAATATCCATTATACTTATCTGAAAATCGTGTGGAACACCAGTCACTTTTACACGTTTTACTTGTCACATCAACCATACCATCTTCTTTATGTTTTACACAAAATAGTGCATGTTTAGAACCAGTATGATTATATGTTGGTCTTGTTTTACATCCATCAAATTCACATACTTTATGACTAACATCAACCATACCATCTGTTTTATGTTTTGCACAAAATAGTGCATGTTTAGAACCAGTATGATTAAAAAGTGGTATTGTTGTGCATCCATCAAATTCACATACTTTACTTTTTACATCAACCATACCATCTTCTTTATGTTTTCCACAAAATACTGCATGTTTAGAACCAGTATGATTATAATTTGGTCTTGTTGTGCATCCAGCCTCTTGACACATTAATACTTGGTATAAATTATTAAAATCAATCAATTTTACTTAAATATTAATCCTGTATTTATAGTATGAATTACTCAGATATATTTACAAATTGGCAAAATCTTCCAAATGACAGTATAACAGATGGTCACATTAATACACTTAAATCCAATGTATATGAATTAATTCCAGAGTGGACTGGGAATAAATTAATCGTCGTTCCTCATCAAATTAACAACGAATATTTAGTTAGTAATTATAACTGTAAACAAACAATTATATATAACATTATACATAATACTTATAAATTTGAAAATAAAAATTTCATAGATTTGTTACCAGATGTGCAAACAGTTTTTAGTGGGTTTAAACAGACTGAGTTGGGATATTATTTAATATTTGGAAGGATTACTGGATTACATTTTTTATATTTAAAATATCAGTCGAGTGTTAATGAATGTATTTATGATTCTGAAGAAAGCTGTATAAAATCTATCAAGATGATTGAAGAAAATAAAACATTTGAACCAATAGACAATACTCTTGCAAAAAAACTACTAAAATATAGTTTTGCGGGCGATGAAAATATTGAGAATAGATATGATCAATGGTATTCTGGAAAGTGGAAAGAATATACAGCATTAGGTATAAAATCCAACTCCCAGACATCAGAATGGCATAATAATTTAGGCCAAGAAGTGACAATAGAGAAATATGCAGAAAATGAATTATTAAGTTATGAGGAATTTATAAAATTAATATTCGTACAATAGATTAAGAATTCGTGTACCAATTCAATGACAAATATGGTGGATTAGAATTGATAGATGTTGAATTGGAATTTACGGTTAAATCTGGTCCTGCATTTGAAATCGCAGCTATTTCTCCAGGCTGAACAGCATATGTAAAATATTGTAAATTTGACAAGTTTCCAGTAAATCCACCATTCGAAGCAACAAATACATTACCATAATTTTGTTTCGGTACACTTTGTAACAAGTGTCGTTTTGCCAAGGATCCATTGACATATACGTCTAGTGCATTATCCAAAACACGAATAACAATATTAACCCACTTGTTCATGGGAAAGTTCGGAACTTTTACTTCTTCGTTAATTG
>Ga0115002_10009876_pt1 | contig 10341 bp, 7 predicted proteins | sample ArcticOcean_MG_C_8_FD_89576 | JGI IMG/M metagenome (GOLD analysis project Ga0115002, IMG submission 89576) | Marine microbial communities from western Arctic Ocean - ArcticOcean_MG_CB11_86 | ecosystem: Environmental > Aquatic > Marine > Oceanic | place: Arctic Ocean: Canada Basin | collected... | reverse complement strand
AGGTATCGGCGATGGAGTAGCGATCGTGCATGGTGATTAGTGGGTAGTGATTAGTGGGTAGTGATTAGTGGGTAGTGATTAGCAGAACGTGGCAAGCGGCGGGTGTAAACCCGCTGGTACGTGCAATCTGTCTGGTGCTTACGCAGTTGGCGGAGTCACCTTCGCACCGTCCTTATGGAAGTACCGACGAACAAGTTCTTCCGACGGTGCAGGCGTCGCCTTCGTGACGAGGTAGACCGTGATAAACGAAACGAACAGCCCGACGAGAATCGGGTCGATGTTGAAGACGCGATAGGGACTGAAGAAACTGCCGTTGATGAACGAACCGGCGACGTACATCGACAAGTGAGCCGAGAACCCGGCCAGCATGCCGGAAATCGCCCCGTACTTATTGACTCGCGGCCAATAGAGACCAAAGACCATCGGCGCCAGAAAGCACGACGACAAACCGCTCCCCGTGTAAACGATGATGTCTTGCAGGAATTTCGGTGGATTGACCGCCCCCAACATGGCAGCCGTTCCGACCAGGAGCGTACACAGGTAGCTCAGCCGCTTGATGGTCTTTTCACTGGCCTCGGGGTCGATGTTCCGCTGGTAGATGTCGCGCACGAGTGCCGAGGAGATCATCAGCAGAAAGCTGTCGACGGTCGACATGGCTGCGGCGAACGGAGCCGCGACAAGCAGACCAGCCAACCAGCCCATGCCAATATTTTCGGTCAGCAGGATGGCAACGGCGGGCATGATGCGATCGGGTTCAGCTTCCATACCGGGCATCAAGACGCGGGCACAGCAGAAGATCATCACTAGCGGAAAGTAGATTAGCGTGTAGTAGATCGCGACTGTGAAGATGGAACGCCGCAGTGTGCGCGAACTGTTGAAGGCCATGAGCCGCACCATGTTGCTCGGCTGGCCGGCTCCGGAAATGGCCCACATGAAGAAGAAGGAGATCCCCAAGCTCAGCGGCAGGAAACCGGAATCGCTTTTCGGACTCGGGCCGGGGCCGGTGACGAATGAACCGGGCTTCTCCTGCCCGTACTTGTAAGTGGTTGTCTTCGTCTCGTTGATGGCAACATCTTCGATCGGCTCGATCGTCTTGTTACCGAGAACTTGTTCGATGTCGGCCTGGGTTGTCAGTTTCAACAACTCGACATCGTCTGAGCTCGTCTTCCCGGCGGGAATCGTGAACGCTGTCACGGTGCGATAGAGCTGATCTTCGGCGTCGTCTTCGTCTGTGCCGCGCAGGACAATCCAGGAACCCTTGCGAATTGTTCGTTCTTCCTCGGAATCGCCGTTTCTCTCGAGGGTGGCGGTGACGCGGACGGGAGGTGTCATTTTCGCCATGCGCGACGTGGCGTATTCGAGACCACCAACCTGCGTCAGCGCGAGGGGCAGCAGAATTAGCACCCCGATGAGCATCACGACACCCTGCATGACGTCGGTCCAAACAACCGCGTGGAATCCGCCGTAGGTCGTGTAAACGATGACCGCCACGCCGAATGTGACCAGGCAGAGCAGATATTCGGGATCCACACCTTGAGTGAAGCCTGTTGTATCGAGGCCACCGACGAAATTGCCGAAGGCGATGGAGGTCGAGTGGAAGACATCGACTCCATCAAGCAGGACCGACAGAATAATACTGCCCGCCTTAAACTGGGCGACCAGATTGAACGACATGAAGAAGACGATCAGGCAGACGGCCAGTAATCCGAACACCGCGCTGTTAAAGCGATCGCGGATGACATCGGGAATCGTAATCGCTCCGGAAATACGAGCGACCTGATTGATCCGCTTGCCCAACATGCCCATCGTGCAGATCGGCACGACCATGTAACTGCCAATCCAAAGAGCCAGAATCCAGCCGTGCGTGTAGATTTTCGAAGGAAAGCCCATGAAGCTGCCGCCCGAAGAACTTGTGGCGGCGAACGTGAGCGCGAAGGCCCACACGCCCAGGCTGCGACTGCCAAGAAAGTATTCGCTGAGGAAACTCTTCGACTGCATGAGACGGTTGGAAAGCCCGGCCAGCGCGAGCACGGCGAGCGTGTAAACGAGGAACATCCACAAAGCGGCGTTCGATTGGCCTTGAGCAGCGAACAGTGGAAGAGTGAGAAGGTTCATGCCTCACCTCCCTTCGTCGCAGCGGCTGCATCGGCAGCGTGCATCTCGGCGACCTCGTGATCTTCACCCAGGTCGTCGTCCTTCATATAAAAGAAGCACAACCAGACGGTGAAGACATCGGCGGCCAACCAGGGAACGACAAGCCCCCAGAACACCCACTTGGGAATCCCCCAAAGTGTTTCCAATTTCGCAGGGTCGATGTTGGAATCGTACCCGGTGAAGTAACAGACCGGGACGGCCCAGATCAAACAGAGGAACCAGACGAAGAAGATCAGGGCACCCTCACGACGGGCGTGAATGTAAGTGGCGTCGTATTCGACGTCGCTTGTCCCCACAGGGGAGGCAGAGGCAGTCATGGGCGAGCCTTCTCGAAGATGCGAATTTCGTAGGGATGCTACAATTGAGGGCATGCATTATAATCAGGACGTTCGTCGATTCAAAGAACACCGATACTTCTTTGCGCCTCGAATCCGAGAGATGGTGAACCTATAATCGATTCCGTAAGAGACTCGAATGATGACAGGATGTGCAGATATGACGGTTGAAAACATTGATCAGCGAATCGGATTCCTCGGTGCCGGTCGCATGGCGACGGCTTTGGCGAAGGGGCTGTGCGACTCCAGTATCGTTTCGTCGACGCAAATCGTCGCACATGACGTCGTCGAAGCGGCGGCAGAAGCGTTCGTCGCCACAACCGGTGCATCTCGAGCCGCCTCGAACGCTGACGTGCTGAACGACGCAGAGATCGTATTCTTAGCGGTCAAACCTCAGCATATGCCCGAAGTTCTCGCGGAAATCGGCCCGCACCTGACCGACCGGCATTTGCTCGTGTCGATTGCGGCGGGTGTCTCCATCGATACGATGGCGGCCATCTTGGGAGAGAACATGCGAATCGTACGCGTGATGCCGAACACGCCTGCACTCGTCGGACAGGGTGCGTCAGCCTACGCAATGGGCGGGGCGGCGAGCGCATACGACGGAGCGCTGGTCGGACGACTCCTCGAAACAGTCGGCATTGCGGTTGCGGTTCCGGAATCGCTGCTGGATGCGGTCACCGGACTTTCCGGAAGTGGGCCGGCGTATGTCTATCAGATCATTGAAGCACTTTCCGACGGCGGCGTCCGTGTGGGATTGTCGCGAGACATCGCCACCCGGCTGGCCGCACAAACGGTCCTTGGAGCCGCGAAGATGGTGCTCGAAACGGGTGAACATCCCGGTGCGTTGAAAGACGCCGTCACCAGCCCCGGCGGCACGACGATTGCCGGTTTGCATGTTTTGGAGCAAGGCGGTTTGCGGGGCTGCCTGATGAACGCCGTCGAGGCGGCCACACTGCGATCGCACCAACTGGGAGAATCGTCGTAACCGACCGATTCTCCCCCGGACCGATCGCTAGGGCCGTGCGCATTGCCTGTCGGCGTTTGGCAACAGCGGGCGCTGCCGTTTGACACGCGCAACCGGCGGGCTAGGCTTCCCTACGCCTTGTGAAGTGAGGTTTCACCTCTCCTTTGCGCCACCGATACGTCTCTGAAAAGAAATATCATGGTTACAGGTCACCTGCTTTCCGAAGAATTAGCCGATGTCGAAATCCCGGCGCGCAACAGTCAGTCTGTGGGGGCGTCGCGTGCTCTTCTGCAACTGATGCAGTTAGCGCGCCGCGCTGAAATACCGAACGACTCGAGTGAGCTCGCGGGGATTGTGTCACCGGCAGTACTCCGCAGTCTGATGTCGGCATTGCATTATCGTGACGTCGCCACCGTGCGACATTCACGGCGTGTGGCGATGATCTCTACCGGTATTGCGCGTGTTCTTGGCTGGGAAGGCCGAGACCTCAAGCTGCTGGAAGTCGCTTCGCTGGTCCACGACATCGGCAAGATCGGCGTTCCCGACAACATCCTGTTCAAGCCGGGCAAGCTTAATCAGGAAGAACAAGAGTTGATGGAGTTGCACTACAACATCGGCGTTGATGTGTTGCAGGCGACGCAGGTCGACAGAGATGTCATCGAGATCGTAAGCCAGTCGCAACGCCACAACGGCGAGAGTGTCGACGTAGCCCGTCAAAGTCGAAGTGAACCACATCAGGGCGCGCGAATCCTCGCCGTCGCCGACGCCTACGATTCACTCAGCACCGATCAGGTCTATCGCGATGGAATGCCCTATCGTAAGATTTTACTCATCTTGATGGATGCAGCCGGCGCACGTTTCGACGGCAATATTGTTTGCACTTTGGCCCGCTGGATCGAAACCGAAGGTGTCCCATTTACTGAAGGGAATGCCGATTTCGGTGCCGTCGCCCCTTCATCCGCGCCAGTGCAGCCCGAGGAAACACTCGAAGCCAATTCACTCTGCCAGGTCTTCTCGTACTTATACATGCTCGAAAGCCTGTATGACGCCTTCTACCTCGTCGATTCCGATATGCGACTCATCATCTGGAACCGAGGGGCCGAGAAACTGTTGAAACGCTCGGCGTGGGACATGCTCGGGAAAGTTTGGTCGAGTCGACTGATTCCCTATGCCGATCGATCCGACCAACCGCTCGCCGACGAGGCGTACCCAATGAAACGCGTCGCCGCCAGCGAACGGGCGACAATCGAAAATTTGCACTTGCTCAACCCTGAGGGATCATCGACCGAGGTCGAACTCCAAACCGTTCCCCTCTTGGGCGAGACCGGCGGACTGCAAGGAGTTGCCGAAATCTTTCGCGATTCGTCTCGTCCGAGCCATCGGCCACAAGAGTATCGCGACTTAAAGCTGGCCGCATCGCGCGATCCACTGACGAACCTGTCCAATCGCGGCGAACTCGAAACACAACTGGCTCTGATGGTGTCCGACTATGCCAGCCAGTCGGATCCCGAACCATTCAGTGTGATGTTCCTGGATGTCGACTTCTTCAAGAGTATCAACGACACACACGGGCATACCGTGGGTGACGCCGTACTTGTCGATGTCGCCCGGCATCTTCAGCAGGAGACGTACTCGGGCGAACTCGTGGCTCGTTACGGCGGCGAAGAGTTCGTCGTGCTTTGCCCGGAAACACGAATGGACGACGTGATTAAGCGAGCCGAACGGATACGGAGTTCCCTGGGCCGAACGCCGGTGGGGAACGAGTCGCATCTTAAAGTCACCGCGTCGTTTGGTGTCACCGAAATCGAACCTGGGGACTCTGTCGAAAGCGTACTCAGCCGGGCCGACATGGCGATCTATCAGGCCAAGGAAGACGGGCGCGATAAAACACGTTCGTTGACCCACGCCGACCAACTTCTCGGCAAGAAACAACCTGAGGCCGAACCCGTAGAAGTCGATCCGTTTGTGTACAACGCGGCATTCACGGCTTGCATCGGAGCCGACATGATCGCCTATAAACTGGGTGGCTTCGTGAACGATCTGGATGCCACGCTTGTCGAGGTCGCACCGAAGCGGGCCGTCATCCGGTTGGGCAAGAAAAGTCTCTTCCCCATGTGGGGCATGACCGACGACCGACGTCCCGTGGAACTCGAAATTGAATTCGGCGACGAACGCGTTTCGCCGATCCCCTCGCGTCGATCGACGATTCCACAAGTCGCTATTCACGCCAGCATCCGCCCGTTGGGCTGGATCCGCAAGAGCGACATTTTTCAGAAACGCGCACGCCGCGTGATGAAGTTCATCCGCGAGTACTTTGCCGCCCAGTCGCAGGATACACTCTGACCTCGACAATGATCTGCGTCTCTGCTGGCAGAGGGACAGGGCAACACGACAAACGAAGAATGGGCCGCAGATGACGCGGATAAACGCAGATTGTCGCGGAGACAATACAGACTTCATCTGCGACGATCCGCGTACGAAGTCAGCGTGCCGAGAGGCCTGCGGCCAATTCTTTGTGTCTTAGTGGTTTGATTCATCGAATGACGGGGGGGTCCGTAATCGATGACGACACCCATCCGCACGCCCCAACGCGCGCTCGCTTGTTCGATTCCCGCGAATCGGTAGCATGGCATACGGTGCTCGACGCACGTCGTCACCGTTTCTGGCTCTGCTCTCACACCGGAGATTCGCCGTGAGTCGTGAAGACGATCTCGCCCTGATGCGAGAATACACAAAGAACGAAGGTCTCATTCGCCACATGCTGGCCGTCGAGGTGGCTGTTCGTGCTTACGCCCACAAGCTGGGAGAAGAAGAAGAAAAATGGGCAACCGTCGGGCTGCTGCACGACTTCGACTACGAACGCTGGCCCGATCCGCCCGACCATCCCCTGAAAGGCTCGGCCATTCTTGCCGAACGGGGCTACCCCGCCGACGTGATCTACGCCATCAAGTCGCACGCCGACTACCTGGAAGATTGCCCGCGTGTCTCACCGCTGGACAAGGCACTTTACGCCTGCGACGAATTGTGCGGATTCATCACCGCTTGCGCGTTGGTGCGGCCGACCCGGCTGGAAGGCCTGAAGCCCAAAAGCGTTCGCAAGAAAATGAAAACCGCATCCTTCGCCGCTGCCGTCAACCGGGACGACATCGTCAACGGAGCTGAAGACTTCGGCGTGGAACTCAACGAACACATCACGTTCTGCATCGCCGCGATGCAAACCATCGCTGAGGAACTGGATCTGTTGCCGCCAGCGGAATGAGGTGCCAAGCCTCTAGGGTCTAAATCATAACCCGACGCGTAAGCGAGGGACGCAGGACAATCGAACCTACTCCCTGCGTCCCTCGCTGACGTGTCGGGTTAACTTAAGTTCTCCGACAAAGCCTAGAACAGATCCCTGTGGGCGTCAGCAAGGTTCAACACGTGCGCCACGTCTTCTTCCAGTAGATACCGTTCCTCGACCAGTTTCCGTGCGGCCGCTTCGTAACGGCCGCGATAATCCTCGAACGACTCGTACCGTTCGCCGATCGACTTTCGCGGATCCCCCGCTTGCTCACGCTCGGCCTTCGTTTTCGCGAAGGCAATGTGACCGCCCCGCAGTCGTGTGAGATTGTTGGGCGAACCGGTGTTGGGATGCCTCGGGTTCCAGCCGGTGAAAGTCGCCAGCGGCACCGCGACCGCCGGCACCAGCAGCATGCCGCGTTCGTTGTTGTCCTCTCCGCATGCAGCCACCAGCGCGCGATAGGCACCCACCTGTCGCGGGGGATGCAACATGACTCGCTGTGTGGCGGCGAATTCTTCACCGAAGTCGATGAGCGCCGGCTCGTGAATGACCGTCGAAAACCGCACGCCGGGCACAGCCTGCCAGCCGATGCTCTGTTCTTGCCAGCCGACTAACGTTTCGTTGGCGAGGCGCGGATACCGACTCGCCGGCGGTTCGGTGTCGTCACGAATCCACGCATCCAGCGCCGTCAGCAACCCACGCAGAAACGGACGGTAGTCGGTCGGGTTGATCGACAATTGCCCTTCTTCGATTTCGCCCGGTTCAAGCGGCGTCAGAACTCCTTCTCCCGGCCCATGCTGTGCTCCGCCGATCGCATACACGCGGACCTCATCCGGAATCTCGATGTCGCGTTGACCCAACGGATCGGTATGCACGAGAGACCCGGCTCGGTTCCAGTATTCGACCGACGTCTGCGTGTGCATGATCTTCGGCACGCTGTCCGTTTCTCGCGGCCGGTCGAGAATTCCATCCCTGCGTTTGGTCAACGGATCGTCCTGCGGTCCATAGGCAAACGGGAACAGATCAGCTGGGAAGAGGTGATCGCCAAACTGCGTCGCATAGCGCGTCGGCGAGGCGAAGCGGTGATTGAAGAACCCCAATCCGCACCCGGCCACATGCGGCATCAGGCCATCGAAGACGATGCGACCTTGCGTGTCGACGTTCAACCCTTCGTACAACATCGTCCGCAGCAAACGACCGCTTTGTGACGCGCCAAAACCAATCGCACGTTTGGCGACCGGGGAGCCGTCATCCAATCGCAACGGATTGCGATCCGAACTGTCGTGCTTGAAGAACGAGATCAAATCGCGAATGCCCGCCATGCCTATCCCCTGCACGACGGAACCTTCCGCTTCGTAAATCAATTCGTAAATGGTTCCTGGTTCCAGGCCGGCCGGCATGACCAAGTCGACTTCCGGCAACGTTCGCAACTCGCCCTCGTCGTCAAACGGTGTGACCTCGATTTGCCATTGGTCGCGCGGAACCGGTTCGCGTTCATCCGGTTCATTCAAACGCCGGGTCAGCGTGGCCGTCTCCAGACCGTGGGCCGTTGGTGGGTAGGCTCCATGAGCGGGCCGGCTACTCACGCTGTAGCGATCGATCGGCTCGTCAACGATAAGCTCCATCCGATAGGTATCAATCAGCGGGCCGTTCTCATCGCACGCCACCGGAGCTTCCAATCGCAATCGCTCTTCACCCGGCAGCAACTCGGCAATCCAGCCGCTCCAGACAACGATATACCCCTTTCGCATCATGAATTCGTCACCGCCGTCCTTGAACAAGTCCATCCCCAACTTGCGGCCGCGATTGTTCACGTCGTACCACAACGTGCCGTTCGCGTTGGCGAGGTCTTGTGGCGCGAGAATCTCCAAGTCGGCTCGAAACTCGACCTGCCCGTCATCGTTTCGCGGAGCCAGTTCGAGATCAACAATCCGCGAGTTAATCTCGGCTCGCGGATCGACCGCAAAATGCACAATCCCCCGCAACCGTTCGTAAGGTCCAACCCCCTCGAACGAACGCCCTTCCGCATACGGTTCGCGGGTCGTAATTTCAATACTCGTGACGCCGGACGTGGCCGAGTCGGTCATGGTGAGACTTGTCTGAAATAGAATACAAGAGGGGAGGGCAGACATTCCTGTCTGCCGAGGTTGATAAAAAACCACCCGATCCGCTCATGGCCGACAGACAGGAATGTCTGTCCTACCTTCTTCGTCTCAACTCAGTCGTAACGCACGCGGTAGGTTTCGAGGATGTCTTCATCCAATTCGATGCCCAACCCAGGCCCGGTGGGAACCGGCACACGTCCGTCGACCAGTGGTGGCAAGTTGGCGACCAGCTTGCGCATGAGGGGGGATGGTCGCAGGCAGTACTCGACCAAGTCACCGTTCTCTACCGTCGAAATCCAATGCAACGACGACGTGAGGTTGATCCCCGTGCTAAAGCAATGCGGCACCGGACGCCGGCCGGCTTTGTCGGTCATTTCCGAGACCCGCTTGCAGACCGTCAACCCACCGCAGAATGCGACATCCGGTTGCACCACATGCAAGCCCCGCTCGATGAGATCCTCGAAATCCCAATGCGTCACGTCCCCTTCACCGGCGGCGATCGGAATGGGCGATTTCCCACACAACTCAGCGTACCCTTTGCGATCGTCTTGCGAGAGTGGTTCTTCCAGCCAAGCAAGATTGAACGACTCGAACAGCTTCGTTCGTTCGTAAGCCGTTTCGACATCCCAGGCGTGACCCGCGTCGACCATCAAGTCGCGATCGTCGCCAAGCACTTCGCGGGCCGCGCGAATGTGGGCCACATCGACATCGGGATCCTCTCCCAACGGCCCCCAGCCGAACTTGGCCGCTGTCAGGCCTTTGTCGACCGTGTCCTGTGCCAACTTCGCCGTTTCTTCCGGCGTGTCGCCAAACAGCAAACTGGCATAAGCCCGCACGGTGTCTCGTTTGGCTCCGCCGAGTAGTTCCGAGACCGGCTTGCCTTCGATCTTGCCCTTCAAATCCCACAGCGCAATGTCGGCCCCGCTGATCGCATGAATGGCGGCCCCCCGCCGGCCGAAGCGATTGGTCTGGTAGTACATCTTTTCCCACAGGCCTTCGACGTCGGTGGGGTCTTCGCCGAGCAGAATGGTGGTCAGCCCATGCCGCCGTTGTGCCGAGCGGGGCGCTTCAAAGATCGCCTTGCAAACATACGACTGACTCGTCACCTCGCCGATGCCGGTCAGCCCTTCATCCGTATGAATCTTGACGATCAGCACATCAAGCGTGCCATCGGGAATGTCTTCAACATTCGGCAAGCGACAGTGAATGGCCTCAACGTCTGTAATCTTCATCGCAGCAGTTCCGTTTTGGGGGTGCAGTTTCGAGGGTGTTCGATCCAACGGCAGTCTACCAAGAACCCCCCGCACGGTCGCGGCACCCTGACGAAGAGGCTGTTCTCTCGGGTGTCGTTATCGATTACGGTCAACCTCGTTGTTCCTGATGAAATAAACATACAAGGCTCGAAGACACAATGAATTGCCCGCAGGCCTGTCGGCACGCTGACTTCGTTCGCGGATCATCGCGGATAAGATCTGTAATGTGTCCGCGACAATCTGCGTT
>Ga0115002_10009873_pt1 | contig 10343 bp, 9 predicted proteins | sample ArcticOcean_MG_C_8_FD_89576 | JGI IMG/M metagenome (GOLD analysis project Ga0115002, IMG submission 89576) | Marine microbial communities from western Arctic Ocean - ArcticOcean_MG_CB11_86 | ecosystem: Environmental > Aquatic > Marine > Oceanic | place: Arctic Ocean: Canada Basin | collected... | reverse complement strand
TCGCACAGGGGGGCACCGTCATCGGTCTTTTGAGCCAGCGCGATACCCCCTGTGTGAAGTTCTCGACGGTAATCGAATTTAAGGATGAAGACAAAAAAAAATCCTTGGGGCGACGGATGTTGAGGATGTGATGAGGGGAGAGGTGAAGTTTGCCGATCCGAACGAGCTGATAACGCACGCGGCCAAGCGGATGCCGATATGGAAATCTGGTGCCTCCCCGTTGTTGGCGAGGGGAGGGAACTTTTGGGTCTCATCACGGGGACGGATGTCATTTATTGTTTCGTGGCGTTTGTCGAAAACAATGAATCCTAAGGATGGAGAAATCTGATGCGGAACATGGAAGGAAAAGTCGCGCTCATCTCGGCGGCGAGCAAGGGGCTGGGCCGCGCATCGGCTATGGCGATTGCCAAACGCGGGGCGAGTGTCGCCCTGTGCTCGCGCAACGCTGACGAAGTAGCCGCCACCGCTGCGGAAATCGCAAAAGAGGCGGGTGTCGAAACATGGCACTGCTCGGCAGATCTCAGCAAGCTTGAGGATGTCAAGAAGTTCGTCGATGGCGCGGCGGCTCATTTCGGTGGCGTCGATGTTCTCGTATCAAACGCGGGCGGACCGCCTCCGGGCGAGTTCGATGATTTTAAGGACGATGATTGGTATCTCGCTTTCGATCTGAGTGTGATGAGCGCTGTGCGTCTTGTCGATGCCGTTCTGCCCCACATGAAAGGACGCGGCTACGGGCGGATAATTTTTCTTCTGTCCACCTCGGTTCGCGAGCCCATCGACAACCTGTTGTTGTCGAACGTGATGCGCCCGGCGGTAGCGGGCCTGTCAAAATCACTGGCGCGCAATCTCGCCAAGGACGGAATCCTGGTCAACGTTGTCGCCCCCGGCACGATACTAACGGACCGCGTGCGGCAGCGCCGTCAAATTGTGGCGGATAAAAACAACATTTCCCTAGATGAGGCCCTGGAGTCGGCTGCCGGAGAAATTCCGTTAAAAAGGCTGGGCGAGCCGGACGAGTTTGGTGCGATGGTGGGATTTCTGGCTTCCCCTGAGGCGAGCTATGTCTCCGGAGGATATTATCCGGTGGACGGTGCCCGCTTGAGAGGAATCTAAGCACCGAGGAAATCTTTTTTAACTGGCTGCGCTAGCGCCACTTTAAACGATTGAACCGCTCTACGGGCTTAAGGGTCGGGATTGTCTCGGACGCTTTTTTGCCATCTTCTTTTTTTCTCTGGAACATTGTCCGCAGGTCGGCGTCCACTTTTGTCTTTTTTGTCGGAAATTACAGGGTCGCCTCTTTTTTTTCGTACACAACCATTTGTTCTCTCTGCAAGGTGAAAAGGTTGCTGTCATTTTCGGATAATAATCCGTAAAGGGAGGCAAAAATGTCTGAGGAAATATCGACTTTCGTTCTTTCACTCGCGAGGGGGTGAGAAAAATTGCACGCCGACCAAAAGTGCTGATAGAGATGATTTTTCCTTCGCTGGCCTTTGCCTCCCATATTTCCTCGCCGTTTTCGGACATCACGCGCACGCTGGTGTCAAAATAATATTTGAACACTTGTTAAAGACCTGAACAATACCGCCGCGTGGCTGCGCCGATTCGCCCCGGTCATAGCGGAATCCGAATCCGAATATCCCGGCACCGATCATCAGCGAGAATATAATCATTGGATTCGGCCGTCCATTTTGGCGTTCCCCTCCAATCGAGCGGCTCAAATATTCCATATCCCTGCCGTTGACATCAGAGAATCAGCCTGCCCATACTCGTAGGGTTAGGCTCCTCTTTCCGATATTTTGTTATGATGAATAGAGAATATCCATATGATGGAAGATATTATTATCGAGGGTGCTCGTGAGCATAACCTCAAGAATATTAGCCTTCGTCTTCCCAGGGAGCAGTTTATCGTCGTGACCGGTCCGAGCGGATCGGGTAAATCCTCCCTGGCATTTGATACCATCTATGCCGAAGGCCACCGCCGGTATGTCGAGTCCCTCTCTACCTATGCGCGGCAGTTTCTTGAGCGGGTGGACAAGCCCGACGTAGATCTGATCGAGGGAATCAGCCCGGCAATCGCCATCGAGCAGTACAACCCTGTCAAACACTCTCGCTCCACCGTGGGAACTGCGTCCGAAATCTACGATTACATCCGCCTTGTGTTCGCCAAGGCCGGGGATATTCATTGTCCCGAATGCGGAGAAATTGTCCGCCCGGACACCGTAGACATCTCGGTTGCCCGCCTTCTCAAAGAGCATGACAAGGCAAGGGGTTTTGTCATGTTCGCCCTGTCCCCGGTTCCGCCTAATGAGCTTGCGGATCGCTTTTCCAGCCTCCTCACACAAGGCTATATCCGGGCGATGGTGGACGGTGAGGTGGTCAAGATTGATCCAAGGCTGGCCGAGCAGATTAACGAAATGGGAGGCGAAAAGTCTTCTTCCCCCCCGAATGCGCTTGCCGCGAAAATGAAACCTGCGAAGGGGAAAAAGACCACTTCAAGTAAATCAAAAAAACCGGCGGTCGCCGAAGGAGCGTCCTATTCGTTCCCCGTTCCGGTGTACATCGTAGTTGATCGCCTTTCGTTCAATAAAAATTTAGAGGCAAGGCTTGGCGAGTCGCTCGAAACGGCCTTTAGAGAGGGAGATGAGCACGCTTTTGTTCAGGTGGTCGATGGCCCGATGCATTCGCTCAGCCAGGGCCTGGAGTGTTGTGGAAGGGTTTTTGAAATCCCACTTCCCTCGAGTTTCAGCTTTAACAATCCCCATGGCGCATGCAAGGAGTGCGGCGGTTTCGGGAACACCCTTGATTTAGACCTTTCCCTCATTATTCCGAACCCGAAGCGTACGCTGGCCCAGGGGGCGGTGGAGCCTTGGACCCGGCCCCGCTACCGCCGCTATATCAGCGGGCAGCTCCAGCAGGCCGCCGAGAAGGAAGGCCTCGACATCCATCGCTCCTGGAGCGCACTTACAGCGAAGCATAAAAAGATGGTTCTGCATGGCTCGAAACATTTGCTTGGAATTTATCCGTTCTTCGAGCAGCTTCGAAAGAAAAAATACAAGGTGTGGGTGCGTGTGCTCATTCGCCGATATCAGATACTACAAAACTGCGTGACTTGCGGCGGAACGCGCATCCGCCCGGATGCACTATGGGTACGAGTGGCGGGAAAGAATATCACGGAACTCTGTGCCATGCCGATTGGCAAGCTTCGTGCATTTATCAAGAAAGCCGAGCTTGCGCCGGAGCAGCGGGCCCGGGCTCAGGATGTTTTAAAACAAGTGGAAGAGCGCCTGGATTTTTTGCTTCACGTGGGGCTGGACTACCTTACCCTGGCTCGTGAGACGCGAACCCTTAGTGGCGGCGAGCACCAGAGAATAAATCTGGCGAACCAGCTTGGCGCCCACCTGACCGGCACCCTCTATATCCTCGATGAGCCGACCATCGGTCTGCATCCGAGAGACAACGCCAAGCTCATTGAAATCCTAAAGGGGCTGGTGGATCGCGGAAATACCTTGCTTCTTGTCGAGCATGACCGCGACATCATCACTGAGGCGGACTATATCGTCGATCTGGGGCCCGGGGCCGGGGAGCGTGGCGGGGAAGTCGTATTCGCGGGCCCTTTTGAAGAGCTTGTGGGGAATGATGATTCTGTCACCGCGAAATATATTTCGAACGCCCGGAAAGTGCTGCCCCGTCGCCCGAGGGACCGGGTGGATCAATTCGGTCACCGGATTTCTCTCCTCGGGGCAAGCGAGAACAATCTGAAAAAAGTGGATCTCCATATACCGCTTGGCAAGCTGGTTGCCATTACCGGTGTATCGGGCTCCGGGAAAAGCACCCTGATACACGACACCCTCTATCCTGCGCTCGCGCGTATTCTTCACGAGTCGAAAGCGCCGATTGGCCGGTTCGAGGAAATTCACGGGTTCGATAATGTCTCGTCTGTGGTTCTCCTCGATCAGAGCCCCATCGGCAAAAGTCCGCGAAGCAATCCGCTCACCTACATCAAAGCCTATGATCCAATTCGCCGCCAGTTCGCTGAGACGAAAACCGCCAAAGGCTTTGGCTACGGACCCGGGCATTTTTCATTCAATTCGCCGGGCGGGCGCTGTGATTCCTGTAGTGGCAGCGGACATCAAAAAATTGAAATGCATTTCATGGCGGATATTTTTATTCGCTGCCCCGAGTGTGAGGGCAAGCGATTTAAGCCGCAGACGCTCGACGTGCGCTTCAAGGGATTAAACATTCACGAAGTGTTGAATATGACGGTGGACGAGGGGATCCTCTTTTTTGATCATGTGCCCTCCATCATGAATAAGTTGTTTGTGCTCCGTGATGTCGGCCTGTCCTATCTGCGTATTGGCCAGCCGGTGAACACGCTTTCGGGAGGCGAGGCCCAGCGTCTCAAAATCGCGGGGCAACTGGTTGCCAAGCCGCCCCGGAATGTTCTCTACCTGATGGACGAGCCGACGACGGGCCTTCATTTTCAGGATGTTGAGCGCCTTCTGGAAGTTCTTCTCCGCCTTGTGGCCCTGGGCAACACGGTTCTTGTTGTCGAGCATCATCTGGACATGATTATTGCGGCGGACTGGGTGATCGATTTGGGGCCCGAGGGTGGAGATAAAGGGGGCCGGATTGTCACCGAGGGAACACCCGAAGAGGTGGCCAGGTCGAAAAAATCTCATACTGGGGCCTACCTCAAAGCCTATATGGAACAGCAACGATCTTAATAATTTATTTGTAAGCGCCATGAAGATACACTGTCGCCTTACTTTCGTTCTCATGGGTTCAGATCTTGTTTTTATTTCTGTTTTTAACCGCCTGTCCCCTATTGAATGTTTTTTTTCTGGTGCATGGCATGATCGGCATGGGAAAGACGGCCTTATATTTTGAGGATATTCTTTTTTTGGCGATTTTAAACGCGATGGAAGGAGGTGAAGACGACATGACGGCTAAGATCATTACACGGACCGTACTGGCGGATTGGAAGGGCTCCTTACGTGTTAAGACTGATGCCAGGCGATGCCTGTTTTTTTTCAGACGAGCCGGTTGTGCGTGGCGGGTTGTTCGAGCACCCGACACCGGCTGAATATATCATATCAGCGATTTCGGGTTGTAGTGTCACCCACATCGAAAAATTCTGCCGGGAAATTGGTATGCCTATCGATGAATGTCATGTAGATGCGCGTCTCAATATGGCCCGGCTCGTGCCGGATGACGAGCGGGGGAGAAATGGTGGTATAATGGGGATCGAACTGGTTATCACTGTTACCTCATCTGGAGCAGAGGATAAATTTAAGAGCGTGAAGGCACTTTTCCGGAAAGGGGTGCGTCATGTATTTGTTCGCAAAAAGCGCTGATCCCTTCGAGGATAGATGGACGCTAATGCGGAAGGGGTAAAAGTCGGCCCTGTTTTAATGAAAGGATTTGAACCATCGAACTGCAAAGTACACATTTGTTAGGAATGTTTTTTGCGATGCTCGCACTCTTCGCGTGGACCGGACTCTCGTTCTGTGTTCGTAGCGCGATGCGCGATGCACCGCTGCTTCGGACAACCGCCACGATAACCTCTGTCAACGCATTGTTCTTGCTCCCTGTTGTCCTGCTCTCTGTTGCTTTTTCTTTCATGCCGCTCTCGGCATTCCGGCCAGAGCGGACCGAGACGATTTTTTTTATCTTGGCGCTCGGGTTGTGCATGGTCGCAACTTCCCGGTTGACTTACTATTTCGCGATACGACGCATCGGTCCTAGCCGGGCACTTCCGGTGGCGACGAGTACGCCGATCATTACCGCCTTCGTTGCGGCCGCCTGGGTGGGAGAGCCGGTTACGATTCGAATGGTCTTAGGCTTGATCCTTCTGGCGGGGGGCATCAATTTCGCCATGCGGGCCGACCCTTCCCAGGACGCTAATATGTCGACCGCTTCCCGTGATCGCACGCTGGGATGGGTTTCGGCGGGGATAACGGTATTTATCTGGAGTGTTTCGGGGGTGGCTATGAAGGTCGTCGCCTCGGATGTCCCGCCGCTGGCCGCTGCTGCAATGATTATTTGGTCCGGGGTGGTCTTTACCTGGCTGATTGCCATGGCGGGCTCGAAAACCGAAGCCGGACAAAAGGTTCCACGGGCGAGTTGGCCCTGGATCGCCGCTTCGGCCGTTTGTCAGACGGTGGCGGTGCCCTCGTTCGTCAGTGCCATGCATTTCACTTTCGCGGTGAACGCCTCATCCATCACCGCGCTTCAACCGCTGCTCGCCCTGATCGTGGCGCATTTTTTCGTCAGCGAGGCCGAGAATATCACCTGGCAACTTGTTGCCGGCGCAGCCATGACCGTGTGCGGAACGCTGGTGGTGTTGCTCTTGGCCTGAGCGGTGGGAAAAAATTCGGAGTTTTTTTATTTAATGGCGTCGATTTTGACGGCGGTGTTGTGATGTGAAGATATTTTTAGATTCTCCCTGGTCGCGATACATGGCCTGGCCTCAGATGTTCCCTTCTATGGATTTTCCTGAAACCAGCGAGCCCTCGCCGAAACGATCACGCAGGCGATCGACGGTCTCGATCAGGCGGGTGTCGCGCTCGCTCTCCTCCTCAAAGAATAGTTGTACCTGCTGGCTGATGGGGGTCAACCCTCCGAGGTAGACGCCGAGGAGGCGTACTTTTCTTCCTTTTGATTTTTCGTGCAGCGCCCGGACGAGAAGCCCCCGGGCCGCCTCGAAAAGGGGACGATCGATGGCCGTTGGCGCCTCTAAGCGGGTGGCGAGGGTCTTGGTGTCGAAATCCTCGAAGCGAATCTTGAGGGTGATACCCTTGGCTGTCATTTTTTTTTGGCGCAGACGGCCCGCTGCTTCCGCCGTGAGACGGGACAGTGTGGCCTCAAGATGATTGGGGTCTCTCTGATCCTCGGAGAAGGTTGTTTCCTTGCCGATGCTCTTGGGTGCGCTTTGCAGTACGATTTCAGAGCTCCCCTCTCCCCGCGCTTTCCGGTAAAGCTCCGTGCCCCAGCTTTTGAAGTTCGCCTCAAGGACCGTGAGCGGCAGGTGGGCGATGTCGCCGATGGTGCGTATCCCCATTCCTCGGAGGCGGGTGGCGGTGACTTTTCCCACGCCGGGTAAGGCATCGATGGCAAGCGGTGCGAGGATTGCGGACTCCAGGCCGGGCAGGATGTGGAGTATTCCGGCGGGTTTTGAGAGTTCCGAGGAAACCTTGGCCATGAGCCGGTTAGAGGCGACGCCGACCGAGGCGGAAAAGCCAAGCTCGTCCATGACCGCGTTTCTTATTTTCGCGGCGGCGGCGAATGGCGGGCCGTGCAGGCGCTCAGTCCCAGTCAGGTCGAGGTAGGCTTCGTCCACGGATGCGGCTTGAAGAGCGGGCGTGAATGTTCGGAGAAGGTTCATCACCTGTCTGGAGGCGGCAGAATATTTCGTGTGGCTGGCGGGTATGTATACGGCGTCGGGGCAGAGCCGACGCGCCCTTGTCATCGGCATGGCGGAGTGGACGCCATGCCGACGCGCTTCGTATGAGGCCGCCGCTACGACGCCCCGGCTACTCACGGTGCCGCCGACAATGATAGGCTTTTTCGCGAGGGAAGGGTCGTCCCGGCGCTCGACCGCCACGAAAAAAGCGTCCATGTCTACATGGGCGATGACGCGCCGCGCCCTGTCCGGGGTGCTCGGGGAGGCGCTTTCATCTTTCACGGTGAAGCCCCCTGGCTTGAATTCCGAGGTTAATACTTTCTAAGCACACCCACGACAATGCCCTGAATCCTGAAATCGCCGTCCCGCACCATGATCGGCTCCATCGAGGCGTTCGCCGGTTGAAGGCGGACCTGGCCGCCCTCGCGGTAAAATCTTTTTAGGGTGGCGTTCTCGCCATCGATCAAGGCAACGACGGTCTCTCCGTTGCTCGCCGTCTCGCGCTGCTCGATAATGACGTAGTCCCCGTCATCGATATGGTCCTCGATCATTGATTTTCCCTTGACCTTGAGCACATACAGACTGCTGTCGTCCGAGGACCAGGGAAGCGGGATGGTTTCGTTGTCCTGCACCGCCTCGAGGGGAACACCGGCGGCGATCATGCCCCGGAGGGGTAGCTCGACGGGGCCGCTCGTTTCCTTGCCCACCGTGTCCGCTCCCGGCACGAGTTCGATCGCCCGGCTGCGGTTCCAGCTTCGCTTGATGAGACCCTTCGTCGCGATGTTTTGAAGATGTTTGTGCACGGTGGCGGGAGAGGTGAGTTTGAAGTGCGACCCGATCTCGGCGATGCTCGGCGCGTATCCCTTGACCTTGATGAACTCCTGGATGAACTCAAATATCTGGCGCTGTCTGCGGGTTAAAAACATGGCAAAACCTCCTTGTGCTGCCCATTATCGGGGAGCAGTGTTGCTCTCAAGCGCCCACGAAGTGACGGATTCAACATGAGCGGTATTCGTAAACATGGGGGCGATGAGTGCCGCCTCCATGCGGTAGCCTGCAAGGGATATATCCCGTGCGTCGCGGGCGAAGGTCGCCGGGTTGCACGAGACATAAACTATCCGGCTGGCCCTAAGAGCGGCCGCGAGCGGTATCGTCTCAAGGGCGCCGCGGCGCGGTGGATCGAGTATTAGCAGGTCGGGCTGCCCGCCGAGCGCGTCCAGGATTTCATCCGCCTCCGCCCGCCCCGCCTCGCTTTTTATGAAAAGAGCATTATCCAGCCCGGCTTGTTTAGCATTCGCCTCAGCGTCCTTAACAGCGAACGGATTGGACTCGATGCCGACGATGCGCCCCGCCCGCCCCGCAAGGGGCATCGCGAAGTTTCCTGACCCGCAGAAAAGGTCCAGCACCCGCCCGCCTTCGGGCAGCGCCGCCATTTCGAAGACAGCCCGTACGATCAATTGGTTCACCTGTCTATTGGGCTGAAGAAAAGATTCGGGCGAGACCTGTAGCGCAACCTGATCGCCGGTGGGCGTCTCCACCTCGTAGCGGGATTTCCATGAAGGGGGCTCATCAGGCCGTCTGTCCCCGGCGGCTGCGAGGGGCCAGCCATTTTTTTCGCTGAAAGCCTCCCATGCGCGGCGGGTCTTTTTTGGAAGCGCGCCATTGCCTTGGTCGTGCCAGCCTGTGGGATAGAGAAAAAGCCCGGCCTCTTTGTCTGATGTGGCGCCCAGCGATGAGATCTCCACGGCCTCAAGCCACCTTGCGACAGGTTCAAGTTTTAGAAACTCCCGAATCTTCGAGAAGGCGGCGCTGATCGGCTCCTCGACCAGCAGGCATCCCTCCAGCGGTATCAGCCTCCGGGTGCCCGGCGCGAAAAATCCAATTCCGCCATGCTTGATTTGGAAGCGCGCGCGCATGCGGTAGGCGAACTCGGGTGTGCTCGCCGCGATTATTTCTGGCGCGATGGCGACGTCTATTTTTCCGATGCGGACCAGGGCATCGATAAAAATCTGTTTCTTGGATTCGGCCTGGGTCTCCGGGCTCATTTGCTGAAGCGGGCAACCGCCGCAGGAGGCCCAGTGTGGGCAGGGGGGTTCTCGCCGGGAGGCGCCGGGGGATTCTATTTCCTCGATTTCGCCCCGGAGGAATCTTCCCTTGTCCTCGGAGATTCGGAAACGAACCGAATCTCCGGGTACTGTGCGCGGAATGAAGACAACCCGTCCCTCAAGACGGGCGACGCCCGCCCCACCAGTGGCGATGGAATCGATCTCGGCACGGTGAACGGATCCTCTGCCGGGCTGCAATGTGGCAGTACTGCTCATGGCGACATGGCCTCAAATAAAATTCGAATAAAACACAGCCTTAATACAAACAAAAAACGAATACACTTGTCAAGTCGATGTAAGTCATTGTTTATTTGAAATTTATTCGTTTGTGTTTCTACTGCCCACCGAAATGGCTTGAAAAATGGTATTTAGAAAAGTATTCTCTAGCTTCCGATTTCATAAATGCCCATTATTGGTTCTATTTTTGTCTAGCCGCCGTTTGGTGGGGCCCGTCAATACTGGATACGGACCATCGTCGTACGTAGGCGATTTCAACTCTGAAAAGGAATTGATGCGTAATGAAGAGACTGTATTTTGTAGTAGACGTTTTTGCGTTTTTTATGCTGATGCCCGAACCATTTTTTGGAGAGCACGATTCCTACCTCAGTAATTACCTAAAACCGGAATTATGAGGCAGAACACTTCGTTTAGCAAAATCTGATTTTATTTTATTTCCTCGGCGGGGCTACCCCCGAGAAGTCCACAAAGCCTGCAAAAAGACACCCTCATGGGTACCCCATCAATCCAAGATCACGGTGCATACGCGGTTTTCTCCATTTCGGGTCGCAATGATCCCCTCTCTTCCAAAATCAACGCAGTTTGCTGCCCTCTTTAGC
>Ga0115002_10009872_pt1 | contig 10343 bp, 8 predicted proteins | sample ArcticOcean_MG_C_8_FD_89576 | JGI IMG/M metagenome (GOLD analysis project Ga0115002, IMG submission 89576) | Marine microbial communities from western Arctic Ocean - ArcticOcean_MG_CB11_86 | ecosystem: Environmental > Aquatic > Marine > Oceanic | place: Arctic Ocean: Canada Basin | collected... | reverse complement strand
GGTAGGCTCGGCGCCTACGTATATCCGTGAGGCGCGGACCAGCGCTTCCTGGATGGAGCGGAGATGTCGGCTGACACGTTCACCAAATTGGTGGATTCCTGCGTGGATGACGACGACCTTGTTGCAAAAATGAAAAAGCACATCGAAAAGAACACGAAGTAAACAAAGCGCGGGTGTTTTCCCCCTGAGGCCGCGATACCGACTCACCTTCGGTTGCGCCACGCGCTAAGGTCACGGCAAAGAAGAATACGCCATGACCGAAGTGGCAGAGGAGGGCTTCTTCCCGATCTACGGCGGGCTCACACCCAGCATCCTGCGATTAGCTCCCAAGAAAGCCTACTGAAGAAACAAGCGGCCATAGCGCTCGCGCCTTGCCATGATTCATCATCTGCCGTGTCTTTGACATCATGGCAAATCAAATAACAACAGAAGCTCTCCAGTCCCACATCGACACGTGGCTCGCCTCCACCCACCCCGGCAGCTCCCTGTTTCGTATCTGGCAGTTGAATGGTGGAATCTCCTCCGCCATGACCGCGTTCTCCTTCACCCAGAATGGCGAGACGCGCACCTACATCCTGCGTCAGCCAAACGACTGGTCCCTCAGCAACATCCCAAACTGCGTGCGCGACGAATACAGCCGACTCGACGCTCTACATCGCGGCGGCCTGCCTGTGCAGGCGCCCGTTTTCTGCGACGCAACCGACGATCATTTCGGTCGACCAGGATTTGTGATCGAATTCGTCGATGGCACACCCGATCTCAGTCCAAAAGACCTGTCCGATTACCTCGATCAATTCGCACGCCGACTGTCAGAGATCCACAACTTTGACACAGACGTGACCGACCTGGCCGTTCCTGTCGCAAGGACACGCGGCTTCGAAATATTTCGCGACGAAGCGCCACCCCAGGCAGATCCGGTGTATCAGGTTGAGAGGATCTGGACGACCCTGGCAGCAAGGCGATTGCAGCCGGTGAACGATCATGTCCTTCTGCACGGCGACTACTGGCCCGGCAACACGCTGTGGCGCAATGGTTCGCTCGTGGCGGTGATCGATTGGGAGGAGCCGGAGATCAACGATCCATTGCTAGATCTGGCTATCAGCCGCCTCGACTTGTGGTGGGCCTTTGGTCGGCAAGCGATGGAAGATTTCACCGGACGTTATCTGGCTCTGCGCCCGATCGACACGAACATGCTCCCCGCATGGGACCTGCGCTGTGCGCTGCGGCCGGCGTCAAACGTTGAGGTGTGGGCCGCGGCCTACGGACCTCTCGGACGACCAGACGTCACGGCAGAATACATGCTGAAGACACATGCCGGGTTCGTTGAGCAGGCCATGGACGCGCTCGCCCGCTGACGTTGCTCCAAATTTGCACAAACGCGGCGGCGGCGTCTCCCTTGACGATCGTCACCTGGCCCTGCTCTGCCAGCTGACGTACCTGCTGCACGATAGGCAGGTGCACCTCCTCGACCTCGCTCAGGCGCATGCGGGCGAGAAATTCAATCTCTTCGAGGGTCAACGCTCGCACCCGCTCGGACATGCGATGGGCCACATCCGACTGCGCTCCTTCGGCGCAACGATCTGGTTTAGAAAAGCCGCCCACGGCACACTCTTTCCAGCAACGCTTGCCTTCCCAGACACACTCACCGTCGCCGCCTGGCTGAATCCACCACTGAGTGACTCTACCACCCATGATTCGCGCACAGCGTTGTCATCGTCGAGCACTTGACGCACGATCGGCACCAGGCGGTCCACGTCGAGCGCCGCGATATAGGGACTGTCTCAGCCATGTTTGCCCAGCCGATCCAACACATTCCGCGTGATCCGTGACACGACATTCTCCTTGTCGCGATACAAACCGTGCGCCCACTCAATCGTCGCCGCCGTGAAAATCGTCCCCTTGAACTGAGTCTCGTTGATCGCCACGGTTGCGTAGAAGCGATCCTGGATGATGCCGAGCTGATTGTTCAAGTCCGCATCCTCCGTGTCACCTATCGCCAGGATCTGATAGTGCTGACTGATCCCGTCCTGGCCCGTAAAGCGCGGCCGTCCATCGACGAATTCAATATCTCCGCCATCACACTCAACGCCGACGATCGAATCCTCTCGGCCGAATTCATCTCCTTGAGCCAACCCCGTCCCGGCGAAGACCCAGTGGTTGGGATCGGTCACCCGATAGAATCCGTATTCACCTGTCACGGGGGCGATATACTCCCCGGGTACGCTGCTCTTGCCATTCACCGATGACGTGTAGTGCACGCCGATGGTGCGCTGACGCAGGTTGTCGAGGGCGCACAGGAAAGACGTGCGGGGGTCTTCGGGTGTGCCAAGCGGATACTTCTCGTAGCGCGTCTTGTCACAATACAGCTGCCGACCACCATTTTGAATCTGTGTCTCATGCCAGAAGGAATTCCCCGCAAAGACGAGCAGATGACCGCCGGCGGCGACGAAACGCTGTGCCTGCTCACATTCAGTGCGGCTCGTGTATTCGCCGTGGCAGATGCGCAAATGCGCGTCGTAATCATCTAGCAGATCCGGTTCTGCGTCGTGATCTGCATTGATGCAGTAGTCAACCTCGTAACCCTCTGCGTCCAGCCAGGATGTGAAGAACTGATCCCACATATAGAAGCCGCCCATGATATCGGGTGGCAGCGGCCGTTCGAAGCTGATCAGATTCGCGTGTTGGCGATCCGTCGACAGATAGGGGAAGAAACACTTACCACCTACCGGATTGTAGGCAGCATAGGTATTGGTTTCGATCGTCAGCAGGATCGGCGCCGTCGGCTTGGCGGGACGCACGACAACAGAATCTCTCGCGGGCCCTGCCCGGTGGGGAAACTAGCGATGTAAACACCACTGACCCAATCGGATGGAATTTCGAATTCAACCGTCGTCGGCCAGTCAAACCCATCGCGATACCCAAACTCGGGCACAGGATGCAACGCGCCCTCAAATCCCTGCAGTTTCTTGGCCAGTTCCCGCCGCGCTCCATCCCGATAGATAGAGACGTCGTAGTAGGAGCGTGAATTCGAAATGTGAAGGAAAACACTCTCTCCAGGTCGCACACTCATCGGTGTCGCGTAGCCACCCTCCTGCAGTTTCCAGAAGCGGCACGCGTCCTCCTCGTAGTGGTCGAAGATGTGGTCGCGTTTCATGCCACAGCCCAAAGGACGTGGCACTCTACGCTTCTGCCAGTCACGCCTTCACTGTTCTTTCGAAGAACTCGACGATGCGGTCGTGTGTTAGATCCCAGTCCCAGCCGTGTTCAATTCCGGGCAGAACATTCAGCGTCGAATCGACACCCACTGCCGTCAACGCCTCGTGAAAAATGAGACTCTCCTCCAGAGGCACCGTCGGATCGATCTCACCGTGCAGGATCAGCATGGGCGGACAATCTGCGGACACATGCCGCAGCGGACTGACCAGGCGAGCCAGATCCCGATGCTCGGCCGTCGCGCCCCCCAGAAAGTTGTCAGTTACTTGCTGCAGCATCGGATGTTTTGCCGCCAGATCGGGATCGGCCATCCGCTCCAGGTCACTTGGCCCACATTGATCGACAGCGGCTTGCACGATCGTGCTGAATCCTGCATTGCCACCATCGCCTTCTAACTCGGGCCTGTCCCCTGAGACGGCCAGTAGAGCCGACAGGTGCCCCCCCGCCGAACGACCGCAGGTACCGATTTTGTCTGCGTCGAGACCATACTCCGCAGCATGCGCTCGTAACCAACGAATACCCGCTTTGCAGTCGAAAACAGTCGCCGGTGCGATGACGTCGGGGGTCACGCGACAATCGATGACGGCCAGGGCGAACCCATGCTGTGTGAAGTCGTGCGCAGCAAATTGATGGCGCAGGTCCACCCGCTTACTTGCTCTCCATCCACCGACGGGGATGTACATGATGGTTGGAAACGGCGTATTTTGTGGTGGCGGCAGATAGAGATCCATACCTAGCTTGAGGCCATCATAGTCAGCATAGGTCAGATCCAGAATCGTTCGATCTTCGTCACTCATCATCTTCCCTTGGATTCCTCAACTCTTTGGTTTTCGGCAGCTTACGTGGCAGCGATACACGAATCCAATGTAGGCCGAAGGTCTCGATCACGTACCGTCAATTGGTGCACTCGTGTCAGCCGGGGCTGATGTCAATCGCTCAGACGCTTCAGGTTGGACACGGCTGTTGCGCGCCTGACGCAGCGGCAATCTCGAGGCAGTGCAGTGGTTGCTGGAAATCGGCAACACAGCGCTGATCATGGCCGTCGGTTGGGGCGATCAGGACGTGGGGGAGAGGTTGTTGGAAGCGGCAGCTGATGTAAATACACAGATGCGGCCAACCACGCGGCGTTGAGGTTCGCCGCATTGGAGGGGACGATCGAGATGACTCGGGCTCCGTCGTGCAAAGTCAAGCACTCATCAACGCGGCCCGTCGTAACAAGGACGAGGCAACCTGGACAGTGGTCTCGATAGACATATTGCTTCTGCGTCGCTACGAAGCGTGGGCACCATCAGTAAAAAAAACGCTAGGCCATCGACACGAGGGGGCCAATGATCGGCTTAGCAAATCCGTATCAGCTCCCTTGCCCCAGATGAGGTCAAGCCGACACCGGCCGCAGCGGATCTCGCCGGTAATTCGCGTGCTGGCGATACCGCACCTCTATATCCACATCGTACACCTCGAAGGGCAGCGAGATCTTTCGATCTCGCTGCCGCAGAAGCACGGTCACACGATTGTCACCTTGCCGCGGAAAACACTCAGGCGGTAGTACAAACTCATACACGAAGCCATACGGATTGACGGGGCCTCTCGACGTGAGTCGGTACGTGTAGTCGTTCAGCTGCAGCAGATCGTCGCCAAGCACCTGATCGTTCAGACGAACCTCGACCTTATTCAACGACGCCTCGATCGCCGTGATGCGCACTTTCAGTCGCACCGATTCAACCCGCCCAGTTTGCTGCCATCGGTCCAGATCATCCGCGACCATCAGCCTGAACTTCACCGGCTCCCCTTCCTCGAGTGCCCGAGGCAATGGTGGATCACCCCCTGGCAACCAGACGGGTGGCACTCGCGGCCCACGAGACTGCACGCGGTAGTGTTTGTCCGAGGTAGCCAACAGGTCGGGCGAGCCTGTTCGTCGCCACGCATCGTATTGAGTCGGTGTCCACGGCCACCCATCGGGGAACGTGCACGCATCAGCGAGGCCAAACCCGTCGGCCGCTTGAGCATGCGCATTGGCTGCCGCCGCCCACACCATTTCCGCTGTCGCTTGGTGGTCCGTCTGCCGTGCCAGAGACTGGCCGAAGCCAGAAAGGACCAGGCAGTCAGTCCCCGCCGTCGCCTTCTTCGCCGAAGCCAGATCCAACCCCGTATCGACGGTAGCATGGGTCAGTCCTGGCAAGCAAATCAGACCATCCACCAGCCCCTCGCTGGCCCACACATCCACTTCATACCCCAGCACCTTCCACGCCGCAGCCCGCCCGGGGATCCGAACAAGGATCCGCTTCTGCCTGCCCTGCTGCGTCTGCGCCTTGTCGGCAATTTCCCGCAAACGTCGCAGCCAGTCCGTCAGCATAGGTGCCAGTTCATCGACTTCGTCGAAGCGGCACATAGGCACATGATCAGCGAGATCGAGATCCAAGCCATCCGTCTCGTAGCGTGTCAGTAGCTCTTCGAACAGTGCTAAGCGTTTCTCACGCACTTGCCCATGTAGGAAGCTGAAGCGAGTCGGGCTCACACCATCTGCGCGCGGATCATCCTCTTCGCCTACCTGAAACTCTGGATGGTCATAGACGAAGTCCGTCTTTCGTCCCAGACCACCGGCTGTCTCGCGATCACCACCGTCGAAATTCACCCAGCTGCCAGGAAAGAACCACAACCCGTGTAGTCGACAGCGATCGATGACGAGTTGTAGTGGATCGTATCCATCGTCGATGATCTGCTTCAGATTGCGCCCCGCCCGATACCACACCGTGTGTGTCCAGGTCTCAACATTGTCTCCCCACAATGGGGCAACACGACTGTCATAGGTCGCTGCGCCACCTTCGAGGGCAACTGACAGCAGCAACGTATCAAAGCCGCTCTGAGCAACCTGGTCGACGGTGAAAACGACATCGTCTGGTGTGACGGGTGGTTCGAATTGATAGAGGTAGGCCGCGTGTCGTCCATCGTCGATGAAGAAAATTCGCGGACGCTCAGATCTCAAGGGTGTGGCATTCAAGGCACGATCCAGGATTCGGCGTGGGAAGGTTTTGGGTCGAAAGGATCGGACTTTCGACTCGCAGCGCCAAACTCGCCGGCAGCCGACGTCGTGCTGATGGCAGTCCTCGCCTTCTCCTTCTTTGAGGTATTGCCGGTTCTGTAGCTCGACCCTCGATGCTCGTCACGTCTTTTTGCGGCGAAGCCGCAAAAAGGCCCAAGCCAGTCCGAACTCCCAAGGGGGAGAGCCGGCGACCTACAGAACCGCCAAGACCTCTAACTTCTCTTCCCTCTCCGCATTCGCTGCCTCAATCCCCTCCTTCGACCCAAGCACAACGACCCGCCCGGCAGCAGCCAGACCGGACAGTGCTTCGCCAAAGACCCGGAAGTCCTTCGCCGTCGTCGACAGCACTTCGTCACGCATCTTCTGACGATAGGCATCGTCGACGCCGATCAGATTCCGCACCATCGACGTGTATCCCTTCGCATCTGGCAACTGATACGAATCCAGTTCGCCAATGGCGCCGATGATTCCCTTTGTGAGTTCGTCGTCATTCAATTCGAGTGACGTCAGAAAATCTCCTGCACCATCGTAGACAGCTAACGTGTCGGCGATATTCGGATCACGATACGAACCGAAGCTGATCAGTCCGGAGAAGTGATCGAAGGAACAGAAGGCACCGTAGGCTCCACCTTGCACACGCACCCGATCCCACAGATAACCATTGCGCAGTGTGCGTGTGATGACACCCACCGAACCATGCAGCGTGTACCCCGTGTCATAGAGATTCACTCCCTTGCCGACATAGTTCACCTGCGCTGGTAGCGTCAGCCCTTCATGTCCGGATTGATACGACGGCGTCCACACTGCCTGCTTCCCATCGCCCGCGGGTAGATCCTCGATCAGTTTGGCAAGATGAGGTTCCAGTTGCGCACGATCAGCGTCAGGCAACGTCGCATTCACCAGAATCGTCGAACGCTGCACGATGTGATCACGCACTGCCTGCAGCTGTGCCAGCACACCGGCCCAATCATTTTCGATCTGGTCTACCAGACTACGCAGGAAGAACAGATAGCTGACGCCCTCCATCTGTTCCGTCACCCAGGCGGCCTCGTCGAACTGTGAGCGTAGACGCAAGCCAACGACACTGTGACCACCAGGGATCAGCCCTGCTTCCTCTCCCGCCTTCTCTTCCAGAACCATCTGGAGGAAACGCTCTCGGTTGTCGAGATTCACCGTCAACAGCACATCACGGAGAATGTCGATCAAGTCGGGCATCTGATTCAGCATCGCACGACCACGCACCTGAAAACGTGCCAATGCATCGCGACTGTGCCGCTGCGGCGTAACAAGTGTATGCGCCCACATACCACCCGTGCGCGAACCGATGCGCTGCGACAAGCGCACAAAATCTTCGGCTTCCGTGCCAATTTCGAACAGACAACGTCCGAAGAGAGACAGATAGGGCAACAGCTGCTGCGGCACGGTTCGCAGATCAAAACCGACGTCGAGGTAGACGATACCATTCGTAAACAGGTCATGATACCATACAGGAGCACCGGCGACGGTCGTCTGTTCAATAGGGACGACCCGAATCTTTGGTTCCAGATCGCCTCGCTTCAGTCGCGGAATCTTTGCCAGATCTTTCGGTTGATCCGGTGCTTCCTGCAGTTCCTTCAGGCGCTGTGCGTCATTCCTGAGCTGGATTACCTCATCTTCCGACATCGTCGCTCGCGCCGCAGCCAACCGCTCGGTCTCCACCTGCTCTTCTCGTGCGTCATGTTCCGCATCGGGTCGCAGGAACACGGTGGCCCGATGTGAGTTGGCGAGCAGATGATCGCGAATGAGTCCCTCGAAATAACCTGAACCGTCCTCTGCCCGGGCCTTCACAGCCGCCAAGGGCTTCTCGAAGCCGAGGGGCACGAAGGGATCCTCATCGTAGAGAGATCGAGCCAGAGAGCGAAGCATCAAAATCAGACCCCGCGGATACGAACCGGTGTTGTTCTCACGCAGACGGAACTCAACCGTGTTCAACGAGGCTCGTATCGTCTCAATGTCGATCCCGTCCTTGGCGAGTCGTTGCAGCGTTTCGATGACGAGTGACTCGACACGCGCCTCGTCCACTTCGGCGACACCCTTGAGACCAACGGAGAAGAAGATCTCACGTAGCTCGGTTTCCATTCCCCCACCGCAAAGATCCTCGCCCAGCCCGGAATCGATCAGCGCTTTGCGCATGGGCGATGCGGACGTCCCAATCAGGATATAGTCGAGGATCTGCAAACCGAGACGGGTCTCGTAGTCGACCGGTTCCCCCAGAAGCCAGTTGACGGCAATCATCGATTTGCCGCCATCATCATCGGTATCCTGATCGCTGACCGAATACGTCTCCTGCACTGAACGCGGTTGAGTCCATCGCGGCTGTCGTGCCACATTGGAATCGATCTGACGGGGTTCAAATCCAGACAGATACTCGTCCAGAATGGCCAGACGCCGATCTTCGGGATCATCCCCGTAGAACCAGATCCAGGCATTGGACGGGTGGTAGTAGTCCTTGTGAAACTCCTCGAACTGTTCCCACGTCAGATCGGGAATCGCCTGCGGGTGTCCACCCGAGTCGACACCATACGTGGTGTCGGGAAACAGTATCTGCTGGCAGAGCTCGGCCATCACCCGTTCAGGTGAGGAGTTCTCTCCCTTCATCTCGTTGAAGACGACGCCCTTGTACGTCAGCGTGCCGTCCTCTTCCACCTCGTAGTGCCAGCCCTCCTGCTTGAGCACATCCGGCGTCAGCCGCGGATGAAAGACCGCATCGAGATACACATCGACCAGGTTGTAGAAGTCCTGCTCACTCTGGCTGGCCACGGGATAACAGGTCTTGTCGGGATACGTGAAGGCATTGAGGAAGGTCTTCAGTGACCCCTTCAACAACTCGACGAATGGCTCCTTTACCGGAAACTTTTGTGATCCGCACAACACCGAATGTTCAAGGATGTGTGGCAGACCCGTGGAGTCCGTCGGCGGCGTCCGGAAAGTGATACCAAAGACCTTGTTCTCGTCCTGCGGATTGGCGATCGACACGATCCGCGCCCCTGTGGCGTGGCGGTACACTCGCCCCGTCGAATTCAGCTCGTCCAGCTCGCGTGTCTCGATCAGTTCGAAACCCTGTACGCTCATATCGTCTCTATTCGTCGTGTTTCATTCATCGTATTTCGGCGTAGTAGCCAGCGTGAAGCGAGTCAGCGGGAAGCCACGGCACAAATGCACCGGCAGTATTTATCCATCCAGACCCCAGACCTCAGCTGCTGTGCCTCCAAGAATCCGCTCGCGCTGCGTATCGCTGAGGAAATCGAATCCCTCACGCACCAGACGCAGTTCATCCGCCAACGACAACCACCCGTGCTTCACCCGATGGTGGCCCGGATATCCTGTTCCCCACAAACAACGCTCGGCGCCAAAGGTATCAACCAGAGCTTTCACATAGACATGACGGTCACGGAAGGGAAACTCCTCCTCCGCAGCGCCCTTCACATCCGAAATCTTCACATGCACATTCGGCCGCTGCGCCAAATCCAGAATCGGCTGCCACGTGCTGATGTCACCGACGGCCGTCGGGTATCCCATGTGATCAATAAGCAACTTCATCTGCGGATCCCGCCGTGCGATTTCATCGATCTGATCCGCAAAGGGTGCACTCGTATGAAACTGAATCACCGCCTCATGCTCGGCGAGAACGTCCCACATGGCCCGATTCCCCTCCGTCGTGAGCACCTTCGCGTCTTTGTAATACATCGGATGAAAGCGGAAACCCACCAACCCACGATCCTGTATCCAATACCGCGCCGCTGCCGCATTCCCCGCCTCGTCCTGCGGATCGAGCATCCCATGCCCGATCAAACGCCCCGGATACTTCGACGCCGAGTCCGCGATATACCCATTGTCCCAAGTCGACCACGACGTCTGTACGATCACCGTCCAGTCCACCCCATTCGCGTCCATATCCGCGATCAACTGCGCTGCCGTCGCCGGCTCATCCGGCTTCGAAGTAAACTGCCGCGCCGTCGGCCCCACAGGATACTTCGCCGAAATTTCCCAAACATGAACATGCGTATCTACAACCAATGACATAATTGACTCTCGCTTGTCAGAAGTTCCG
>Ga0115002_10009870_pt1 | contig 10345 bp, 8 predicted proteins | sample ArcticOcean_MG_C_8_FD_89576 | JGI IMG/M metagenome (GOLD analysis project Ga0115002, IMG submission 89576) | Marine microbial communities from western Arctic Ocean - ArcticOcean_MG_CB11_86 | ecosystem: Environmental > Aquatic > Marine > Oceanic | place: Arctic Ocean: Canada Basin | collected... | reverse complement strand
GTGTGTTGATCTCGCCGTTGTGCCCGACCATGCGGAACGGCTGGACGATCTTCCATTCCGGCAGCGTGTTGGTCGCATAGCGCTGATGGAGGAGCGCGGTCCGCGAAACCATCCGCTCGTCCGCCAGGTCCGGCAGGAACTCCTGGATACGAGGGGCGATCATCAGCCCCTTGTATACAACCGTCCGCGAGGACATCGAGACGACGTAGCAGTCGAGGCTCTGCTCGCGGAACGTGCGTTCGGCGCGCCGCCGCCCGAGGTAGAGCTGACGCTCGAACTCCGGACCGTGGCGATCGTCAGGCCGCTTCATCAGCAGTTGCTCGATGCCGGGCAACGACGCCAGGCCCTGCGGGCCAAGCACCGATGGGTCGTGTGGCACCTCGCGCCAGCCGATGACGCCGATGCCGAGGCGCTCAACCTCGGCTTCAAGCGCGGCACGCGAGGGCGCGCGGTCGGCCTCGTCGTGCGGCAAGAAGACCATTGCCACGGCCAGGTCGTCGCGGTTCTCGACCGCGGTGCCGAGCCGGGCACAGTCGTCCTGTAGCAGCTCGAACGGGATCTCGACGGTGATACCGGTGCCGTCGCCGGTCAGTGGATCGGCGTTGACGGCGCCGCGGTGGGTGAGCGCGATGACCGCGCGCACCGCAGTTTCGACGAGGTTGTGGCTGCGGTCGCCATCGATGCTGGCAACGAAGCCAACGCCACAGGCGTCGTGACCCGGCCCGGCGGGCATCATGTTGCCGCCGGCCTCGGGATTGAGATTGCGAACGTGGCCCGTCGAAGACGGGCGCGTGGCTGATGTCACGCTAAGACCACTCTTCCATTCGTGGAGCAAGTGCGCGCGGGCCCACGAGGGCCGCTCATCATAGCCGACGGCTGTCGGCGAGAACGCGCGGACCTTGCGTTATGTGTCACAAAGTCGCACGACGAGTGTACTAGGTCGTGCAAACCCCAGTGTTTAGGCTGTTCGGCGTCATCCGAGCTCTACGGGCGCCCGCTCGTCGTGCACCACTTCACGCGTCACTAACGCGTCGATCGTCGCCGCATCGAGGCCCAACAACTCTGCGATCACCTCGCGACTGTGCTGGCCCATATCGGGTGACGTGCCCTTGATCCCGCCCGGCGTACGCGACAGCTTCACCGGCGTGTTGGGCAGCGGAATCGTGCCAATCGTGTGGTGCTCGACCGGGACGAGGGCCTCGCGACTCGCGAGTTGCGGCAGTGCGGCTGCCGTCGGGATGTTGTTCAGCGGGCCCACCGGCATGCCAAAGGGCTGCAGCGCGGTCACCCATTCCTCGGTCGTGCGCTGCGCAAACGCCTCGATCAGTAGCGGCTCGAGTTCGGCGTGGTGCTCGGAACGCACCTGCGCCGTCGCGAACCGCTCGTCGTCGATCAGCTCCGGTACGCCCAGCTCCGCGCAGAGCAGCCCCCACTGGTTCGGCACGCCCCAGGCAAGCGCGAGTACGAGGTAGCCATCGCTCGTCGGGAACGCCTGGAACGGCACCGCCGTCGGGTGCCGCGTACCGAGCGGCTGCGGCGTGTCCCCCGTGATGTGGTAACGCATGTACGCGTTTTCAAGGATTGCTATCTGACTGTCGAGCATCGAGATGTCGACCATCTGCCCAATACCCGACTGGTCCCGCTCGCGGATCGCGGCAAGCACACCGATGGCGCAGTACAGGCCCGCGGCGATGTCCCCCAGCGAGAAGCCGGGGCGCGTCGGTGGCCGCCCCAGCTCACCGGTGATCGACATGACGCCTCCGGCGCCCTGAACGATCACGTCGAGGGCAGGCAGTTCCGCCATCGGGCCGGTCTGCCCGTAGCCGGAGATCGCGGCGTAAATCAGACGTGGATTCGCCTCGGAAAGTGCTTCGTAGCCGAGGCCCAGCCGATCCATCGCGCCCGGTGTGAAGTTCTCCACCAACACGTCGACTTCGGCGACCAGTTGGCGGAAAAGTGCCTTGCCCTCGTCGTCTTTGAGGTCGATCGAGATCGAACGCTTGCCACGATTGACCGAAAAGAAGTAGCCGGACTCACCCTCGACGAGCGGACCGGTGGTCCGGGAGACATCGCCGAAGGGAGGTCGTTCGAGCTTGATCACGTCCGCGCCGAGGTCGCTCAGCGTCATCGTCGCGAACGGGCCGGAGAGCACCCAGGTCAGATCAAGGATGCGGAGGCCGGCCAGCGGCCCCGTCGTCGGCAATGCCGGCATCAAGGAGTCTCCTATTCAGCGTTCGGGCGCGTCGGCCCCCTCAGCGTTGCAGTCTCGGGCGCGAATGGCTCAGGAGCGATCACTGGCTCCGCGTGGCGGAGCGCCAGGTACATGCCGACCAGCACCACCGCCGCCCCGACCAGCTCGAGCAGTGTAGGCACCTCATCGAGCACAAACACCGCGATCACGGTCGCCCCCACTGGCTCGCCGAGGATGGCGATCGCCACCATCGCCGCCGGCAGGAAGCCCAGCGCCCAGTTCATCGCGTTGTGCCCGATCAGCTGCGAGACCACAGCGACGGCGATGATCGCGAGGTAGGAGCCCGCTGGGAGTCCGGTCAGCGAGGTGCCGCTGACCGCGACCGCGACGAGCAGGAACAGCGCCGTCATCGTGTAGACGCTCGCCCCGTAGCTCGCGGTCGAGATGTGATGCCGCGCGCTGCGACCAATGACAAGGTAGGCGCTCGCCATCAGCCCACCGAGTACCGCGAGCGCGTCGCCCTCGAGCGACCCGCGGTCACCGAAATCGTCGCCAGCCAGCATCGCTGCGCCGACCAGCGCAACTGCTGATCCGATCACGATCAGCCTCGTCGGTCGCTCGTGGAGAAAGATCCACGCGCCGAGACCCACGAAGATCGGCTGCATCGTCACGAGGACGACGCCAGTGACGATCGAGGTCCGCTGCAGCGCCGCAATCCACAGCGCGAAATGCGCAGTCAGCGCCAGCGCGGCGAGCACCAGCGCGACCCGATCCGAGCGGTTGGTGTCGCGCAGGTCGTCGACCCCGCTGACCGAGGCGTAGACCACCATCGCCGGCGAGGCGACCGCGAGCCGGAGCGCGGCGATCGTCAGCACCGGCGCGGGATCCGCCAGTCGGATCAGCGGTGCCGACCAGGAAATCCCAACGATCCCCGCCCCGAGGATCAACCAGCGCCACAGCGTCACGCGTGGCCTCCGTCTTCACTGCCGCTCTCGGGACGAGCGGGTACTCGCGTCGTCGCGAGATTACCGATCGGCTGACCACGACGCGAACCGTCCACCTGAGTGCTGCAGCCCGCGTTGACAGGTGATCCACGCACCCTCAAGGTGGCCGCACCACACCTAACATGCCGCCGGAAGCAGGAGTCCATGCAGCTCGGGGTTGTTTTTCCGCAGACGGAGATCGGCGCTGATTCAGGCCCGGTCCGCGAGTACGCACAGGCGGCCGAGGCGGCTGGCTACGAGCACCTGCTCGTGTACGACCACGTCCTCGGCGCCGACCCGGACCGTCCCGGCGGTTTCACCGGCCCGTACAACCACAACACGCTCTTCCACGAGCCGATGGTGCTGTTCGGCTACCTCGCCGGAATCACGGAGCGCCTCGAGCTGGTGACCGGGATTCTGATCCTGCCGCAGCGCCAGACCGCGCTCGTCGCCAAGCAAGCCGCGGAAATCGACGTACTCTCTGGTGGGCGGCTCCGCCTCGGCGTCGGCGTTGGCTGGAACGCCGTCGAGTACGACGGCCTCGGGGAGAATTTCCACAACCGCGGCCGCCGTGTCGAAGAGCAGATCGCGCTGCTGCGAACGCTCTGGGCAGAGCCAACGATCAGCTTCGAGGGCAATCACCACTCGATCCTCCGCGCCGGTATCAAACCCCTCCCGACGAACGAGTCGATCCCGATCTGGATGGGCGGCATGTCCGATCCCGTGATCGAGCGCGTCGGACGGCTGTCCGACGGTTGGTTCCCGCAGTACCGCCAGCCCTCGGAGCTACCGGCGGGCATCGAGCGGGTCAGCGCAGCCGCCGAGGCGGCAGGTCGCTCGCCCTCCGACGTCGGCATCGAAGCACGCGTCACGCTCGGTGGCGACTCGGCCGAAGCCGCCGCCCTCGCGAATGAGTGGATCGAGGCGGGTGCGACGCACATGTCCGTGAACACGATGGGCGCGGGCTTCACTGCTATCGGCCAACACATCGACGCAATCGAGCAATTCAAGCAGGCATTCAGCGGCTGACCCGCGACGAACCCTTATCCACCGCCAGAAACAGGAGACTCCCCGTTGACCACTGAACCCCAGATCGATTGGGACGCACTCGGCGAGCAGGCCACCGAGTGGCTCTCGGAATACATCCGCGTCGACACCATCAACCCGCCGGGTAACGAGACGCGCGCCGTCCGCTGGTTCGGCGAAATCCTCGAGCGCGAAGGCATCCCCTACGAGACCTATGGGGCGACCGAGGATCGAATGAACCTCGTGGCACGCCTCCCCGGCGACGGCTCTCGAGGCGGCGCGCTGATCCTCCTCAACCACACCGACGTCGTTCCGTTCGAACGCGAGCACTGGACCGTCGAACCGATGGCCGGCGAGATCCGCGACGGCTTCATCTGGGGGCGCGGTGCCACCGATATGAAGGGGATGGGGATTATGGAGCTCATCACCTTCCTCCTCCACAAGCGCCACAACCTACCGCTGAAGCGCGATCTGACCTTCATGGCGGTCGCCGACGAGGAGGCCGGCTCAGCCTTCGGCGCAGAGTACCTCGCGGAGGAGCACCCCGAGCTCCTCGAGTGCGAGTACGTCATCAACGAAGGCGGATCGGGCACCGTCGAGGTGTTGGGCGTCGAGCGTCCGACGTTCAACATCAGCGTCTCGGAAAAGGGGCCGTTCTGGCTCACCCTGCGCACGACCGGTGCGCCGGGCCACGGCTCCGTCCCGACGGCCGACAACGCTGCAGTCCGCCTCGTCCGTGCGTTGCAGCGCATCTCCGAGTGGGATCGACCACTGATGGTCGCGCCTGAGGTGATGGAGTACTTCCAGCTGTTGCACGACGCCGGCATCGTGCAACAGCCCCCCACCGAGTCGCTCCTCGCGAGCCTCGCTGAGCAGCACCCGCGACTGCACTCGCTGCAGGCCAACTCGATTTCGCTCACCACGCTCGACGCGGGTGTGAAGATGAACGTGATCCCCGCCGAAGCGATCGCCACCCTCGACTGTCGGCTGGTCCCGAACTACGACCCCGAGGAGTTCATGCGCGAACTGCGCGAGGTGATCGACGACGACGGGGTCAAAATCACCCGCGAGTTCGAGTCTTCGACGCCGCGGTCACGGCTCGACACTGAGCTGTACGACGTGATGTCGACGACCGTGAAGGCACACGTCGAGGATGCGCTGATCGTCCCGAGCGTCTCGACCGGGTTTACCGACTCGCGCGTCTTCCGTCGCAACGGGATCACCTCGTACGGCTTCATCCCGGTCCTGCTTGGACCGCAGGAAGTCGGACGCGCGCACGGCAACGATGAATGCCTATCGGTCGAGAACCTGCGGATGGGGATCGAGATCTTGCATGACACGGTGCGTGGGATCAGCGGCTAGCCAAGGAGCAAGCATGCGCGACCGCGACGCAGTAGGCGGACGGATGGAGCTGATCCTCGATGTACTATCCGCAATCGAACAACGCAACCCTACAGCCCTAGACGCCCTGCACCTCCGCCATCCACCAACGCCGTATGCGTTCACGCGGAAGCCAGCACACCTCGCGATTGCATGTCAAATCGGCAGGCTACTCGACCGTGCCGGACCGGCCGCAACCTCGCTACGCCCCCGCCTGTCCGTCCAGCTCACACTCGAGAAGCCAGAACCGACGCACCAGCTATTCGACGACATCGCGCGCCACCGGAATCAAATCGAAGCGCGCGTAGGCCACCCGATGACTTGGCTGCGACACGGCGACGACGGTAAGGCGAGCACGGAGCGATGCATTATTCGTAGCTTTGTGCGCGCCAATGGGCCCACCGCGCCAGTCGACCTCGCTGAGTGGGGTGCGAGGGAGTACCTGACACTCGCGGGAGTGTTCCCCGACTATCTCGAACTCGATCTGGGCTAGTTGCCGTAGGTCGCGACCAGCTCGTCGAGCAGGATTTTCATGTGCTCGTTGTTGAACGGATCGAAGCGGCGATCAGTTGCGCCATCCGGCGTTCGGCGTGATCCCACCGGACGCCGGATGGCGCGCCGCAGCCATGTCAGCCGCGAACGCACGCTGCTCCTTGATGTCGCGAGGATCACGAAGTTCACTTCGTCCTGGTAGTCCGGTCGAAACCCGTGCACGACGGGTCGCGTCAGAGCGCAGATCGGTCACCAAATCGCATCGACGAAGACCCGCATCGGTTTCCCGTTCGTCAGGAGGAACGCACCCGTGTTGTCGACGTAGTCGCGCAGGTGCGTGTACCCGACCGGCACGAGGACCGGTTCCCTCGTCGGGAAGTCGTAGCCCACGACCGCCGCAGGCAGTCCTGGCATCGAGCGGTGCGTCCGTCGCGGTGGAGCCCGTAGCCGCGCCGTTCGAGGCAGGCACGGCGGTCGCCTCGGTAGCCCCACCGCCGCAGGCAGTCGCGAGCATCACGCGACCTCCACTCGGACCCCTGTCTACGCTGCCCTTACGTCAACCTCACACCCGCGAGCGTCGCGCTCACTACTCCCGAGGCGGCAACAGGTGTTGCGCCAACTCCGCGCCGCCGGGGGCATTCGGATCGTCCTTGAACCCCTTGAGGCGGCGATAGACCTCGGCGGCGGCGCGGTGGAAGCCGCCGGGTAACCCGTCAGCTTCAAACGTCGAGGCGATTTCGTCCATCTCGCCCGCGAAGCGCCACGCCTTGGCAGCCGCACCCGCGAGGCCTCGATCGGAGCGCGCCAGCAACTCGGGCTGCGAGCGCTGCCATTCGGCCATCAGCGGCTCATGCACGCCCTCTACGAGGGCGAGCGCGTGGATGTCGGCGAGCAGCGCGCTGGTACCCTTCGTCCAGGCGGCATAGGCCATCTTCAGCGCGGACGCGGCTCCGGCGTCGCCAGGGATCGGAATCACCTCGAGGTCTCCACCTCGCAGGAACTGCGCGGCGAACTCCGCCTGCTCACCGGAGAGGTAGAGGCGTGTGGTGCCGGATTGGCGAGCTGGCGGACCAACGATGCTGCCGTCGACGAATCTGCCACCGTTCTTCGCAACCATTTCCGCGATCTGGCGACTCGTACCCGGTGCGATCGCATTGGCGTCGACATAGGTGCCGCGGAACCCCAGTGAGTGCACCTCGTCGGCGACCTCGGTCGCGAACTCTGGCGGCACGATCGAGATGATGACATGGCTCTGGTTCACGACGGCATTGACCCAGAACACGTCATCGAGACCGTCGGCTTCCGCACGAGCCACGGTCGCCTCCCCGCGCTCCTCGGAAGCCCATATCACGCGCGCACCGGAGGCCTTCGCGGCCACGCCGATCGAGGAGCCCATCTGCCCGGGGTTCAGCAAGCCGATCGTCACGGTCGCGTCGGCGGTCATCGAGGTACTCCTGGCTGGTGGGGTCGTTCAACGAACGATACCAACGCGGCCGGACGCAGGACGTGCGTCGCCCCGCGCCAGCCGCAGCCCCCTCCAGGTGGACACGAAACGGCCGCTCCCCGAAGAGCGGCCGTAGTCAGGCGCGAAGCGTCGTCGAGCGTCGAGGACGCTAGCCGCGCGGCAGTCCGAGTCCGCGCGTGGCGATGATGTTGCGCTGGATCTCCGAGGTGCCACCGGCAATCGTCGAGGACACCGCAGACAGGAAGCCGCCCGCCGCACGGCTCTTCATCGCCTCAGTGCGGCTGCGGTCCCAGAGGTTCCCGTAAAGGCCGAACAGCTTGATGTTCGTGCGCGCGATGTTCTGGCCGAGCTCGGTCGTGAAAAGCTTAGACATCGATGCTTCGTGGTTCGGGACCATGCCTCGGTCCTGGATGCTGTTGTTCAGGTGTGAGAACAGCCGCGCGATGTCCGCTTCGACCCAGCGGTCCACGTAGTCGAGCCGCCAGGTGCTGCTGCGCTTGAGCACCGTCTCGTTATCCGGGGCATTCTTCGCGTAAGTCAGCAACCCCGTGAGAGCACGCTGCGTACCGACCGAGTTGCCGATACCGGACCGCTCGAAGTCGGTGAGCGTCATCCCGGCGTACCAGCCGCGGTTCTCCTCGCCGATCCGGTTGGAGACCGGGACACGCACATCCTCGAAGAAGACCTCGTTGAATATCTGAGTGTTCGCCATCGTGGTCAGCGGACGCACGCTCACACCGGGGTCCTCCATCCCCAGCATCAACATCGAGATACCGCGGTGCTTCGGGGCGTCGGGGTCAGTGCGGGCGAGCATGTACATCCGGTCAGCGTGCTGTGCGCCGGTGGTCCAGATCTTTTGGCCGTTGAGGACGTACTCGTCGCCATCGCGCGCCGCGCGCGTCTGGAGCGAGGCCAGGTCGGAACCGGCGCCCGGCTCGGACCAGCCCTGACACCACATCACCTCACCGGCAAGTATCTTCGGGAGGATCTCGCTCTTCTGCTCCTCGGTGCCATGCACCATCAGGGTCGGACCGAGCATCATCACGCCGAAGCCACCGACGTTGCTCAGGCCGCTTTCGGCGAGCTCCTCGTTGAGGATGAACTGCTCTTTCACGGACAGCCCCGCGCCGCCATACTCTTTCGGCCACGCCGGAGCGATCCATCCACGCTCGACCAGCGCTTCGCGCCATGACTGGCCCTTCGCGCGCGCTTCCTCCGACCAGCCGCTCTCCTTGTCGCCGCCACCTCGACCGCTGCGTCCGCGGCCCTTCGCGCCGTGCTCAGCTATGAAGCCTTTGACGACCTGTCGGAAGTCCGCTTCGGCGGGCGCGTCGGTGAGGTCCATGGTCACTACTTTTCGAGGCGCGTTGGTGTCTGGGGCGAATCATACCGGCTGTATGTCATCCGCCGTACAGCAAACGCGGCGGGTCTCCCCGCCGCGTTTCTGACAAGACTTGCCTGCGCCTCAGCGGCGCCGGTGCTAGTTCGCGGCGCTGGTCAGCCACCCGAACTTCTGCGGCTTCCGCTTGGCGTCGTGGGCGATCGAGACGTTGATCAGCGACGGACCATCGAGCGTCAGCGCCTCCGCGAGCGCGGCGTCCAATTCCTCGACCGTCGGGGCGTTGTAACCCTTGCCGCCGAGGCCTTCCATCATGATGTCGTACCGCGCGCCCGGGCTCATCGCGCCAGGAGGGGGCGTCTCGCTGTCGATTTGCTCCTGCGTGTGGCCGCCGATACCGCCGTTGTTGAAGACGACCCAAGTGATCGGCAGCTTGTAGCGCACCGCCACCTCGCACTCGGTGCCCGCGAAACCAAAGGCTCCGTCGCCCTGGAGGCAGAGCACCTTGCGGTCCGGGTGCTCGGTCGCAGCCGCGATCGCGAACCCGTGACCGAGGCCCATCGAGCCGAAGGAACCGGCGTCAAGGCGCGTCCGCGCCTCGTAGTTGTTCAGCACCGTGCGGCTGATGTCCATCGTCGCGGCACCCTCAGCGACAATGATCGCGTCGTTCGGGAGCGCGTTGTCGATCGACTTCAGCGCCGGGTAGTACTGCAGCGGCGTAGAGTGGTCGGCGTACATCGCCTCGATCAGCTCGCCATTCTGACGCGCTTCGGCCTTGACCGACTGCAACCACTCGGAGTCCTGCGGGAACTGCCACGGGTCCTGGTCCAGCACGTCGAGCATCTGGCCCAGAGTCGCCTTCGCGTCACCGATCATCGCGACCTCGGACGGCACGTTGACTCCGATCTCCTCGGGGTTGAAGTCGAGCTGGACAACCCGCACGTCGTCGCGGAAGCGCGGCGCGAGCCCGAAGTGGAGCATCCAGTTCAGCCGTGCGCCGGCGAGGAAAATCAGGTCCGCGTTCGCCAGCACGAACGAGCGCGCCGCAGCGGCTGCCTGGTCGTGGTCATCGGGAATGATGCCCTTCGCCATCGGCATTGCGAGGTACGGGATCCCGGTCTCCTCGACGAAGCGGCGCATCTCGGCCTCGGCGCGCGAGGCGGCGATTCCCTTACCGAAGATCACCAGCGGCTGCTCGGCGGTTTTAATCGCCTCGATCGCGGCCTGCACGTCCTGCGGGTCGGACAGCAGCCGGCGCGGCTCCGGGATGCGCTCCACCCACTGCACGTCGTCCTCGTCAACCTCGCCAGTGATCACGTCACCGGGCAGATCGATGTACGACGGGCCAGGCACACCCATGATCGACTTCTTGACAGCCTCGGCGATGTAGATCGGCAGTCGCTCGATCTTCTCAGCACGCTTCGCGTACTTCGCGTACGGCGCCATCGCGGCGACCTGCTCGGACTCCT
>Ga0115002_10009868_pt1 | contig 10347 bp, 10 predicted proteins | sample ArcticOcean_MG_C_8_FD_89576 | JGI IMG/M metagenome (GOLD analysis project Ga0115002, IMG submission 89576) | Marine microbial communities from western Arctic Ocean - ArcticOcean_MG_CB11_86 | ecosystem: Environmental > Aquatic > Marine > Oceanic | place: Arctic Ocean: Canada Basin | collected... | reverse complement strand
GGATCCGGGTCATGATTGCGACAGGGTTCCATGACGACCGCCGCCAACTGCTCACCGTGCTCCCGAACAATCGCCTGCAACTCGTGCAGCGAGTTATACGTAAACGCGTGGGCGGTACCACGCAGTTCGCTGGGCACGCCACTCGGTTCCAGCCCTGGTAACAGATGACCGCGCAGTCGATCACTGTCACCAAGGTTGGCAGCGAGGTACCAATCGTGCCAGCCATGGTAGCCACAGACTGCGATCACCGATCGTTTGGTGGTGGCTCGGGCGATTCGTACCGCCATAGCGAGCGACTCGCCTCCCGTTCTTGCGAAACGGACGCGAGTGGCCCAAGGGTGAATCTCACACAGCAGATCCGCCAGCCCGATTTCCTCCGGTGGATTCAAAGAAGACATAACACCCAGCGTCAGGCGACGCTTTACAGCTTGAGTCACGTCAGGATCACGATATCCCAACAGACAAGCGCCGATTCCGTTCGTCCACATGTCAACAAAGTGACGCCCGTCCAAGTCGCTAACTTCGTAACCGCGAGCTTCCCGGAAATAAGCTGGCCATTGTCCAGGCGCCATCTGCTCCGGTCGCTTGCTGAGTAGTTGGGTGCCACCCGGAATTCGAGTGCGGGCATGATCGTAAAGTTCCTGACCGCCGGCAACCGATTCGGGCTGCATGCCAAGCATTCGCAGGGCGTTATCACAGAATACATCTTTGGTATCGTCAGCGTTAAATCCCACACGATCCATCGCGGCGAACAGCGCCCGTAGTGACTCGAGTCCTACCAGCAGCGGTTGACCATGGGGAAGAAACGCCTCCCAATCGACGGTATCTTCGAGCAGCCACGCAAAACCGTCGCCGAGCGTTACACACCTTCCACGACTCTCCGAAACCGGAAAATCGCTACCCCACATCAGACGGCGGGGTCCAAACTCCTCCAAGATGGCGACAAACGGATCGGCTTCGCAGATCGCCGAAGTATCAAACCAGATGTTATCGAATCCCCGCAGCGCCGACAGTCCAGCCCGAGTATTGGGTGCGTGAAAGCCGCGCCCTGCGTGCGCCAAAACCAGCTGCGCTTGCGGATAGGCCTCACACATTTTACGGATGTAGACCTGGTTATCCAGATCCGCCACCGCCAATGACTTGACCAGATGAAGCATGATCGTCCCGCGGGTTGCGTTGGCCAGCTGCCACACCCAATCCGGGATAAACGATTCGATTCTTGCGTCAAAGGTCGGCCGATTGGAACTGAAGGTGTGATACACCTTGAATCCTGCGACCTGCTTTTGCTGCAGATACTGCTCGGCCTTCTCGCGCGGATAATCTGGGTGCACGAGCAACAATCCTTGGCATTGAGGATTGTCAGCCACGCATTGCAACAGAAAGTCGTTTGTCCCATCGACTTGGGACAGTTGGCCAACATTGGGCATAGCGAACAACAGCCCGCCGAAACAACGGCCAGCTCCGAGCTGGCGATCCGCGCTACGTTGCCACTGTTCTAGATTGACCGTGGTCGGCCCGGCCTTGGTCAGATTATCGTGCGGAGTCTGTAGATCGGATACGCGGTAAAGATGCGCATGAGCATCAAACACGGCTGCCGGAATTCTATCCTGCAACGACTGGGCCAGTCGATCATCGCCGGCGGAAAACTCCCAATTCTTCATGGTCCACCCATTCTCTGTCGAATTAGCCGAGGCCCCAACCGATCGCGGCGTTTTCGTCGCCGCTGATCACTGCGCTCTTCCGCTTGCAGAATTGCAGCAGTCCTTCCATACCCAGTTCGACGCCCGTACCGCTCATTTTGTGGGGCGTCACCGGGATTTGCGGATAACCGGTCAGCATTGTATTTACCCAGATGATTCCCGTATCCAGCGAGTTGATCATTCTTACTGCGCGTTCGACGCTGGCGGTCCATACCGAACCCGAGAGTCCATATTCCACGGCATTCGCAATGGCCACGGCATCCGCCTCATCGCGAAATCGTAGCAGGCTCACGACGGGGCCGAAGATCTCTTCGGTAGCGACTCGCATTTCCCGTTCGACGTCAGCCAGAATCGTCGGTTGCAACCAAAGTCCTTCCGAAAGTGGCGCCGATTGTTCCAACCGTCCGCCGCCCGCGAGGACGCGGCAGCCTTCGCTCTGACCGGCGTCGAGCAATTCCAAGGCCCGGTCGAACTGGGCTCGCGTGATCATGGGACCAACCTGCGTGGCCGCGTCGCGCGGATCACCGACTCGCAGTCGCGCGAGTTTGTCCTGCAGGACGTTCTCGAATCGCTCGGCGACGGAATCCTCGACCAGCAATCGTGAACAGGCGACACACAGTTGGCCGGTATTGACGAACCCACTGAACAAGGCGGCTTCGGCAGCCCGGTCGAGATTGGCATCCGCAAACACGATGATCGCATTCTTACCGCCACACTCCAGATTGACCGGCTTCATCTGGTCTGCGGCAAGTCGTTGGATCGCCTGGCCGACCTCCGTCGATCCGGTAAAGGAGATTTTCTTGACGGCAGGGTGCTCTACCAGCGAGTTGCCAATCTCACCTCCCGATCCCGTGACAACGTTGACAACACCGGCCGGCACGCCTGCGCGATGGCACAGGCGGGCAAACTCCACGGTTGCCAACGGAGTTTCTATCGACGGCTTGAGAACGATCGCGTTTCCAGTCGCCAACGCCGCGGCCGTTTTCAAGACCGCGTTCACTAGCGGATAATTCCACGGCAGGATACCGGCAACCACACCGTAGGGTTCGTACGTCGTGAAATGCAGGCCTCCCGGCGTGTTTTTCACCGAACCTTCGATCTTATCCGCGGCACCAGCATAGTAGCGCAGAATTGCCGTCGAGAGCGGTATTTCACCCCCCCGCAATTGCGCGATAGGTTTGCCCGTGTCGAGCAGTTCCAGCTCGACGAACTGATCCGACTCGGACTCGAGCTGCTCTGCAATTCTGAGCAGCAACAGGCCACGATCGGCAGGTGTTTTTTGGCGCCAGTCGTCGGATGCAAAACCGCGCACGCCGGATTGCACGGCATTGTCAACGTCTGCTGCATTACAACACGCCTGCTCGGCGACGACTTCGTAGGTTGCCGGGTACCGTATTGGAGCAGAGCCGCCTGCCGCTGCCTGTGTTTTGCCATCCCAAACGGGGCCAACCGAGAGTTCCGCCATGCCATTTCCTCCGGGTCAGGATTCGGGTCACCCTATAAAGATATTGAGCTGCGACATGCGACCATGATAGCGATTTACCGGTTTCTTGCCTATGGACTGCCTTCTTCCTTAAATCGAGCCGTGCCGTTTACCAGGACATTCTGGAGTTTTATGCGCGAGTTCTCATCACTTAAGGTGCGCGGTCCCTGGAGCGGGTTCCCATGGATCGGCCGGGTCTCCGGAAACCAGCGACTTCATTCGGTCACATTCGGTTTGGGCTCCCGCTTCATGGGACGGCCGCACGGATTTTCTTCGTATCATAATTTTAGAGAATTACTTCGGCGGTGGCTAGATCGCTTGAGCTGGAGATGAACGTCACCAGCTCGCATGTCGTACACGATGCCGCGCGGTTCACCTCCATTCTCGATTCGTGTGTTGTTTTCCTGGCCGCCTCAAGTTCTTTGGGAATGTGGTTACCGGTATCGAAGTATATCTCATCCGGCGTTTGACCACGAAACGCAGAATGCGCCATAGAACTGCTCATCCAGCGTCCAGAACCCGCACAGAAAACTCCAGAATGTCGTGGTAAACAACAAGCACTCCGCAGCACCCTAGCGACCCGGGACTAGAGACTGACGTAGACCGGTCGACGCAGTTTAGCGGCGGAAGAAATGCCCGGGGACGGGAGTTTCAAAAACGGTGGTTAGTTGACTCGTCGCAAGCGCGAATGAATTGTTGGGATTTGCAAGGTCGTCCGGCACTTCCGCAGACACACTCCTGCCGCCGCCAATATCACCAGCACCACGGTCGTCGGCTCGGGAACGGAGCTTGACGCAGCGGCGAGCGGACCTGGATCGGTCCCATAGTTGGTTTCCCAGTCGGCTAATGAACCGACACTCGGGTTGCGTTGCCAGAGGAGAAAAGTCTTCTCCATCTACGAGCCCGTTGAAGTCAAAGTCGCCCGGCTCAGGGATACTTGCGACGCGAAAACCACGAAAGAAAATGTCGCTTGCCGGACCACCACCGACAACGCTGCGAACGGACGACGACAGCGGAGGGGCTGTGTTGTTGATGAAGGAACTTCCGCGATAGCCGCGAGGCGACTCAAGCGAGTCGTTCAAGAGATCAGAGTCGGTTTCTTCCCATTCATAGACATTGCCTCCTTGCCCCATCGTTCCGTAGGGACTCAGCCCACCCGCGAGCGTGATGTCCGCGGGGCCGAACTGTCCGCCCAAACAGCCGTGCCCGCTGTGGTGCCGCTCGCCACCGCCGTGGGTTCCGTGTTGCTACCCGTGGCGTAGTCGAAATAGACGCCTGATGGATCGTAGAAGGCAGCCTTATACCACTCGTCCATGCTGGGCAGAAAATACGTGGCGAGGCTGTTGCGGTAGAGATTGGTCAGGTCATAACCCGCGTCGCCAGGCGTCCAAAGTTGAAAGTTTCCTAAGCCGCCGAACTTGTAGGCAGCGGTACTGCCGCTACTCGTATTGAGCCAGTTGACAAACTGGGCAGCCTCCAACCAATTGACCTCCGTGGCTGGTTTGTTGGGACCAAGGGTGTCTTTGACAATACCCAGACTGCCCAGGGCGTTCGCATTGTCGATCATGTCTTCAGAGATTTCAAACTTACCCATCCGATAGGTGTAGTCCACCTTGCCAGCTGGGTTCGGGTCGCCGGTGGTATCGTCAGCATTGCCTGGATTGCCGATGGTGACGAAGTCGATGTCGAAGGTGTTGGTGCCGCTGCCGAAGGTGTCGCCTTGAACAGTTGAAGCGTAGCAGAGTGTTAGCGATAAGAAAGCTAACGCGATGGTCATTTTCATTGGTCATGTCCTTCAAGTAGCCGCTGGAACTTCCCCCGCATGCTACCAAGACGTAACGGGTATTACAAAGTTTTGACGGGAAACAGCACAGACAGCGACACTAGCCGCACAAAGGGCTGATTGGAGGAGCTTGACAGTACCCACTCATAGGAGGGCGATGGCGGTTTCGGGGGCTCTGTCGGGCAAAACGCTAAGTTCAGCGGAGAATCTTCCCGACGAACGAAATTGCAAGTTGCAAACTCGCTTTGGTCCCCCCTTTTCCGGGTCAAAGCGGATGTCGTTATCTTACGGCGGTGTACAAGACCGCTGAGCTTGGCGGAGCGTTCGCCAAGTACACAGGTTGTGCACACCGCCGCACTTCAGAGACTCGCGTTTGGACGCACAGGAGGGGGCAACCCGTGCGAGTTAACTTGCGCAAGAAAATCCAGAAATGGTTCGTTACAAAACGGCGTCTACGTTGTTCACTTTCGCCGTCGATAAATAAGTCTGGTGGCCATCAATGTTATCAGAAGCACCACGTTCGACGGCTCGGGCAGCGTGGTCGCAGCCAACAAAGGTGGCGAAAGATCACCGGTGAACTGACGCTGCCAGGCAAGAAAATCCGCCCCATCGGAATGGCCGTCGGCGTCGGCGTCCGCCCCGGCGCCGGAGCCAAACGACGATTCCCATACGACCAGGTCCGCACTGTCCACGTCGCCATCGTTGTCAAAGTCGGCGGTTGCAACGGAACCAACCGCAAACGTAAAATCATCAGCCCCGTAAATGGTACCGCCTTCAAGGACGCCCTCTTCGTTAACTTCCAGGCTGCCGGTCAGAACGACCGAGTTAAACCCATCGGGGTCAACGATGCCAATAAATTCGTGACCAAACGATGGATTATCGCCCGGGTACATCGCTCCGAATCCCGGCAAAACATATCCGGGCGCATTGGCTGTTGTGCGGTCTTCGAATAGAAATCCGACCGACTCGCCGTCGGGATTTGTGTCGAACCAACCACCAACTCCGTAGAGCGGAGCCGCGGAAGAAACACGGATTGTAGACTGGTACAACGGGCTGAAAAACGATGCACGGATTCTGTCCTCGTACAGGCCCCATTGTCCTGTGCGAGCCCAATTATAATTCGTCGTCACGCCGTCGAAGGCAAGCGGGCCGAACACGTCGCTTGCGGCTCCCTCCCAGATTAAACCTTGGCTGAGAACCTCTGGCAAGGAGTGTCTGTTGTTGACGTCGGGAGACCTAACAACGTCCCACGTACTGGACTCGAAGCCCTCAATAACCGTGTTATGTCCAAGCTCAGCCAGCCGGACGAGATAATCCGCTTCGATCTTATATCGTTCAACGGCCGCTTCCGATTCTGCTGCGGCAAAAAAACTCGTTAGTATTGCAAGTGTGGCGATACTTCTGAGGACGTGAGGTTTGCTTCGTAACATGCCAACGCAAACAATCCCCGCGAGTAGCATTAACGCCCCGCTCGGCTCAGGCACCGCAGCCGAGGCTGCCAAAAGGGGAGTCACAGTGCCGAAGTTTGCTTCCCATGCCGCCAGGTCGGAGGCACTGGGCGGGCTGGATACCTCACCCCGTTGCCACTTGAGAAAATCCCAACCGTCCGTATCCCCGTCGACGTCGAAGTCGCCGACGAGAAAGGTACTGGGAATGATTCTTCCGCTTTGGAAAGGCTGGTCTTTAAACCCATTGCCACAGCACTCGAAGAAGCTTTTGTTTGGGTCCGTATCAATCGGCGAGGACTGGGTGGGTGAGAGAGGTTGTTCAAACTTGAGGCTAATGTCTAACCCATAATCATGAAAGTTACCATCTAATGAAATTTCAATTTGGTTATTTTCGATCGTGAAAACCATTCCCGGCTCTTCAAGAGGGGGTGCAGTGCTACCGGGGCGCCAGGGGATTTCCAGCGCAGTAAACACGCCGCTACCCCCCTCGAAGTCGCCGACACTATAGGTCCAGTCAAACGTGCCAGTCATCTGTTCACCGTCAACCAGAATGACGTTGTCCAGTGTATAGTTCACTGTGGTCGCATGCGCACTAAACGCAGCCATGGTGATAAAACTGGAAATCATCCAGAAATAGATACTTCTTGCACTATTCACAAAGACTCTCCCTGCCATATGGACCGACTAAGGCTCAAATTAGCCTGCCCCTGAAATGGGTCACCTGATACCCAGTTCTCGTCATAATCACAAGCGCAGCTAGAGATAGCAGTAATGAACTAGGCTCCGGCACGGCTTGAGTTGACGAGAGCTGAGACACTCCCGTGCCGAACTCACGCTGCCAATCAAGAAAATTGATCCCATCCAAATCGACGCCAAATCTCGCTTCCCAGCCATCCACCGGATCGGTCAAGTCGTTACTGTCCACTTTGCCATCGCCATCGAAGTCGCCGAGCAGTGCGGGGACTCCTGACCTTTGAATAGTGAAGTCGTCGCTGAACAGAAGTACTTGCTGAAAATCTTTTCCTCTCAGCTCTCGGAGTTCAGCGGAAAAGAAACCGTCGGTGTCTATCACGCCAACAAAAGCCCAACTGTCGGCCCAATCGCCTTCACGCTGCCAGTTGTCAATGTTGTCTGTGTCATTGCCATTGATATCGACACCATCCAGTAAGAAGGTCACCTTGCCACTGTTTCCCGTATCGATTCGTCCACCGAAAGCATAAAGGGTGCCACCTGCTTCGCCCTCAACCTTCAAGCCGTCGTTCTGGTAGCACTCGCTTGGAATATTTGGATCTTCAGCGGAATCGCAGTATAAACCGGAATCCGTCGTCAATCCGTGGGGGTTTGAGTAAATAGCGAACGCACCATCCGGGGCACTACCACCGACCGTGCCAGTCGAAATGTTGTTCGATGGGTAATTCGATGTCCACACAATTCCCTGGCTGATTACAGCCGGGGTACTTCCAGGACTGGAAATCGAGTTACGTGAATCTGCCCATACGGTACCATCCTCGAAACTTTCATGGATGGTTGATCCGTCGAGAGCCGCCAACTCGGCAAGATACAATGCCTCGCTAATGTATACGACGGGTGCAGCATTCGTGACACCCGAAAGCGCCAATAGTGCAGCACCAATCAGCATGTTTTTCATGATAAATCCGTGTTCCTGTACTGACAGTGATTTCAATCCCCATCCAGTGGTGTTGCGATGTTTTCTGTAGAACCCTCCTTGGGACTTTAGGAGTGCTCTCTTAACTAATGCGGTCGCAGTAGCTGCGTATCAAGGATTGAGTAGATCGTCTCTGTAAATGGGGAGTTGATTTAGTAACCCTTGTCCGCCAATAAAATGACTGCTTTTTTCCTCATGTCGTTTCATTTCACCAGCAATGAAGCATGCGGAGTTACATTGTTCGCCACATTCTTCCCAGGTGTGCCGTATAGGACTTGGCTGTTTGACGAAGTGAGGACATGCCCGGTTGGTTAGCTACTACCGCCTGGCATCCTTCCTCATTGTGCGTATCCGCACACCGAGCGCCACCGCTTGTCACACTCCCTGCGTAATTCGGCACATTTCGCGTTTTAATTCACAGGAGGTGCAAGACGCATTCCGTTCTCATTCGACAGACTCTTTGAGGATCGGTGGCCCAAGCCGAATACATTCTTGCCAAGCTTTTGCGCGCTCAGGTGTGAAACCGAAGCGAGTTACAGAGCTTTCCCAAGGTGCGGCGGTGAATCTGCCCGCGGTACGGAACTGCAAGTTGCATACTCGCTTTGGTATCCCCTTTTCCGGGCTGAAGCGGATGTCATTATCTGGCGGCGGTGTACAAGACTGCTGAGCTTGTCGGAACGTTCGTTTCCTACGTCGGGCATTAACACCGCCGCACCTTGGGAAGGCCCTGAAAGTGCGTCGGCGCTTCACGCCGACGCAGCGTGGCTTCGGTCCGTTTCTAGCGGCGGTTGTGCATGCCGCCGCACGATAATGGAAGTTGCAGCAGGGCTCTATCGAGCCTAAATCCGCCGTCTCCGAAAGCTTCCAACAAGACAGGCTATCGCTGCTAACAGTAGAGACGACGGTTCCGGCACCGGGGTAGTTTTGGCACTCAATGGTGTCGGCATAGTACCGAAGTTTGCTTCCCATGCCGCCAGGTCCGAGGTACTGGGCGGGCTGGATACCTCACCCCGTTGCCACTTGAGTAAATCCGCACCGTCCGTATCCCCGTCGATGTCGAAGTCGCCGACGAGAAAGGTACTGGGAATGATTCTTCCGCTTTGGAAAGGCTGTTTTTTAAAACTGTTGCCACAGCAATCGAATAAGCTTGTGTTCAGATCAATCAACGAGGACTGTGTGGGTGGCCCCAAGGTCTACGGCGAGGTCATCGGTGCTGTGCTCAACGTAGTACTTCATGGTCGTCTCAATCGGGCCATGCCAAGTAGGATTAGCGACTTCGGCATTGTGCTTGACTCTGATGGCCAGAATTACTAGGCTTCGCCGCTCTGAACACCAAAACCAGCGGGAAACGGGGCTATGACAACCACGAATCTATTCGTCGAGTTGGTCGTTATCGGTGTTGGCGCGGCCTGCTGGGTGGGCATGCTGATTATGGGTGCCTTTGGCGTCGAATGGATCGAGGCCGAATATCTTCAGAACTACGTGGTTCTCGGTGTTCTGTTAGCTGTTGTCTATCTTCTGGGAATCATCTCGGATCGTTTGGCGGATTACGTGTTTGACAAGCTTTTCAGCGGTCCGCTCCGTGCTCGCTATTTCAGCGAAAAACGTGAGTACCAAGATGCCCGGCGCCTTATCTTCAGCTTGTCAGACCGCCTGGCTGACATGCATGACTATGGCCGGACGCGGATTCGTATTTGTCGAGGGTGGGCGCTGAATGCAGCATTGATCGCGGCCAGCCTCAACTTCCTTCTTAGAAGTCAGTTTGCCGAGACCGGGTGGTATCAAATGTCGGTGACTGCAGGCACGCTTGGCTTTCTATTACTATCATTCGCATCGTGGTCGTCGTGGCGGATGCTTTGCTCGACAGAGTATCTCAAGATCCGGGAGCATGCCGAGTATTTGCGCAGTCAAAGCAGCTCCATTGCGGACGAAGCTGCAGCCAAGCGAAGCAATGCTGCCTAGAGTTACTCTGATGCGAAGGTGTTTCGCCTGTTTTTTCCTCAATGGGAGACCTGGCCTCGTATTTCCGTTAGGGTCTGCGGATTTCTCTTTGTATACTTGGCTGGATGTCGCAATCGCAGTACGATTAGTGAGTGGAAAAGAGCAGCGAGCTGTCGCGTAACGATGGCAACCCTGCTTCCGAGATCATCCGGGCATCACCTGCAAACACAAGGAGACGCAACGATGAAGTTCGCAATAAAACCACTCGTGATAGCGTGTGCAATTCTGTGGGGCGCGGCGGTGTTCTTGTGCGGGACGGCCAACAT
>Ga0115002_10009867_pt1 | contig 10347 bp, 11 predicted proteins | sample ArcticOcean_MG_C_8_FD_89576 | JGI IMG/M metagenome (GOLD analysis project Ga0115002, IMG submission 89576) | Marine microbial communities from western Arctic Ocean - ArcticOcean_MG_CB11_86 | ecosystem: Environmental > Aquatic > Marine > Oceanic | place: Arctic Ocean: Canada Basin | collected... | reverse complement strand
TGGATTGACATCTGAACAAGCCCATAGGGTTCTAATGCCCTTTATAATAAACAGTTATAAACAAAATAAAAGATTGGTACTAGTAATAACTGGGAAGGGCGAAAAAAACAACGATAACGCATACGGCTCATCAAGTTTAGGGGTTTTAAAAAAGAAAGTTCCTCAGTGGCTTCGACTACAACCTGTTAATGATTGTATTTTAGATTTTGTAGAAGCACATCAGAAGGATGGGGGCTCAGGCGCCCTATATGTCTATCTGAAAAAAAATAAAAAACTTATCCGTAAACACGTTTGATCTTATTTACAGCCACCCAGTTTAAAAAACAGCAAATAATTACAAAAACTGAAATAAAGGGCATTTGTTTTGAAAAAGGTATTTCATAATCTATCAAAATACCGCTAATAGCTGGACCCAAGGCTGAGCCCAGAACAGAGACGGCCGTTGCCATAGCTTTGATTGAGCCAAGATTTTTTGTACCAAAGTTTTCTGCCCAAAAAGCGCCTGGGATAGTAGAGTTTGCCCCATGAGTTATTCCAAATAAAGCAAAAGCTATTCCTGCCATAAAAAGAGAGTCACTTATGCCAAATAAGAAAAATGATACGGCCATTGGAATTTGATAAAGGGAAAGAAGTTTGCTTGTGCCGTAGCGATCAATTGCCCAGCCATAAAACATCATAGCTAGGATTGTGGAACAAGTATAAACAGGTATTAAAGAGGTAAATTGTAACAGGGACCAGCCTTTAGCTGCTGTTAAGTGGACTTGCTGAAAAAACAAGGCAGTTCCCCACATTGAAATAGACATTATTGATGGAAAATAAAGCCAAAAAAGCCAATGTGATAAAACCTGATTTCTGGTCCAATGACGATTGTCTAAACGCCCTACTGTCTCGGCATTTTCGGAATTCGATTTAGGTGTTCTTTCGATCTTTAATAAATTGATTAGGATTGGAATTGTGATTAGTGAAACGATAGCCGCGGCAACCCAAATGGACCGCCAATATAAAAAACTTAGAAAAAAAGCAACTGTCATAGGCAGTATGGCCTCTCCAAATGAAAAGCCTAATGTGGCAATAGCTAATGCTTTTCCTCGTGAAGCGACAAACCACCTCGCCATAGATACTGACCCTATATGGCTTAACATACCTTGTCCTGAAAATCGGAGCAAAAATATTAATATAGGTAAGGCCCAAAAAGACGTTACAAACGACATTAAAAAACAAGTAAAAGCCAATATGCAGAGAAATATAACACCTAAAGTTCTTGCTCTATATTTATCAGTTAAAGCGCCAACCCAAACCATTACAATTGCAGAACATGTTGTGCTTAGCGCATAAACACTACCCCACTGTCCATCAGTAAGAGAAAAGCCTTCCATTATCTCACCAGCAAACAGAGAGATAAAAAAAGTTTGGCCATAACTTGAAGAGAGAGTTAATAATGCCACCGCACCAAGCCAGTTTTTGTTTTTAGTCAGAAAATTTCGAAAAGACATAAAATCTCAATAAAGTGTTTTTATAATGATTAAAGGCTTAAATTATATTTAAAGTACATATCTACTTGTATCAGAAGCTTTTGCTAAGGCACCAAGGTTTTCTAGGACATATTTTTTATCTACTTTAATTTTTTCATTAACTCTATCTGGAGCCGTATAACTTAGCTCTTCAAACACACGTTCGATAACGGTATATAATCTTCTGGCGCCAATATTTTCTACAGCCTGGTTTACCTCAGCTGCTATTTTTGCTATTGCAGCGATGCCGCTTTCGGTAAACTTAACATTAACACCCTCAGTTTCTAGAAGTGCTGAATACTGCCTAGTCAAAGCGTTTTCTGTTTCAGTAAGTATTCTAATAAAATCTGTTTCAGTAAGAGCCCTGAGCTCTACCCTTATAGGAAGTCTGCCTTGTAATTCTGGCAAAAGGTCAGAAGGCTTAGCTATGTGAAACGCACCAGATGCAATAAATAATATATGATCAGTTTTTACAGTACCATATTTTGTAGAGACAGCCGTTCCTTCAATTAAGGGCAATAAGTCCCTTTGAACGCCCTCTCTGCTCACATCCGCGCCTCTAGCATCTGACCTCGCACAAACTTTATCAATTTCATCTAAGAATACAATTCCAGACTGTTCAACTAATTTTATCGCTTTTTGATTAACAGCCTCTTGGTCTAACATTTTATCAGCTTCTTCACTTACTAATATATCATAACTCTCTGCGACTGTCATTTTTCGGCGCTTTGTATTTTTGCCCATGGCCTTTCCAAAAATATCACCAATATTCATCATTCCAACGCCACTGCCCTCTGGTTGACCGGGAATATTAAGCATTTGAAGTGGGTTAAAGTTATCAGCTAAATCAAGCTCAATTTCTTTATCATCTAAGTCATTATTCCGAAGTTTTTTTCTAAACATTTCTTTAGTATTTTCTCTAGCATCCTTGCCCGCGAGTGCGGTTATGACTCGCTCCTCAGCGGCCTCTTCAGCCAAGGCTTTTTTTTCTTCCCGCATGTTTTTGCGAACCATAAGAATAGAACTTTCAACTAAGTCTCTTATAATTTGTTCCACGTCTCTGCCAACGTAACCTACTTCAGTAAATTTAGTGGCTTCGATTTTAATAAAAGGAGCATTTGCTAATTTTGCAAGACGTCTTGAAATTTCAGTTTTCCCAACACCAGTAGGCCCAATCATCAATATATTTTTAGGGTAAACCTCTTCTTTTAATTCTTCAGAGAGTTGGTTTCTTCTCCACCGGCTTCTTAGTGCAACAGCAACGGCTCGTTTGGCATCATTTTGGCCAATGATAAATCTATCCAATTCTGAAACAATCTCTCGGGGGGTTAAGTCAGTCATCCTTTAATTCTCTCTATCGTCATATTGCCGTTTGTATAAACACAGATTTCAGATGCAATTTGAATAGCTTCTTTAGCTATTTCTTCAGCAGTTTTGTCAGTTGCCATTAGTGCTCTGGCGGCCGCTAAAGCATAATTGCCACCAGATCCAATTGCAGCAATATTATTCTCTGGTTCAAGAACATCTCCCGCCCCTGTAATAATAAACAAATCCCGTCCATCAGTAACGATGATCATTGCCTCCAAATTACGAAGATACTTATCGGTTCGCCAATCTTTAGCTAATTCAACACATGCTCTTAAAAGTTGACCAGGTGTCGCCTCCAACTTGCTTTCTAACCTCTCTAAAAGAGTAAAAGCGTCTGCTGTTGATCCCGCAAACCCACACACCACATCTTGGCCACCAGGAGATAAGCGACGCACTTTTTTTGCTGATCCTTTTATAACGGTTTGACCTAAGCTAACCTGGCCATCACCTGCTACAACTACCTCACCATTTTTACGAACGCCTACGATTGTTGTTCCGTGCCAACCGGGGTACTTATTTATTTCATTCATTCTTGGTCCTTTTTACGAATATATGGTGTTTGGTTTAATTATAATAAACCTTTAGCCTTTTTATGATCTATATCGTTTTACTTTGAGAGAATTACTTTTTATTAAACATGTGGGGGGTTGTTTTTAATTTAGTCTAGATATTTGTAAGAAACACCCTACACGAAGTATAAAGATAGGATTGCTAGATGAACTTAGAAAAAATGACCTTAATTTTTAGACAGCTAGCAATCGAAGCTGGGGAAAAAATTCTAAAAATATACAATGAAGATGATTTTTTGATTTCAATAAAAGAAGACAAAAGCCCATTAACCCTTGCTGATAAAATGGCGGATGCACATATATCAAAAGGCTTAGCTTTAGCGTATCCAGAAGTTCAGTTGATATCTGAAGAGCAAGAGTCTTCACATCAAAGTTATCAGAATGAGTTTTTTATTGTAGACCCACTTGATGGGACAAAAGAGTTTATAAATAGGAATGGTGATTTTACAGTCAACATTGCATATGTAAAAAATGGAAAACCAATTGTTGGGGTGGTTTATGCTCCCGATAAGGAGCGCCTGTTTTACTCTAATGGTTTAGGCGCCTCATTTGAAGAAAAAGGACCATTCCTACACGATGATTTGGGTGATAAAAAACAGATATTTACAAGAACTGAAGTTCGAAAAGAGCTGTCAGTAGTGGCGTCAAAGTCACATCGAAACAAAGAAACTGAAAAGTATATTAAGAATTATTGTGTGAGAGATATTAAAAGTGCTGGATCATCTTTAAAGTTTTGTTTGATTGCTACGGGTGAGGCCGACCTATATCCACGCCTTGGAAGAACAATGGAGTGGGACACTGCTGCGGGGCATGCTGTGTTGATTGGCGCGGGGGGAATGGTTGTAAGGCTTGAAGATCATAAAGAGCTTACCTATGGTAAGGCTTTGTATGAAAACCCGTTTTTTATTGCGCATGCGCCAAATGTCGATTTGTGGAGAGATTAACTGTCAACGATTATAGTAATCCCAGCTAGATATGCTTCAAAACGATTTCCAGGAAAACCTTTAGTGCAATTAAGAGGGGCGAATGGAGAAAAAAAAACATTAATCCAACGATCATGGGAGGCTGCAAAAAGAGTTAACGGTGTCGATAGAATAATCGTGTCAACAGATGACGATAGAATAAAAAATGTAGCAAATACATTTGGTGCAGAAGTTATTATGACATCCACATCATGCTTAAATGGAACTGAAAGATGTGCTGAAACGTGTTCAAAACTTAAAGAGCAATATGATATAGTAGTTAATTTACAAGGTGATGCTCCGTTAACACCTTATTGGTTTGTTGAAGATTTAATAAATGAATTGGAAAGAAACCTAAACGCAGAAGTTGTCACACCAGTTTTACGATGTGACCCTGATGGACACAGGATGTTTATGGAAGACAGAAAAGCAGATCGTGTAGGGGGAACAACAGCTGTTTTTACCACAAAAAACAAAGCACTTTATTTTTCGAAGGAAGTTATACCATATACGTCGAAAATATATAAAAAAGATGAATTATGTCCGGTGTTTCATCACGTAGGTGTTTATGCTTATCGATCAAAAGTTTTAAATGAATACTTAAATCTTTCAGAAGGCCAGTTAGAGATTTTAGAAGGTTTGGAGCAGTTAAGGTTTATAGAAAACGGTAAGGACGTTTATTGTGTTGAGGTAGATGGAAAGGGCCAAAGTTTTTGGGAGTTAAATAACCCTGAGGATGTAAGTCGGATTGAATTTAAATTACTAGAAAACAACATTAATTAAATTAAGCTGCTTTTGTAGCCATTTTTTCAGTTAAAATTGTGTACATAGTAGTTGCGTTTGAATTTGCTCGCAATTTAGAGCAAATTGATGAATCCCGTAATGTTCTAGAAACAAGAGCCAACGCCTTAAGGTGCTCTACTCCAGCTCCTTCTGGAGCAAAAAGCGCAAAAATTAAATCTACAGGTTGTCTATCGACAGAACTGAAGTCCATTGGTTTTTCCAATTTAAAAAAAGCACCTGCTACTTTATCTAATCCTTTTATTCTAGCATGAGGTAACGCCACACCATTGCCTACCCCCGTAGCGCCTAGTGTTTCTCTACTCATTAAAGCATCAAAAGCTAAAGCGGGAATAAATTTTTTATCGTATACGGTAATGACTTCTGAAATTTCTTGAAGGAGTCTTTTTTTACTATCTACTTGTGAAATTAGCCTAACAGCTTGAGGCATTAAAATTTGAGAAAGTAGCATTTTATTAACCCAGGTTTATTATTTTTTAAAACAATTAAGTACATTAAGAAATTTATATATGCAGTTTTATTTTTTAGAATCTTCTGTAGATTTACTGACGATATAAAACTCTAAGTCAAAAGTTTCAACTGTAGTTTTGTGAAAACTATTAACATTTAGGAAAATTTCATAATTATATATTAAACTTTAAGAAACCTGAAAATCCTCACCAAGATAAACCCTCCGAACGTTTTCATCTTGAATAACCTCATCAGGAGTGCCGCTTTTTAATAACCTTCCTTCATTAAGAATATAAGCTCGGTCTACTATTTTCAGGGTTTCTCTAACATTGTGGTCTGTTATTAAAACACCTATACCACGGTTTTTTAAAGCTGAAACTATATCTCGTATTTCACCTACAGCAACAGGGTCGATTCCCGCAAATGGTTCGTCCAGCAGCACATACTCTGGTTCAGAAGCAAGACATCTAGCTATTTCAACTCTGCGACGTTCACCTCCAGACAAAGATAAAGCTGAAGATGTTCGTAAATGGCTTATTGAGAACTCCTGTAATAATGCGTCTAACCTCTGTTTTTGATTTGATTTGCTGGGTTCCCAAAGCTCTAATATTGATAATATATTATCCTGCACAGATAGACCTCTAAAAATAGAAGCCTCTTGGGGCAGGTAGCCCATTCCAAGCTTAGCCCTTCGATACATTGGTAGAAACGTCACATCTTTTCCGTTTAATAACACCGTTCCTTCTTCGGGAATTACTAGACCGGCAATTCCATAAAATGTAGTTGTTTTACCAGCGCCATTTGGACCCAGAAGGGCTACAACCTCTCCTTTATACAAGCTTAAACTAATATCAGTAATAACCCTTTTGTTTCTATATTTTTTCCCAAGGTTTTTGACATGTAACCCAACTGTATCATCTTTGCTTTCTGACATTATTCGTCCGAACCCAATATAGCCTTAACATGGCCAGACATGGTGCCCTGTCCAGTGTCTAGGTTTATACTTAACTCTTCTCCAGAAAAGCTTGTACTTCCTTGGTTTATTAAAATGTTTCCTGAAAGCTTTATTGTGTTGTCAGATAGGCTGTAAAGAGCCCTATCTGCCTTTGTAATGTCTTTATTTGATATAAAAAATACGTCATTAATAGCTAATATTTCTGTTATTTCTTGTTTTGAGTTTTCATCAGTTGAGTATGTAACTGTAATTTTTTGAGCTTTTAAAATAATTTTATTGAGTTTTATCTCAACATTCCCATCAAAAGTAGCTATCCCAACATTACTATCAATTTTCAAACTATCAGAGTTGACTTCAATTGTTCCACTTTTCCCCATTTCAATGGAGCCTAAGGATACATTTGTATCAGCGCTTACTTGAGATATCTGTAAAATAAACAAACACGCCAAAAAGCTAAAAATTTTTAAAGTTTTATTAACATTAAAAAACACGTTAGCTACTCCCCAAAATTATACTGCATTTTTACACCTTTGTTGAACAAAAGAACATAGCCTGTACCAGAATTTTGATTCATATCATAAAACTCTGCTGACCCAGCTTTTATAGTTCCAAATGGGCCTTTCATAAAAACTACCCCCTCTGTCTTAACAAGAGATTTAGCGTAAAACACTTTTAAATCAGATGTTTCAATCGAAATTCCATTAGAGCCCTTCGCGCTCACTTTACCTACCATTTCTGCAGTTTGTTCACTAATATTTACTATTCCTTTTTTTGCGGAAGCGGTGGCCCAGGTTTTTTTATTCAGCTCCAAACGAGCACTTATCTCATTAATTTCAATAATGTTTTTGTCATTATTTTTTGTTATAATTTCGGTTGCATATAATTCTAAATTGGAACCAGATGCTAACGTGCCTCTAAACGAGGGTTTGTTTATCCCAGCTTTTTTGACAATATTTAATGTTGATTTATCAATTGTATTTAAAGCTTGAATTTTTGTTCTACTGTCTGGCAATAAAAATAGGGCACTAAGAATAATTAAGGCAAGACTGGGCAACATTACTTTAAAAATGGCAACTAGTGAGGAATACTTGTCATCCTTTAACATGTTTATTGTACACCGGCCCTTAGACAGTCATGTATGTGCAAAATACCTAAAACATTATTTTGTTTATTAGTTATATAAATAGAGGAAATTTTACTTTCGTTCATCAGGCTCAATGCAGAAGACGCTAAAGTAGTCTTTTCAATTACATGTGGATCAATAGTCATAATGGCTTCACAATTTTTTTCCATTAATCCATGAATGTTTCTTCGTAAATCTCCATCAGTAATAACCCCAATTAGAACATTTTCATGGCCAATTATTGCAACTGTCCCAAACCCCTTTTGAGACATTTCTAAAAAAACATCGACCATATTAGTTCCAGGGCATACTTTAGGAATCTCATTCCCCACGTGCATTAAGCTTTCAACAGTAATAAGTGCAGCACCTAAATTCCCACCTGGATGGAGCGTCCTAAAGCTTTCAGGCGTAAACTTTCTGTGTTCCATTAAAGTTATCGCTAGCGCATCTCCAAGCGCAAGGGTCATTGTTGTCGATGTTGTGGGGACTATATCTGAATTACAGGCTTCTTTTGTTTTGGGAAGAGTTATAGAAATATTGGCATTTTTTAGCAGGCTAGAAGAAGCATTGCTAGCAATTCCAATTAAGGGAATTTTGAACCTATGAGAATATGATATAATATTTACTAATTCTATTGTTTCCCCTGAGTTTGACAGCAGTATAACTACATCATCTTTTGTAATCATTCCTAGGTCACCGTGACTGGCCTCTGCAGGATGTAAAAAATAAGAGGGTGTCCCTGTTGAGGTTAAGGTGGCTGTTATTTTCCTGGCAATGTGCCCAGACTTCCCCATTCCAGATAAAATGATCCGTCCTTTAGCGGCAAGAATCATTTTGACCGCATCTGCAAACGAACTTTCTATCGTATTTTCCAGCTGTTCGAGCGCCCGTGCTTCAGCTTTAATAACCCGTTTGCCAGTTTCAATAAACTTTTGTGTTTGATTTTCTTCGTTCATAGCTTTTTTCTAGTGAGCAAAAATGTCGATATCTGGCCAACCCATGATATCAAGCTGAGCCCGGTTGGGAAGAAAGTCAAAACAACGCTTTGCAATTTCAACACGCCCCTCAGTTTTTATTCTATCATTTAGGGTTTTCATAATATCATGGAGATGCAAAACATCTGACGCAGCATATTCTATTTGTGCTAAGGTTAAGTTTTTGGCACCCCAGTTGCTACTTTGCTGTTGTTTTGAGATGTCTATTTCTAAAACCTCTTGAATTAAATTTTTTAAACCATGCCTATCTGTATATGTCCGTACTAATTTGGAAGCAATTTTTGTGCAATAAACAGGAGAAGTTAAGACATTAAATCTTTTTAGCAGAGCAGCAATATCAAAGCGCCCAAAGTGGAAGAGCTTGAGAACCATAGGATCTGTTAATAATTTACACAAGTTTGGAGCACTGGATTGGTCTTTTTCAATTTGAACTATGTGCGCGTTACCATCTCCTGAAGATAGCTGCACTACACATAATCTATCACGAATTGGGTTTAAGCCCATTGTTTCTGTATCAATTGCGACAACTGAACCTAAATCTAAAGTGTCTGGTAAGTCACATTTGTACAATTTATTAGCCATAGATAGGCTCCCTTTGTTTAGTGTATATTAAGCTAGTATAATATAATCAACAAAGCATTGAAATAAGCATTATTTAAGATTTTTAAAAATTGAGAGATAAATCCCTATGTCCAGAATTGCACTTTGCTAAGTATAAGGCTTGCGAACGAGTTAGCTTTGGTTGCTGGCGGGCACCTAGTGTTTCGGAAATACTACTTAAATATAATAATAATTTAGGTTTAATTTTTTTATCAGCTTCTAATCTCCAAGTGGCCTGATCATTATATAGTTTAAGTGCTTTTTCATGAGCTACCAAGCCCTTCTCTACATCCGCTTTACCCGGCCTTAATTGCTTTTGAATTTTTTTAATAGCAGCTGCTACTTTTGTTGCGCCACGTATCTTTGAAAGCTTAGTTTTCAGTTTTTTAGCGAAAACTTCAGCATCTTTAATATCTTCAGACATAATTTTTTTTCTAAGGGTTTCTATGTCATCTTTAACGTTAAAATATGCATTGTTGGCGTTTAGGATTGATACAAAATCTAAAACAGGAGTAAAAGACTGATCTGCAGATTTTCTATATTTAAGCCTCGCTTTTGTTTCAGCTGCAGTTAATTTTTTAAAATCTTTATAGGTTTCTTTCCAATTAGATGGTATTTGACTTTTCAAACTTAAAATAACGTTCTCTAACTGAGCTATTTCTTCTTCTACATTTTGCCTTTTTACTGCATCTGCATCAGATTTTAGGTAATTTAAAGAGCCTTTAAGGTTCTTAATTACTTTTTTATTCCACCGAACTTTACTTTCAAGGGTTCGTACTGTGTTTAATAGTGGTCTGTATTCTTTTGAGTTATCGAGGACAGTTTTAGCTTTTATATCAATATCGTATATAGAATTAAGGGCTAAGTCTGCAGATTTAAATGAGTTTAATAAGCTAATTTTAATTTTTTTTGGTAAAAAGCTCAGTTCAATTTTTTTTGCATCTTTTATAGCTTCAGTAATATCTTTTTCACTATGACTAATTTTTTTTGCTACATATTCTTCTAAGCAAATT
>Ga0115002_10009866_pt1 | contig 10347 bp, 6 predicted proteins | sample ArcticOcean_MG_C_8_FD_89576 | JGI IMG/M metagenome (GOLD analysis project Ga0115002, IMG submission 89576) | Marine microbial communities from western Arctic Ocean - ArcticOcean_MG_CB11_86 | ecosystem: Environmental > Aquatic > Marine > Oceanic | place: Arctic Ocean: Canada Basin | collected... | reverse complement strand
ATAACTGGGGCTGAAGGTGATTTCGGTGAATTTGGTGGTGCTGTCTGTGTCGAGACCACTATAACGCACCGTTGCGCCTACTTTTTCTGACAAACCCATGTTGCCCATCAAGATCCAACCATAACCATTGTTGCCTTTGACACCCCAATCTAAGAGGTGGTTATATTCTGCGGCCAATGTGACAGGGCCTTTTGCATACATGCCCCAGGCATTGAAGAGGGATTGATTGAATGCACCCATATCTTCCCAGAGATAAGCGATTTTAGCGGTCACGCCTTCTGCAGGCATCAGGGAGATTTGTGCTTCAAAACCCAAGTCGTCTAAGCTGGTTTCTGTGCCATCCCAAACACTGGTAACCACAGCACCATAAAAAGCAACTTTGTCATTTCCAAAACTTGCGGCCACACCATTTTGATAACCACCATATACCAGTGTTGCCGAATAGGAGTATTGATACAACCCTGTGGGTTCAGCTGTTTCCCAGCCTGAGCAACTTAAGAATTTACCGCCGGTGAGGCTAAAACCGTTGGGGGCTGTATAAGTGACAAAAGCTTGTTCGAGATCTACAGAACCACCACCGAGGCTGTTGAAGTCGGCTTGCGCTGTGAAGCCCATTCCGTAGTCGTAGAGGAAGTCAATTTCAAATTGGTCAAAGGCCAAGCCATTGGATTTGGACCCTGAGTCATATGTGGTGGACATATCGAAAAAACCTGTGACGCTCAAATTGTCTGTGAGTTTGACCTGTGCAAAAGAGGGTGTAACAAATAACGCCAACATTGCAAAACTCATGATCCATTTCTTCATTTCAATTTCTCCAATTTAAATTTGTGCGGAGCGCCTCTCCCGACGCTCCGCATCTCTTGGGTTGATTACTTGAGGGTGTATGTGCCCATGTAATTGACGTGGTCACAATCTTTGTCTGCGCTGGTGATGTCGTCCCAAGGGTCGGGAGCGACCAAACCGTTGCTTTCATTCACGATTTTGAATTGACCATTTTTGCGAATTTCACCAATGAGCACGGGTTTGTGCAAGTGGTGGTTCATGCCGTCCATCATCACCATACCGCCTGGACCATCAAATTTGAGACTGTAAAGGGCGGGACGTACTTTGTCTACATCGAAAGAACCGGCTTTTTCGACTGCTGCTTTCCAGAGGTAAACGCCAACATAAGACCAAACAATGGGATCGTCTGTTACGCGTTTTGCACCACCTGGAAGGCCCATTTTGGCACAGTAATCTTTGAACTTTTTCACGAAGGCTCTGTTTTCATCTGTAGAAATAGATTGGAAGTAATTCCAAGCGGCCAAGTGACCCACGAGGAATCCGGTGTCCATAGAGCGCAGTTCATCTTCGGCAACTGAAAAGGCCATAATGGGGCACATGGCCGAGGTCAGACCTTGATTGGAAAATTCTTTATAGAAGGGTACATTGGAGTCACCATTAATGGTGGAGAGCACAGCAGCATCACCATCGGCGGCAAAGCGTTTGATTTTTTGCACAATGGTTTGATAATCTTGGTGATGGAAGGGTGTGTATTCTTCCATGATGTTTGCTTCAGGCACACCGCTGTGTAACAAAAAAGCACGTAAGATTTTGTTGGCTGTGCGGGGAAAAACATAGTCTGTGCCTAAGAGGTAGAACTTTTTGTAACTGCCCCCATCTTTGCTCATTAAATATTCTGCTGCAGGAATGAGCTGTTGGTTGGGTGTAGCACCTGTGTAGATGATGTTTCGTGAACATTCTTCGCCTTCATATTGCACGGGATAAAAGAGCAATCCGTTGTTTTCTTCATAAACAGGCAAGACCGATTTGCGCGAGACAGATGTCCAACATCCAAAAGTGACATCGACTTTTTCTTTGAGCAATAATTCTTTGCCTTTTTCGGCAAATAAGTCCCAATCGGAAGCAGGGTCTACTACAACGGGTTCGATTTGTTTGCCCAACACACCACCTGAAGCATTGATTTCATCAATGGCCATGAGTACGACATCACGAAGGGAGACTTCGGAAATGGCCATCGTGCCACTGAGCGAGTGTAGAATGCCTACTTTGGCTGTTTTTTGTGCTTGAACAGCAGATGTTGTTAAAAACAAAGCGCAGAGGAAAAACGTTAAACGTTTAAACATGATATATCTCCTACAAGAGGGGTTGTTTGATCGTTATCAATAAGAACAGCCTATTTCTAAACGGTATTTGACACGCTCCTTTCTGCTTTAGACAAAATAAAACGGCGCCCATGAGATTTGTGTCATCTCAAAGTGGACGCCGTTGTCCGTTTTAAGCCGCCGTTGGCTTATTGTTTTTTTGCGCCGTGTGATCAAGTTTTTCGTCGTTGAAAAACTTGATCGTGTGAGTTTGCCGTGACTGTGCGCCGTTGCCCAGTCTGTTTTAAACTGTAAATGCCTTGCTGAGTTCTAATACATCACGTGCCACTTCACCCAGTCGTTTTTTGCGATCCATGGCCATGCTTCGCAAGGTGCGGTAGGCCTCGTCTTCGGTGCACTTGCGCTGGTCCATAATGAGGCCTTTGGCTCGGTCGATAAGTTTGCGTTCAGTAAGATCATTTTGGGTCGTTTTAAGTGTTTGTTTGAGTGTGTTCGTTTCGTGAAACCTGGACATGGCGGCTTCAACAATGGGCAGAATACGCGGGGTAGATAACCCATCAACAACATAAGAAGCGACACCTGCTTGAATGGCTTCCCGAATTTTCTCTCTTCTTGAATCCTTGCTAAAAATGACAACAGGCAGTGTGAGGTTTTTAATCTGATCGATGAGATATGCATCAGGTATATCTGCGATTGCAACAATGATATCGGGTTTTTGGTTGTCAATTTGAGCATCCAAGTTTTCAAGCACCGGAACGTGATAGACGATTTGGTTTTGTTTTTGTAGAAATTCTTCGAGAATTCTTGCTTGGGATTCGTCTTCACAAATCAGCAATATGCGATAGCTTGTGTTTGAAGTATTTGTCATTGTTTGGCCCGTCCTTTAATGGATGGCGCAAATTTACTGTGTGATTATTTCAGAAAGATTTCATGCATGTGAATAAAGTGTTATTTATTCTTGGGGTTCTTATTTATTAGTATCCACTGAAAAGCTATATTTTCGTGATCTTTCAGGGATATAAATGAGTGAAAATGGGGGTCTTCTGAGTATCAGGAATGATAAATGACCAAAAACAACCTGAGATCAGGAGAGTTCCCGTGATTAAATCCACCTTTTGATGTCTTGGAGCAAATATGCATTGCCTGATATGGACTTCAAATACTCTGAAATCTCTCCACACATGAGCTTTTCAGTGGATACTAAGTAATTGCGCATACGAACCAATTCATCGTGTTTTTTGATGCGTAACAAACGATGCTGAATACCCAGCTCGTTGCGAAAGGTTACTTGCACACCGTATTGGTCGTCTGATAACTTTAGAAAAACAGCCGACTGAAATCCACTCACGGGTGTTTTTAATACAGACAATTTTTGCCTGTGATTGTAAACCGTTTCCCCTTCAAAAACGGCAAACCGATTGCGCTCCTCAAAATCAATCTCCCGCCCGATGACCGAACTCACTATCACAACCGTGCCTGTCACCGTTTTCACATCCACCACGGCCCATTGCCCATCTGCCCAAGAACGCACCTCACGCACACCTCCTTGATCAGCATATATACTTGATGATAAGTAAATAGCGAAACTTAAAAATGTGATCAGCCTTGCCATGGTATACCTCCAGGAACAGGGTTCTTATATCCTTAGCCTCATTCTACGACGCGAAACATTACTTCGCGATTCACCATATGTCCTGTGTGATGATCTTGAACCTGCACGCTCAGTTTATGGATACCTGCTGGCACTTGTGACACATCGACTTGCAAATAGGTCCAATCATCGTGCCGTTGGCCTTCATACTCTGCCGTGACAACCGTTTCCATTTGCACACCCTGTTTGGCCACATTTTGTAGCGTCTCAGAAAACCGGCTCTTCGGCAGCACATACTTTACCTTGTATTCTGATGTCAATTGCTGCCGAGCCTGTTGTGTCCACTCTTGATTTTGTGTTCTTGTACCTTGAACAGAATTGCGTTTGACGCTTTCATTTTCTGACATTACCGCGAATGGACCACGCGCAGACAAGGGTGTTTCATCTTCTGCAACCACATCAAATTGCACAAAACCTTGTTCATAATTGACAGGCATAAACAGTGCCGGATCTATTTCTTTTTCTTCGGGTGACCCGACCCGATAGGCAATGGCATAATCCGTCTTGCCAAAATCGTCACGCGTCAAATTGTAAACTTCTAAATAAACGAAAACAGGTTCAGATTGTGCAAACGTGCGATTGGGATGCGGCACAATATCCAAATCTGCTCGCACGTCAGGAAAAGGTGTATCGGATGCAATACGGCTTGCCAGCATCAAATCGCTGGCCATAAGTGTCGTATCTGAAAAACCAAACTGACGCAAAATACGAAACGTACCAATCGAACCCGAACGGATGTCACGCGCCTCGCCTATTAAACGATAGTCACCCGGAGACACACGGATTTCTCGTATGGACAACAAGTGATTCTTTCGCAAACTGTCTGTATTCGTCACGGAAGAGTCACCTAATGTGGGCAACATCACCTGCGCCGTAGACACCTTGCGATAGGCCGCTTCCCAATGGGCATCAAACATAAATACACCGTCTTGTACTTCAACCGACCCTGCCTCGTCTGGGCCTAACTTAGACTTGGGTAAGGCATAAGCCAGCTCTATGCGCACGCTGTCTTGCTCGCGAAAAGCTACCGCCTGGAAGGGCATATGATATTTAACACCTTGATAGGGATCACTAAAACGAGCAATTTGTTTTTCCTGTGACAGAAGATCGCCACCAAATCCATCAGACATACGAAACACAAGCTGAAAGTCTTCGTAAAACCATGTCTCAGTTTGTTGGTCTGTAAAACCACTGTGATTCAAGCCGGGGGCACCAAACGTAAGGGGCGCCATCGATCCATCAACAGAATTAAGAGCAATCTGGTCCACTGGCGAATCAAATTCGTACTCTCCCCGTTTGTTATTGCGCCCCAAGAAATGCCCGTACTTAACATAGGCATTTCCCATATCGGTCTGCCAACCCACCACATTGTGCTCGGGGCGACTAAACCGCAAGTTGGCATAGGCAATACGTCCATAATGCTCTAAATGTTGCTCACTATACTCGGTTAAAAACAAGGGGTCCTTCGCTCGCCAAAACCGATCCAACCCATCCTTATCACGGGCAATATCTGCTCGTTCTGCATCTGATGCAATCAGGTCAATGGACTCCATCATTTGGCGTTCATCCTCTGACATCTGTGCCAATGCCCGCGAATAAAAACCAAAAGCCGCATCCATCTTTCCCAACCGTTGGGCACCCAAACCGCTAAACAGCAAAGCGTCTTTGTCACTGGGCATTTGCTTGAGCAGTTGTTGCGAAACCACCAACAAACTATCGGGCCTTCCACTCTCTAAGTACAACAAACCCAACTGATAATAGGCATCGCGATACGTTGGGTCAGATGCGATGCTTCGCTGTAAAAACATCTTAGCAGTGATCCTATCCTTTTCACTCCAGGCTTTCCACTCCATCCAATGCGACGTGGTTCCATCATCGCCATGGGTCTGATCCAAAGTTGTCTTATCACTATATTTCAAGGCATTCATCAATTTATGCTGCCCAATTTTATAAGCCGCATGGGCATTATTGGGTGCGACTTCCAACACCTTTTCATATTCCTGCTCGGCATTAAACCAAAACCCCTGCGCCCACATCAAATCGCCCATCGTCACATCATAGATGACATTGTTGGGATCTAAGCGCATCGCTTCTCTCAAAGCCCGTTGGGCCCATTGCCGATGTGTGGGGGTGTTTTTGATCATATACAACTTAGCCAATGCGTGATGAGCCAATGCATACGTTCGGTCTGCACGCAACACTTTGCGAAAAGCATCCAACCGATCATCAACCGAAACATCGTCACCCAATACCATGGCCTGATCGTACAATATATCTGCTTCGCTGCGGGGTTGCTCTATTTTGTCTACCACATGCTTACGCACCCACACATCGCTTCGGCTCTTCACATTAATCCAAGCCCGGCCCGTTCCCGTTTTAAAATCCAGTGTGCCATTGTCTGGGGCCGTACCAAACGCATTTTCAATATGCCCACCCACGGATGAAATGCGAAAGTTTGCATCCACCGTCTCAGGCAAAAGCAAATCAACAGATCCATCGGTTTGCACATCCAATGCCCCCGATGCGCTCACATTGCCTTCAAAAGTCACATTGCCAGAGCGTGATTCAATCCAACCGCGTTCAAAGTCTTCGCCCTGTATATGAATGGCCCCGGTTTGTGTCGAAACAATCACATCGTTGCTGGTACCTGGAATGTTCAAATTCACAGCGCCCTCGTGTGCCTTAAACTGCAACCGACCATTTTTTTCGGGTCCACCTTGAAATTGAATTTGCCCCGTATACGACTCAAACATACCCCGCACAAACCGATTGCCCTGCGCCGAGATATGCCCACTCATCGTAGACACATCGGCCTCACCTCCCTTGAGATTAAGCGTAACCGCGCCATTTCCCGAAGACACATTCACACGTGAAGCAGATGCACGCACCGACATCGTGCCAGATACCGACTTAAACTGCCCAGTGATCAATTCACCATCCACATCCACATCCCCACTCACCGTAGACACATTGGCATCTGTCTGCTTCAGTTTTAATACCACCTGTCCTTGCATAGAAGACACATTCACTCGGGATCCCGTCACGGTCAGATTCACCGAACCCGATCGCGTATCAACCTGAACTTCACGTGGTTCATCACTCACCCGCACAGCCCCTTGAACGGTTTGCACGCGCAAAATACCCGTCATATCAGACACAACCACATCGAGTGAATCCCCCCGAATTTCCACACGGCTGTTCATAGGCACAAAAACCGTTAAATTGGCGTGCCCTTGAGATACCCGCACCGTGGTCAACTCATCACTGCCCGACAACTGAAGCGGTGCGCCCAAAACGTGCCCATGAACACGCACCTCCAAATTGGGCACGCCCACCAGATGCACAGACCCATTGGGCACATGCACATCGACAAACCCGCTTTCCGAGGCGATTTGTCGACGATCCACATCTGTTTGCGCCACTGCGCCCACGGTGCAGATTGCCAACAAAAATATTGTCCATAGAAACTTCATAAACACACCTTTATCCCCCGTAGGGCATTTCTACAATTTGCTGTAACAAATCTACTTTGCGTTTATACATTGCCAAAATTAGATGTACCGATGCTTGATTGTTCGGGTCGGCATCCAATGCCACGCGCGAGGCCAGAATGGCCTCATCAATCACCTTCAAATTGGCCTCAATCGCCGCAACCGTTTCGGGTGCCAACACATCTCGACGCTGGTGCATGGTCTTTGTCAACTGATCAATGGCAGTGCTATAGGTCTGCTCAGATGCCTGAAACGCCGCCAAAATGGGTGTTACTTCTTTCTTTGCCAGAACAAGGGCAGGCACTTCAATCGTTTGCTTCATATACAATACCGTCACAGCAGAAGAAGCCGCCACCAACAAAACCGCCGCCACCGCAAAACGTGTCCAACGCATCCAAGGTAAAGCGGGCTTTGAAGCGATGCGATTGGCCACACCGGCCCATAAATCACGCCGTGGTGCAATGACCTGAGGCAATGCAGACGCATCGTGTGCCAACTGCTGCAAAAATGCCACCTCTGCTTGCGCCTCTTGATCATTGGCCAATACCACTTCAATGGCCGCGATGTCGTCTTGTGACAACGCGCCATCGACATAGTCATTTAATTTCTGACGCAAAACCACACCGTCGGCCACACCCGCCCACAGATCACGCTGTGGTGCAATCACTTGGGGCAATGCAGACGCATCGTGTGCCAATTGTTTCAAAAACACCACTTCCGCTTGCGCCTCTTGATCATTGGCCAAAATCGCCTCTATGGCTTCGATATCGTCGTTTGCCAACTCACCATCGACATAGTCATTTAATTTTTGTCGCAAATCGTCTGTCATGAATCCAACATCTCCCGCAAAAGTTTCCGTGCTCGGTGTAACTGAGCTTTAGAAGATCCAACGGCCATACCCATTAATCGAGAAATTTCTTCATGAGAATAGCCTTCAACTTGAAATAAAACAAATACTTCTCGCGCACGGTCTGGTAATTGTGCAATGGCCTTTTCCAAATCGATCTTAATACCGGGCGTTTCACGATGCCCTTGCCGATCTAACACGGCCATATCATCTGTGACCACCAAATGCCCCGAACGACGTAGGTCGGACCGTTGTGCTTCAAACACCACATTCACCGTCAAACGGTACAACCATGTGGAAAACGCGCTCTCACCCCGAAACGACTCTAATTTCTGCCACGCACGCACAAAAGCACTCTGTGTCAAGTCCTCTGCGCGGTCCTCACTTCGTGTGAGACGCATACACAGCGCATACACACGCCCCAAATGCAAGCGGTATAGCATCTCAAACGCACGGGTATCACCCGAAGCGGCTTGAGTCACCAATCGCTGAACTTCATTTTGTGGTGGGATATCCACATCATCGGACATAGATGCGACCTTGAGAACCGGAGCCGGAAAAGGTATCAATGTATGAGATGCGGTAGACATCACAAAGGTTTAAATTCCAGTGGTCAAGGGGCAGAGATAGAGATCAGGGAATTACGCGAAACAGTTCGCTGCGGCGTACCCGCTGTTTGTTTTGGGCGTCGGTTGCGGTTACGGTGAGCTTATAAATGCCCACGGGAATATCGGCCAAATTGATCTCTAAAAAGGTGAAATCATCCTTTTGATTGCCTGCATATTCAGAAGAAATCACCATGCCACCTTGCTGCCCTTTTTGGCGCAATTGTTCCAAAGAAGCCGACAAACGGTTGCGCTCGGGCACCACAAAATGCACCGTTACATTGGGGCCACTCAAATCGCCCCAATCGGTATCATCCACTTCCTCTCGTATCACATCCAAACGCCCTTGAAACGCGTCCATCGAAATCGCATCAAACAAAGCGGGATTCACTTCCTCTTTATTTGGCATACCCACACGATACGAAATATCATATTTTGTGCGTCCAAAACCATCTTGGGCCAAATCGTAAAGCTCCAAATACACAAACGCAGACTTGCCCCGAGAAAACGTACGCAAAGGATTGGGCGTAATCGTTAGGTCTTCGCGTTTTTCAGGAAATCCATTGGGCGTTTTAATTTCACTGGCCAACAACAAATCGCTCATCACCAACCCAGAATCAGCCACCGCCCAACGCCCTTCTTCACGAAAAGTGCCCACAGACCCGCCCAAACGGTCTCCCACTTCGGCAATGAGGTGATAATCTCCATAAGGGAATCGCAACGTCCGTTTCTGCACCAAATGCGTCAGCGAACCACGCACCTTATTCTCCACGCGATATACGCCCCGATACACATCATTCCAGCCACTGTCAAAAACAAACAACCCATCGTCCAAACGCACACTGTCGCCATACTCTAACTTTGCCATTGGCACCGCATAGGCCAACTCTACCCGCACACTGTCTTTTTCACGAAAAGCGGCTGTCAAATGGGGCAAACTATATTTTTGCTTGGTAAAGGGGTCGATAAATCGTGGGGGTTGTTTTACGAATGCCTCTTTATCGCGCATTTGGAAAACAGCCGGAACAACCCTGGCATTATAAGTTGCACCTGCACCAGAACGTGCAAAGGTCGCCCCGACTGGATCTTCACCCGTGCCCAAACCGGCCAAACTGCCTCCCGCATCGGCCAGAATATCGGGCGCACTGCTCATGCCCACATCCCCGGCAAAACCCCACTTATCTAAACCATTGACACTATTAAACGTAAACTGAAATCCTTCATAGTACCAGGTTTCACTGTATAAAAATGAAACACCCGCTGAACGGTGTAAATACCGGCCAAACTTGATATAAGTCTGGCCCCTTACGGTTTGCCACCCTGCTTCATTGCGCGAAGGCACACTGAATCGCAAATTGGCATAAGACACACGTTTGTAGTGCTCTAATCGTCGCTCGTTAGAATCGGTTAACAACAATGGATCACGCTGAATCCAAAACTTTCGATGCTTGGGAGTATCCTCCCAAATATCAGAGCTGGACATATGCGATGCCAAACGTTCTTCTTCTGAGGCAATCACATCCACATTTTCCATCATCTCTCGCTCGGCATAGATCATCCGCTTCAATGCTTCTTCATACAACGCATTGGCCCGATTGAGCTGACCGCGCTCTTGAAAGGCCAACGCCATAAAAAGCAATGCATCTTT
>Ga0115002_10009863_pt1 | contig 10349 bp, 10 predicted proteins | sample ArcticOcean_MG_C_8_FD_89576 | JGI IMG/M metagenome (GOLD analysis project Ga0115002, IMG submission 89576) | Marine microbial communities from western Arctic Ocean - ArcticOcean_MG_CB11_86 | ecosystem: Environmental > Aquatic > Marine > Oceanic | place: Arctic Ocean: Canada Basin | collected... | reverse complement strand
CGGCGTCATACCCGTCATCTATCCAATTGGGCAAGGACGAATAACTTCGTGATCTCTGAAGGCTTGAGGGGCCTGCTTTCACCCAAGCGCAGCCTGTCGCTGGTGAGTCCGGCAAACTCTACGCGGTGCAGTGATTTGACCGGATAACCGACCGTTTGACACATGCGTTTTATCTGGCGTTTACGACCCTCTCGAATACGGATTTGCAGGAGCGGACTCGTATCATTCGCTCCGCCATACAATAATTGCGCATCGGCCGGTGCCGTGAATCCGTCGTCCAGTTCAACGCCCCGACGCAGGCGACGCAACGCGGCCGCTGATGGCAGCCCCTTTACATCGGCTTCGTAGATCTTGTCGACGCCATAGCTGGGGTGCATCAAGCGGTAGGCCAACTCTCCATCATCCGTCAACAGCAACACTCCCGTCGTGTCACGATCCAGCCGGCCAACGGCAACCGTCGCCGAGCGCACACCGGGGGTGTGCTCGAACACATTACCACGACCCAGCTCGTCGGAGCGGGTGACCAAGAGCCCCGCGGGCTTATTTAACAGAATATATTGGAAGGATTCTGGTAGGCGAGCGGCACGGCCGCGGACTTCGATCAGGTCGGTGTGTGGGTCAACGACACTACCCGGTTTGTCAACGATCTCACCATTGACGCGGACAACACCGGAGGTGATGAGGTCATCGCTCTTACGACGCGAAGCGATTCCGGCACGGGCCAGGAACCGGTTCAACCTGATTTGTTCTGTGGACTCGGCCTGCAAAAGAATGCACCCCCGGCTACAAAGTTAAGCGGGAGATCCGGCTACTTCGTCACCGTCAGCCTGAGGGTCGTCCCCATCAGTCTGCGGGTCCTCACCGTCAGCCGCAAACGACTCCTCGATTGCCGCGTCTGCTTCGATCTCAAGCTCATCAGTTTCATCCGCCGACAAGGAAGCGTCAAGCTCAGCGTTTCCAAGACCGGCGGACCGCTCCAGGGCTTTTTGCTGGCCTTCAGCGAGCAACTCTTCCAGTTCCCTGGGTTTGGGCAAGTCGGCCAAGCTCTTGAGCCCGAAGTGGGCCATGAATTCTTTGGTTGTGCCAAACAGCATCGGTCGCCCCAAACCCTCTGAGCGGCCCACTATGCGAATGAGGTTCAGTTCCATGAGGTTGCGCACAACGCCTGCCGAATCCACTCCCCGGACGCTGTCGACCTCCACCCGGGCAACAGGCTGCTTGAAGGCGATGACGGCCAGGGTTTCGAGAGCAGCCTGTGACAGGCGTACGGGACCACGGTCATGCAATTTGCGCACCCAGGGTCCAAACTCTTTGCGAGTAGCCAGCTGAAAGCCTCCAGCGACTTCTCGAATCGTCATCGCGTGCCCACCGCGTTCGTAACGCTCGTTGAGATCGTCGATCGCCTGTCGTATGTCTTTGCCGTTGAGCCCTTTGAGGACCCCGAGCAGACGACCGGGAGAGACCGGCTCTTCCGCTGTAACCAGAATGGCCTCCACGATACTGCGGACTTCGTCCGGGCTACGATCCGTTGGTTTCATACCCGCCGTTTGCATTGGGTGCAATTGAGTCATCGTCTGTGGTGGCCTCATCAGCAGCTTCTACCGTTTTCTCAATCCAGATGTCGTCAAAAGGCCGTGCCTGCTGCACTTTGATGCGCTGTGACTTAAGTAGTTCGAGGACGCTGATGAAGGTAGCCACCAGAACGTGCTTGCCGCCGCCCTCAATGAGGTCGAAAAATCTGAGTCGGCTCCGACGGGCGAGTTCACCCAACACTCTGTTGATGCATTCCTCGACTGAAACGATCTCTTCGACGATGTGGTGAACGAGTCCAGCCGGCACATGGTCGATGACGTGTTTGTACACCTTTAACAAGTCGAACAGCGATACCGGTCGCAACGCCCCCGCTTCATCGTCCGCCACACTACCACTGCGCGGGTAGACGTCGCGGTACTCCAGTCCCTGCTCAGAGAGCCAGTCGGCCACCTCTTTGAACTGCTGGTACTCGAGGAGGCGGCGTATGAGCTCTTCTCGGGGATCCTCGCCACCCTCTTCTTCTCCGGCCGCGACATCTCTGGGCAAGAGCATCTGCGACTTGACCTTCATCAGCGTTGCTGCCAGAAGGACAAAGTCTGCCGCTTGTTCCAGGTCGCGTAACTTACCCTGCCTGAGGAACGATAAGTACTGTGCAGTAATCGTCGCGATGGGAATGTCGTAGATATCTACCTCATTCTTGCGGATGAGGTAGAGAAGCAGATCAAGCGGACCTTCGAAAACATCGAGCTGAACGTCATGTACGATCAGCGTCGGTGATTCGGGCGCCCCGCTCTCGCCCTGGTCAGGTAGCGGCGAGCTGGCGCTCGGGTCGTCTGTGTCGATCTCGGAATTCACGGGATTGTGATAGAGATAAGAGAGATGAGAAGCCTAGTCGGCAAATAGATAAGGTTTCCAGCGGTTGTCGTTGACGCCGATGAAATTGCGAATAAAACTGACATTGTTTGGCCGTCGCGGCTTCCGAATGAGATTGAGCCCAACCTGCTCCAAGTGCCGGTCCCCTTTGCGCGCATTACAGTTGGCGCAGGCCGTCACCAAGTTTTCCCAAGTTTCCGGCCCGTCCAATTTACGCGGAATCACATGGTCAATGGTCATCTTTCGTTCCACGTTTCCGCAGTATTGACACTGATGGCTGTCTCTCTTCAGGACGTTGCGCTTGGATAGCACAACGCGCCGCCGTGGTGCATTTACATAGCGGTCAAGTCGCACGACGCTAGGAGCCGGAAAATTTCGTGCAACCGTGCGTATAACCTCATCCGCGGACTCAACGGCCTGCGCCTTGCCGCGAAACATGAGCACAAGCGCACGCCTCACGCTGCAGACATTCATAGGCTCGTAATTCTGATTCAGGACCAGAACGGTTTCGTCGAGAATCACAGTCACTCCCTCTCGCATCTGGCATGGTCGTGTGGGCACGAAAAATCGTCGCTGTAGCTAACATTAACGACCACTCAATGTCAAGCCAGGACGTTAGGCGTCAGCTATGAGTTCCTCGTAATCTTTAGCGCTGAGCAGATTCTGCAGTTCATCATTCGACTCAATGCGGATCTTGATCATCCAGCCGGCTCCATAGGGATCCAAGTTCACCCGATCGGCGGCGCCATCCAGCGATTCGTTGATCTCGACAACCTCGCCCGAAACGGCAGCGTTGAGTTCCTCGACCGCCTTGACCGCCTCGATCGTGCCAAAAATCTGGCCTCGCTGCAGGTACTCACCCACTTCGGGTAGTTCGACGAACACTATGTCACCAAGCTGCGATTGGGCAAAGTCCGTCACGCCGACCGTGGCCACATCGCTATCCATGGCAATCCACTCGTGGCTGTCGGTGTATTGAAGCTCCGGTGGAACGTTGGTCTCTTTTTCATCTCCCATCTACGAAATCCCTTTCACTCGCCGCAGCTCACCGGGCGACTCGAACATGTGCATGTGTCTGTGTCAGCCCAGTTAGCGGCATCTAAACCACCACGGCCTCGGAAAACAGTTCAGTAACGAAATGGATGTCGAAATCGCCCGCAACGAATCTCGGGTCATCGAGCAGGGATAGGTGAAAGGGAATGGTCGTGGCGATTCCCTCAACCGTGAACTCCTGCAGAGCCCGCTTCATGCGGGCAATGGACTCGTCCCGGGTGTGGCCCCAGGCAATGACCTTGGCGAGCAGCGAATCATAATATGGTGGCATCGCATAGCCCTGGTAAATATGGGTGTCCACCCTAATGGAAGGCCCCCCCGGCAAATGCAGTGCCGTGATTGTGCCTGCCGAAGGCATGAAGCCGCGATTGGGATCCTCTGCATTAATCCGGCATTCCAACGCGTGGCCTCGAAAACTCACGTCCTGCTGGCTGAATCCCAATCGTTCACCCATAGCGATTCGAATTTGCTCAGCGATCAGGTCCATACTGGTGACCATCTCGGTCACCGGATGCTCGACCTGAATACGCTTGTTCATTTCCAAAAAATAGAAATCTTCGCCATTGCCATCGACCAGGAACTCGACGGTGCCGGCGCTCGAGTACGAGATGCTCTTGGCACCGGCTACCGCAGCTGCGCCCAGCCGCTCCCGCAGTGCCGCGTCTACGACCGGGGAGGGGCTCTCCTCCAGCAGTTTTTGATGGCGGCGCTGAATGGAGCATTCGCGCTCCCCGAGGTGAACGACGTTACCGTGTTGATCACCCAGTACCTGAATCTCAATATGACGGGCGCTTTCCAGTGAACGTTCCATGTACAATACGTCACTGGTAAACGCAGTCCGAGCCTCCAGGCGGGCAAGGTCCCAGGCCTCAGCGAGTTGTTCAGGCGCGTGGACGACTCGCATCCCACGACCCCCTCCACCGGCAGCCGCCTTTAACCGTACGGGATAGCCAATCTCGACCGCCAGTCTCTCGGCTTCCTTGAGGCTGCTGACCGGTCCGGGGCTTCCGGGAATCGTCGGTACGCCGGCTCGCGCCATGGCCGATCTGCCGGCGGCCTTGTCACCCATTTTTTCGAAAACCTCGGCCCCGGGTCCGACGAAACAGATTCCACAGGATCGGCACAACTCAGCGAACTCACCATTTTCAGCCAGCGGGCCGTAGCCCGGATGAATCGCGTCCGCATTCGTCAGTTCGGCCGCACTGATAATATTGGCGAAGTTGCGGTAACTGGATTCGCCCGGAGGCGGACCGATGCAGACATCCTCGTCGGCGAAGAGGACGTGCGAGGAGTGAGCATCAGCCTCTGAATAAACGGCCACGGTCTCAATACCCAGCTCTTTACACGTGCGTATAACCCGCAGGGCAATCTCACCACGGTCTGCGACGAGCAGTTTGTTGAACACTACGAGGAACGCAGTCGCATGAGTGGTTGGTTGTATTCTACCGGATCGCCATCCTGGACGAGGATCTCAATGATTTCACCAGCAGCGTCGGCCTCGATTTCGTTCATGATCTTCATCGCCTCGATGATGCACAGCGTCTGGCCAACCGCTACAGTGTCTCCCTTGCTGGCAAAGGCATTACTCTCGGGTGAAGGCGACCGAAAGAACGTCCCTACCATCGGCGACTTGACGGTGTGCAGACCAGCCTCCGCAGCAGGGGATTCCGAGGGCACAGGGGAACTCGGTGCCGGGGCCTCTTGAATCGGCTGCGGGGCAGGTTGAGGGGAAGCGGACAGGGTCACCGCCTGCCGCGTGCGTCCCAAGCGCACGCGAATGCCACGCCAGAAACTTTCCTGATATTCCAGCTCTTCAACGCCACTTTCCTGGAAAATGGCAATCAATTTGCGGAGTTTTCCTTCATCCACGCTTCAGTACCTCGATCTTGACCCGGTTTTCGTCTGGACTCACCAAGCTCTTTGACGTTATTCCACTCACACGCGCTCGACGTACTGTCCGGTGCGTGTGTCGATTTTGAGTTTGTCCTCCCGGTTGACGAAGAGAGGCACCGAGACCACCGCCCCGGTCTCAAGTGTCGCCGGTTTAACCGCGTTTGTGGCGGTGTCGCCCTTTACCCCGGGCTCCGTCTCCGTCACCGTCAATTCAACGAAATTTGGCAGCTCGACACCAATCGGCTTTTCGTCAGTGACCAGGACAATGGCCATTCCGTTCTCCAACAAAAAATCCGTGGCATCGCCCATCAAAGCTTTGCTGATGGGCGTTTGCTCGAAGGTCTCAGAGTCCATGAAGTGGTACATGTCGGGCGCCTCAGCATACAGAAACTGCATCTCACGCTTCTCTATCCGAACTTCCTCGACCTTGTCTCCCGACCTAAAGGTGCGTTCGACCACTCTGCCATTGCCTATGTTCTTGAGTTTTGTGCGGCTAAAGCCGCCACCCTTTCCCGGTTTGACGTGCTGAAACTCAACGATCGCGTAGATGTCGCCGTCGAGTCGCATTGTATATCCGTTTCTGAAATCCGTCGTATCAGCCATAGTCCCTTCGATTGTGAGTGCTTTCGGTCATCCACTGCGCTCAAGTACTGTCAGCCGAGCTCTGGCTGTTTCATTGTCAGGTTGTGCCGCCAACACTTGACGATAGGTCTCGATGGCGCGGTCGACGAACCCCTGAACGGAATACAGCTCAGCCAGTGTCGTCGTCGCGATCGGTGCCGGCAATTCTCCATCTGTGGTCGGGGTATTGCCAACTTCGCAATCAAACTCCCGCAGCAACGCAATCATTTCGGTGTCTTCTGCCCTGGAGAACCGCGACACCGTGGGCTCAACATCAGCGCCCGTTGGCTCTTCAAGCGCACCCGCAGCACTCGTCGGCTGTCCCACTGCCGGCTCAGGTCTCGCTGTCGACACCGATATCACGGCCTCGGCCGCTGCCGCCACTAGTAGCGTCTCAAGAGCGTGCGCGTCGTCGCTCTCGACAGCACCAGGTCTGTCTGCAGCTCCGGTTTCAACGCTCGTCACCGTATCAAAGGACACCGATTCAGAATACTTTGTTGGCTTCACCTCCAAAGCCAACGGCTTCTCCTGACTTGGATGGACCGGCTCGGCCGCTTCGTCCTCAGGTGATTCGAGGCCAAACAGTCCGGCACCAAGAGCTGCCACTTCGTCACTGCCATCCGGCTCTACGGCCGATACCGGAGCCTGGGTATCGGCGATCACGGGTTCCGGCAATGGCGGTGGCGGTGTTGCTGTTTCCCACTCGGGCAAATCATTTAATACGCCAAAAGGCTCATCGAGGGAAGCGGATGACTCTTCAGGTTCCGCGAGAGGGATGCCCGTCTCCTCAGGCTCTCCGACGCTTTCAGTCGCCTCCTTCACCACGTCAGGCAGTTGTTGCGAGCCAGGCAGATCATCCGCGACCGACTCTATCTCAACTGCGATGACTGGCATCTCTTCTTCCCCGGCACCCGACGGAGCGTCATTTTCCTCATCGACGTTCAGTGGGGCAACGTCTTCGGAGGAGTCTGCATCGTTCGGCCCCGCCTCGGGGGTCGCCAAAGCTTCGACCGCCAAAGCCTCGAATGGTTGGGTCCCCAATGGTTGGGTTTGGCGATGGTCATCTGCGACCGCGGTCGTCTCGACTGAAATCGGTTCAGCGGCGGCGGGCGGCGGTGCTTCCTCAGCAGACAATTGCTCGAACTGGCGCCCGATATCTTCGTCGAACGGGTCGAGGCGGGCCGCCTCCTTCATGCATTTCAACGCCAGCGTCCGAATACCCAGTTCGGCGTAAATCTGAGCAAGTAGCTCGAACCCCCTCGGGTTCTCGGCGTCGAGCCGAAGCGATTTGTCGAGTGCGGCGCGTGCTTCCTCGAGGTCGCCACCGGCCTGGTAGCTCCGACTCAACAGATAGAGCCCGGTCGGGTAGTTGGGGAACCGCTCACAGCCTTCCAGGCAAACGGCCAACGCCCGCTCTGGGTCACCCTGGCCTAAGCACGTCTCAGCGAAACGCGCAAACAATGGGGCCGACGGGTGACGGCGGTAAGCTCTCTCTATTTTGGAAAGTCTGCCGAACAAGGCACTGGCAGAGCCTCATTAATACGGACGGTAAAGCGATACCGAAGCGCGGATATTGAACTTGGAAGGTAAGCCACAAACGGCCGTCAATGCAAGAGCGACGACAGCACACAAGTCGAGCCCTCAGTTCGATCTACGGGTGCCTTATTCTTGACACCCGAGTTGGCCCCACGTACCTTCGACGCCCTGAAAGTGCGCCTATAGCTCAGTTGGTAGAGCAGCTGACTCTTAATCAGCGGGTCCGGGGTTCGAGTCCCTGTGGGCGCACCAACAAATACTAAGGCCTACCCGCGACCTACCCGGCACCGGCGTGGACATCACCCCTTCTTCCCCAAAGCGCCAAAAACAGATCCTCGTAGTCGAGGACGAGCCCATTGTGTCGCTGGATCTCCAGCAGCGATTAGAGAAAATGGGGTACCGCGTCCCGGTCGTCGTGGCTTCCGGCGAGGAAGCGATCGAGTCAACGCTGGATTCTACTCCTGACCTCGTGCTCATGGATATCAATCTCCAGGGCAAGATGGATGGCGTGGAGGCGGCCGAACGAATCCGCGCCTTACATCAAGTCACCAGTCATCTACCTCACGGCCTACTCGAACGACCAAACTCTCGCCCGAGCTAAGATCACCGAGCCATTCGGCTACCTGCTCAAACCGTTCGAAGAGCGGGAGTTGCAGACGACGATCGAGATAGCCCTGCACAAGCATCAGTCTGACTTGGCATTGCGGCGAGCCCATGACGACCTCGAGCGTCGCGTGGCTGAGCGTACTGTCGAACTACTCAGTGCCGACCTGGCCCTGAAGCAGGAAATCGGCGAGCGTCAGCGCCGCGAAGCTCGGCACCTTGCCATGCAACGTGTGCGCGAAGAGGTCTGGCACATGCGCAACCGTGGCGACATCCAGCACGTTCTCGATGCGATCCGCGAGGGCCTTGCTTCCCTGGCCGTTCCATTCCGCTACTGTCGCATGTACGTCGTCGAGACCCGGCTGGGCGTGGAAACCGTGCGCCTGTACAGCCGCGACGTTGTCGAGTCGTGGTCCAGCGCCCCACTCGAAGATCCCGGCTGGCGGGATGTTGTTCTTCGCGTATGGCGTGAAGGTGAGGTGGCCAACCGTGGGGATATCGACGAAACCGAAACGGTCCCCGCATCGGCCGACACCCATGAGCAGCCGATGACGATCCGCTCGGCCCTTGATGTGCCTTTTTCTCATGGAGTGCTCTCCATCCACAGCGCCCGCCCACACGCTTTCTCAGCATCCGATACCGAAGTCCTGCAAGAGATGGCCGTTGCTCTCGCCGAGGGCTTCCACAGGCTCGAGGATCTGCAAAAGCTGGCTGAAGAGAGACAACGTTTGGCGGTGACCCTGCACAGTATAGCAGACTGCGTCATTGCCACCGATGCCGAAGGGCGAATCGTCTTGCTCAACCGAGTGGCAGAAGGGCTCACGGGTTGGACTCAATCTGAGGCGCGAGGCCGAGAGTATGCCGAAGTCTTCACCCTCGCGGACAAAACTGATCTCCACTGCGACCCGGTCGCCCATGTGCTTGAGACGGGTACGGCTTTGACCCTCGCTCCCACTGCCACACTCATCGCTCGAGACGGCAATGAGAGGCTTATTTCAACGAACAGTGCACCCATTCGGGATGACGAGGGTAAGACCATCGGCGCCGTCCTTGTGTCGAGGGACGTCAGCGCACAGCGAAAGGCAGAGGCAGAGCAACTCAAGTCGGCTAAATTGGAGTCTCTTGGCGTCCTGGCCGGCGGAATTGCTCACGACTTCAACAATATTTTGACCACCATCATCGGCTATCTCTCCTTGTCGAAAATGGACCTGAGCCCAGAAGGCGAGCTATACGCGAATCTGACAGAGGTGGAAGAGGCGTCACAACGAGCCACGGAGCTGACGCACCAACTGTTGGCCTTCTCGAAAGGCGGGGCCCCGGTCAAGAAGGCTGCCTCCATCGCGGAATTGATTACTGATTCGGCAACGTTTACGACCAGGGGTTCGAACGTTCGATGCCAGTTCGACATCGAGGAACTTCTCTGGGCATCTGAAGTCGACGTCGGTCAGGTAAGTCAGGTAAGTCAGGTAAGTCAGAACCTCGTGCTGAATGCGGACCAGGCGATGCCGGCAGGAGGCACAATAAAGATCGCGGCGAGCAACATGGTTATTGGCACGGGGTCGAACCTGCCACTGCAACCCGGTGAATACATCAGCGTCCGCGTTATGGACCAGGGGCACGGTATATCCGGCAACCACCTGCCAAGAATCTTCGATCCGTATTTCACGACCAAGGCGGCGGGCAGCGGCCTCGGTCTGGCGACAGCGTATGCCATTGTCAAAAATCACGACGGTCACATCGCCGTGGACTCATCTTCACAGGGGACCGTATTCACCGTGTACATCCCCGCTGAATCGACAACAGCAGCAGCTTCGCCTGCCCGACACAGGAGAGGTTATTCCCGGCCAAGGACGGGTGCTCGTGCTGGACGACGAGGCCCCGATCAGGCGGTTGGTTGGAGATCTACTGGAAAAATTAGGATACGAAGCGGAGCTGGTTGAGGACGGCCTGCAGGCGGTAACCCGCTACGCAGAAGCCTTTGAATCAGGCCAACGCTTTGACGCCGTCATCATGGATCTGACGATACCAGGTGGCAAGGGGGGGGCGCGAGGCTTTCAGCGAGATGTTGGAAATCGACCAAGGAGCACAGGTGATCCTATCCAGTGGCTATTCGGCTGATCCGGTAGTGGCGTACTACGAGCGCTTCGGTTTCGTCGGTGTAGTCGCTAAACCGTACGATATCCGCGAGTTGAGCCGCGTGCTGGGGAAGGTAACCCGGGGGCGGGGGCTAGTTCAGT
>Ga0115002_10009862_pt1 | contig 10350 bp, 12 predicted proteins | sample ArcticOcean_MG_C_8_FD_89576 | JGI IMG/M metagenome (GOLD analysis project Ga0115002, IMG submission 89576) | Marine microbial communities from western Arctic Ocean - ArcticOcean_MG_CB11_86 | ecosystem: Environmental > Aquatic > Marine > Oceanic | place: Arctic Ocean: Canada Basin | collected... | reverse complement strand
TTTCGCATTATTTCAGGTTCGGCTGTTAGGGAACATGATAAAAAACATATTCGTAAATTTCTCAGTAAAGGTGTAAACTTTAAAGATATAACTGATGATTATTCCTGCTTTGGTATTTTTGGTACAAAAAGCAGAAAATTATTAACCAAAATAGTTGGCAATGAATTTGCAAATGAACAATTTCCGTTTGGAACTGGTAAAACTTTAAATTTTAAAGGAATATCAATTTGGTTTCAAAGACTCTCATATGTAGGTGAATTAGGTTGGGAACTTTATATACCAATAAAAGATGCAAAAAATATATATGAAATCATCGTTCAGGAAGGAGAAAATTTTGATCTAGTTCATGCTGGGGCTTATGCAATGGATATTATGCGAATGGAAAAAGGTTATCTTCATTGGGGGCATGACATATCACCTGGAGAAAATCCTTATGAAGCAGGACTTGGATTTGCAGTCAAAATTAACAAGGAAAATGATTTTATTGGCAAAAAATGTTTAATTGAACTCAAAGATAATCAAAAAAAACAATTTGCAATGTTTACTTTAGATCAAGCCAATCCGGGCTATCCTCTACTTTTGCATGATGAACCTATATATTACGAAGGAAAAATTGTTGGTGAAACAACTTCAGGTAATTTTTCATTTAATTATAATAAGAATATGGCCTTTGGATATATTAAATCTAATATCAATATTAAGGTTGCTAAAGATCATTTTTTTGAAATTGAAGTAGAGAAAGTTAAATATAAAGCATACTTAGAAACCATCTCTTTGCATGATCCAAAAAATTCCCTCATCAAATCTTGATGAGAAAAATTTTAATTTTCCTAATTTCATTAGCTATAATTTGTTCTTTAATATTTTTTGCTATCAAAGATAAATTAAACATAAATAAAATATTAACAAATATAGAAAATGATACAGGTATAAATATCGAGTTACAAGGTAAACAAAAATGGACTTATTATCCTAAAATTGCATATAAAAATAACTTATCTCTTAATAATAAGGGTGGCAATTTAACTATTGAAAACGGTAATATCAATATTACTAGAGACTATGGAATAAGCTCTCCTTTTATAATTAAATTTGAATCACCATCAATTCTATATAAAGGAATAAATTTCAGAAATTCCAAGATGCAGTCAGAATATAATAAAAAAATATTAAATTTTAAAAAATTCACTGCAAATGTGATAGATGGTAGTATAGATATTTCTGGACAACTACATCTAAATAATAAAAAAGAAATTTCCCTTAAAGGTTCCTATAATAATATTTTTCTTAATAGAATTTTAAAACAGTTAAGTATTGCAAATTGGGAAAGAGTCAAAATAAAACTTTCCTCATCTAATTTTGAAATAAATTCAATCAACGATACGCCGAAAAAAATTATAGAAAATTTAAATGGGGAAATGAATATTGTTGGATCAATATTCTTTGTTTCAACAGAAGAAGAACGTTTTGCTGCAGCCTTTCTATCTCTTCTTGCCGATAAACTAGCTAATATAATTTCTCTAAGTGAATCCATAAGCTACTTATTAGATAAATTTGCAGATGTACCTTCAAACATTTCTGGTAAAATACTTATTAATAAGGGAGTCTTAACAACTGAAAAATTATTAATTGATAATAAAAAAGAAAAAGCTCTACTCTCAGCAAGTTTAGATTTAAAAACAAACATTATAGATGTCGAAATAGATTTATATGAAAATAATATTATTTTTTTAACAGTACAACTTAAAGGAAATATAGAAAATCCTGAAATATTAATAGGTGGAGAAGTTTTTTCAAAAGAAGGAAATAAAAAACCTCAAAATATTAAACAAATATTTGAAGAAGGCATTCAATCGCTTGTTGATACTATTCTTAATCTAAATGACTAGTTTACTAACAACAGTTTTTGGTGTTTTTGGATATATACTTGTAGGTTTTATAATTAAAAAAATTAATATTATTCCTGATCAATTTTCTAAAATTTACAATTATGTTAGCTTTAATGCATTACTTCCTCTTGCATTAATTACAAATTTTTGGACAATTAAATTTCCTGAATTAATTGTACATCAGTTAATCTTAGCTTTTTTTGGTGCTGGGATTATTATTTTTTTAATTGGATTTTTTTTTAGTAAAAAATTTTTAAATTTTAAAACTGATGACAGTGCACTGTTTGGATTAGGTGCTTGTTTTGGCAATTCTGTAGCATTTGGTATTCCCCTAATGTACTCTATTTTAGGCCCTATTGAAGCCATGCCTTACATGATATTAGTTTTATTTCATGGATTTATTCATTTTACTTACACAACATTAATTATAGAGGGGTATAGAAATCGCTCTTATTCAATTTTCAAAATGCTTGTTAAAACAATTACGGGATTAGCAAAAAATATTGTTTTATTTGCAATGTTTATAGGAATAGTTTTAAATTATTCACAAATTACTTTTCCTGCTTTTCTAGAAATTATTCTGATCTCAATCACAAATATTGCATTACCAGCAGTTTTAATATCACTCGGCTTTACTTTAGGAAAATTTAAAATTATTAAGGAAGCTTCACATTCACTTGTTTTAACTACTTTAAAAAATTTTGTTCATCCCCTTATTGCTTTCGTAATAGCAAAATATATTTTTTCAATGCCTCAACTTCTAATCTTTATTGTAACTATGGCTGCAGCTCTTCCTAGCGGATCACAAACATATTATTTTAGTTATCGTTATAATTCTCTTCAAAAAATTATATCTGCCAACATCGTGCTCAGCACGTTTGTTAGTTTTTTTACTTTATCATTCTTAATTATAATCTTTGGCTACTAAGCAGACTTAGAAAAATTCTCTTCCATCAATTTTTTTTTATTTTTTATGGTTAGATTGTTTGGAAAAATTTCTAACATTTGTTCATAAATTTTTATTGCTTTCTCATATTGGTGTAGATGTATAAAAATTAGTCCCATTCCATCCATTGCACCAAAATGACGAGGTTCAAGTTTTAAAGTTTCATTAATATCATGCATGGATTTATCAAAATCACCCATCATGTAATGTGCTGTAGCCCTTTTATTCCAAGCTTCGGCAAAATTAGGTTTTTTTTCTATTACTTGCGTAAAAAAAGCAATGGACATTATAAAATCACTTGTTCGCAATGACTCCATTCCTCTATAGAAATCTGCTTCAATTTTAATATCATTTGTCTCATGCCAGATATTCCAAATCTTCCTTGTAATTTGATTGATCTGAATATCATTCGTTGAATCATAAAGTTCCTGAAATAGATTAGGTAAACGAGTGTCAGACTGATCGCTTTTGACAGGAAAAGTTAAAAACAAAAAAACAAAAATTAAATTAATATACTTCATAAATATTGATTTTATTAAAATTTTCACTCATCATAAAAGAATAATATAATACAAATTTAATAAAAAACGATACAAGAAATATTGCGATGATAGATCTATACACCTGGTCAACACCTAATGGACGTAAAATTAGTATTTTATTGGAAGAAATAAATACACCCTATTTAGTTCACCCTGTTAATATTATTGAAAACGAACAATTCTCAAATGAATTTTCACGAATCGCACCAAGCAATAAAATACCAGCTATCATTGATCGTGAAAACGGACAAAGTATTTTTGAGTCAGGAGCCATAATGATGTATCTAGCCAAAAAACATAATCAGTTTTTATCACAAAAATACTATTGGCAAATAATGGAATGGGTAATTTTTCAATTATCACAAGTAGGTCCAGTTTTAGGTCAGGCTCATCAATTTTTATATTACCACCCCAATCAAAGTGAATTTGTTGAAAAAAAATATATTGATTATACAAAACGAATTTATCAAACATTAAATAAACGTCTAAAAGATAATGAATATTTAGGAGTTGAATATTCTATAGCCGATATAGCTACTTGGCCTTGGATAGCTAGGTTTGAGCGTCACCGAATTAACATCTCTGATTATCCAGAAGTACTTAATTGGTATAAATTGATTCGAGAAAGACCTGCGGTAATTAAAGGCTACAATGTAGTTGGTAAAAAAGAAGACATTCCTATTTAAATAAAATTCTAAAGAATGATCGAAATAGCAGTTCCAACTAAAAGAATTGCTAAAAGACACTCTATAATTTTTTTTAGCTTCTCATTGGTAAGATAATTTCGAATAATACTTCCTCCAAGAGCCCACATACTGATAGAAGGTATATTTATTACGGTTGACATCACAACCATAAACACTGTTCCTAAAATAATATTCTCATCTCTTGGGTAAAACAATGAAACAGCAGTAATACATATAACCCACGCTTTTGGGTTAACGAACTGGAACAATATAGCTTCGTAATATTTTAAGGGAGCTGATTTATCTTCAACAGATGAAATATTAAGAGAACCAAATATTTTCCAAGCTAAATATAAAAGATAACTTGCTCCAACATATTTTAATATATTCAGTAAAATTGGAAACTGTGTAAATAAAGCACCCAAACCAAAGCAAACTAAGGTTAATTGAATGCCATGGCCAGTTGGAATGCCAAAAATATTAGGGACGGTTCTTATGAATCCAAATTTTATTCCTGATGTCGTGAGAATACTATTGTTAGGCCCAGGAGTTGCATACATAATGACATAGTAAATGCTAATTGCCGCAAACAACTCAAATGTTATCATAATAATTAATCACGAAAATTTACAAATTGGACTGGAATCCCAACTTTAGCATCTTCAATCATTTGCATCACAGCTTGCAGATCATCTCTTTTTTTCCCCTCAACCCTAAGTTCATTCCCATTTATTTTAACCTGAACTTTTATTTTTGAACTTTTCACATCTGCCGTTATCTTTTTAGCAATTGGTTGTTCAATTCCTTCATTTAATTTGTATATTTGTCTAACTTTATCTCCACCAGCCCTCTCTTTAACTCCTTCTTTTAAAGTTAAGGGATCAACTTTTCTTCGAACAAAATGGGTTATAATTAAATCATGTACTTGAGATAATTTTAATTCATCATCAGTAATAACAGTTAAATCTTTTTCCTTACGTTCAAGAGTTGTTTGAGATCCTTTAAAATCGTATCGTGTAGAAATCTCACGAAGAACATTCGAGATAGCATTATCAATTTCTTGAAAATCAAGGCGACTTACAACATCAAAACTAGGCATTCATCCCTTATACATTCATTTATTAAAAACAGAAATTATTTTTCATCATCTGTTAAATCTTTTGGTAATTGTTTTTTTGTAGCTAATCTTCCTAAATCTTTTAATTTTTCTACTCTTCCTAACAAACTTCCTCTACCATCCTGTAACCTACTCTTTGCCTCATCTAACTTTCCAGTTAATTTTTGAAATGAATCTAAAACTGAAGAAAAAGACTCATAAACTCTTACTGCTTGATCATAAATACTACTAGCTTGATTAGCAATATTTTTAGCATTTTTATTCTGTTGATCTACTGACCACATATGCTCAACAACTTTTAAACAATAATAAAGAGTAGAGGGTCCAACAATTGCAATTTTTTTTTGCAGTGCCTCTTCGACTATACTTTTACCTTCTTTTGCCAACACATGATATGCTGGCTCAACAGGCATAAACATTATTATGGAATCAACAGAATCAATTTCATAAAGTTTAGTATAACTATCTATATTCAAATCTTTAATAAATTTTTTTATTGAGTCTATATGCTTTCTCAAAGCTACACTTTTGATATTTTCATCTGTTGTATTTGTATATTCATCCCAAGCTACTAGAGAAACTTTTGAGTCAATAATTACATCTCTACCTCCGGGCATATGAATAATAACATCGGGTTTCTGAATATTTCCTTCACTATCGGTGTAAGCTTTTTGAGTTTCATACTCTTCACCCTCTCGAAATCCAATTGAGTCTAAAATATTATTTAAAACAAATTCTCCCCAAGCTCCTTGCTGCTGGGACCCTCCTTTAATTAAAGTATTATTTAAGCGATCTGCTGTTGCGTTCATTTTTTCACTAGCAGTTAAAAAATTTTGAAAATGCGTAGCAAAAGCACCTTCTTTTTGAGACTGAAGTGTATTAAAGTTTTGAATTGTTGAATGAATGGATTGCATCTCTGATTTTAATGATATTAATTCATCTTTTGGATTTTGAATATTTTTAAGCTTATTGCTATTCATTAACCACGCTATAATTGCAATAACCCCCGCACCAAAAATAAAACCTATTGAGAAGAAAATAATTGATCCATCTAATACCATAATTAATAATAACTTATTTGTAAGTTAAGAGCATTAAATTATATTGATAGCACCTATTGTTAAAAAATAAACTACAATGTATCTTCCAATTTTTCCAATAGAAACCAAAAGCAAGAATGGTAAAAAAGAGTACCTTAAGGTGCCAGCAACGAATGTAATTGGGTCACCTATAAATGGTACCCAACCTAATAAAAGTGACCATTTACCATATTTTGAAAAATAGAAAGAACCTTTACCTATTTGTTTTTGATTAATAGGAAACCATTTTTTTTGAATAAAATACGTAGCATAATATCCGCATATCCAATTAAAAACTGAACCCAGCACATTTCCAAGTGATGCCAATAAAAGAAGAAGTATTACATTATATTTATTTAATATAATTAATGATACTAAATATGCTTCCGAACTAAAAGGAACAATCGTAGCCACCATAAAAGATAGGATGAATAAAGATAAGTAAATCAACTATTACTTCCTACATTGAATATAAATTGGTTGTATATAATAATGCTTATAATAATAATTTAAAGTATAAGGAAAAGTTAATGAGAGGTTTTGAAGCTAAAGAATATAGAGATAGAGTATCAAAATTGCAAAAAAAAATGCAAGATAAAAATATAGATATAACTCTGATTACATCTCCACATAATTTTAGATATTTTACCGGTCTAGACTCCTATTTTTGGGAAAGCCCTACACGACCCTGGTTCTTATTAATTCCTCAATCCAATGACCCTATAGCAATTATTCCTTCAATTGGAGAGACAGCTCTTCACAAAACGTGGATTAAAAATATACAAACTTGGTCATCCCCTCAACCTAAAGATGAAGGGATAAGTGCACTTATGAAATCATTAAAAAATATAATTCCACATAAAGGAAATATTGGATGCGAATTAGGTCAAGAAAGTCATTTAAGAATGAGCATTAATGATTTTGACACTTTAAGAAAAAATCTTTCAAATTGTAATTTTATTGATGCCAGTGAAATAATTTGGCAACTTAGAATAATTAAATCTCCAGAAGAAATTAAAAAAATTAAAAAAATTATTTGTATTGCAAGCAATGTCTTTGATAATTTTCCCAATTACATTCACTTAGGTATGTCTGAAATTGAAATTTGTAACATTTTTAAAAAGGAACTTTTAAATAATGGGGCAGATTATACATTATACATGTCTTGTGCATCTGGCAAAGATGGATATGATCAAATTATATGTGATCCTACAGAAAAAAAATTACAAGATGGTGATATTTTAATTATTGATACAGGCACTACTCTTGATGGATATTTTTGTGATTTTGATCGTAACTATGGTTTTGGCAATATTAGCTCAAAGTCAGAAAAAGCTTACAATACTTTATGGGAAGCAACAGAATCTGGTTTAGATAAAGTTAAACCTGGAGTTACATGTTCTGATGTTAGTAATGCAATGCACTCGGTATTACAAAAAGCGGGATTAATTTCTAATAATGTAGGAAGAATGGGGCACGGGTTAGGTCTTCAATTAACAGAACCTCCTAGTATTATGCATAATGATAATACTATGCTTCAAGAAAATATGATTATAACAATCGAGCCATGCTTTGAATATAAATCAAATACAATGCTTGTTCACGAAGAAAATATTTTAATTACTAGTAATGGTTATGAACGATTAACAACTCGAACACCAAAAAAAATACCAATAATTAATTAACCGCAATTTACACAGCATTGGTCAACCCAATGACCAGGATTTACTTCTATTAATCCCATTTCAATATTACCTTCTTTACAATCGTGTGATGGATTAGGGCATCGAGTTCTAAATACACATCCTGAAGGAGGATTAATTGGACTTGGAACATCTCCTTTTAATATTATTCTTTTCTTTTTAATATTAGGATTGGGAATAGGAATTGCAGATAATAAAGCCTTAGAATATGATTGCCATAATGCCCCAAAACTCATTGTACTAGCTCCTTCACTAATTAATGCGCCCCAAGAAGTATTTGGTTCTTGTACACCAAGTCCAAGAAAAGAGATAAATGACTCTGTTAAAATCATACTAGGAACAAGTAATGTTGCATAAACGGCAACTACTCCAAGCAAGTTTGGAATAATATGTCGAATGATAATTGTAAAATTACTTACACCAGTTGCCAAAGCAGCTTCAACAAACTCTTTCTGTTTTATCGATAAAGTTTGACCACGTACAATTCTTGCCATATCTAACCATGAAATTAATCCTATCCCAATAAAAAGCATAATAATTGATCTGCATAATTATGAATTTCAAGGTAATATTAGGAAAAATATAATAAAAAAACCCCTTCAACTTAAAGTTATCAGGGGTTTTGTATATTCGGCTCATCACCTAATGCGAGGCCTTTTAAAAAGGTCTGCGATTAATATCGTTTAAATTTAGTTGTGGACACCACCCAATTTATTTTGGTGGATTCATCTTTGTAACTCCATTTTCATTTTCTACTTAAAACTATCATAAATATAATTAGTCGCAAGAGATTAAGATTTAAAAAGAAATAAAAATAAGAAAAGAAAAAATTCTATTTTAAAAAATTTATAAAAAAATTAAAGGATTGCAAGGATAAAACAAAAACATTTGTATTTATAAAAAATAAGTAATATTATTCGTAAAAATTTTTTAAAAAAATTTAAAAACTACTAAAACCAAAATACAAATCAATATCACAGCAGGAACTTCATTTCTTAATCGAAAAAATTTTGCTGAATGGGGATTATTATTATTAACAAAATTATTTAACCATTTTAAACAATAAAAATGATAAATAGACATTAATAATACAAAAAAAATTTTTACTAATAGCCAAATTTCAAGTCCTATAAAATGAATCATAGCTATCCCTGTTAACCAAGTGAGCGTTGCAGATGGTAGCATAATAAATTGATATAATCTTTTTTCCATGACTTTAAATGTAGAATAAGTTTCTTTAGAAATATTAGGATCAGCATGATAAACAAATATACGAGGCAAATATAAAATTCCTGCCATCCAAGAAATAACACTAAAAATATGAAGAGTTTTTATTATGTTAAAAATCATTTTCTTACTCCCATTTTGCCAAAGGAGGCATAGACATCAATATAGCATCTATATTACCGCCAGTTTCTAAACCAAAACGTGTTCCACGATCATGTAACAAATTAAACTCAGCATACCTACTACGCTTTAATAATTGAATATTTCTCTCTTGTTCAGTCCATGATTGTTCTTTTAATTTTTTTATTGTCTCAATAGAAAAATCATGAAAATATCTTCCTACTGCCTGAACAAATTCAAAATCTTTTCCCCAATCACCAGATTGTAAATAATCAAAAAAAATTCCCCCTATGCCTCTAGCCTCTTTTCGATGAGGTAAATAAAAATATTCATCGCACCATTTTTTGTATTTAGAATAATATGTTTTATCAAATTGATCGCACATTTTTTTTAAAGATAAATGATAGTTTATTTCATCATTATATGGAAGACAGGGGGTTATATCCATACCACCACCAAACCATTCCTGCTCAGTTTGTAAAAAACGAGCATTAAAATGCAAAGACGGTATATGTGGAGAGTGCAGATGTAACACAACACTTATACCAGTGGCTTTATAGGACGGATTATTCTCTGTTCCTGGAATTTTTTCTAACATTCCTTCAGTAAATTTTCCTGCAACAGAAGAAATATTTACCCCTCCCTTTTCAATAACAGTACCCGAAAGCTTACTCATTTTACCTCCACCATCATCTTTATGATTCCACTCCGTAATGATAAATTGTTTTGTATCTAAGACCTCCAATGATTTAATTAACTGATTGCGAAGATTTTTGAACCAATCTTTTGCAGTATCAAATTTTATAGATGACATTTATACTTTCCATCCATGAGTGTGCTTATGAATAAGACTTATCATCATAGAAATATGTAAAGGATCATCATTTAAACATGGGATATATTTATATTTTTCTCCGCCAGCCTTTTCAAAGTATTCTCTATTTTCTTCTTCTAATTCCTCTAATGTTTCAAGACAATCAGCGCTAAAGCCTGGGGAGATAATATGGATATCTTTTATTCCTTGTTTTGGTAAATCCATTA
>Ga0115002_10009861_pt1 | contig 10351 bp, 8 predicted proteins | sample ArcticOcean_MG_C_8_FD_89576 | JGI IMG/M metagenome (GOLD analysis project Ga0115002, IMG submission 89576) | Marine microbial communities from western Arctic Ocean - ArcticOcean_MG_CB11_86 | ecosystem: Environmental > Aquatic > Marine > Oceanic | place: Arctic Ocean: Canada Basin | collected... | reverse complement strand
TCCGGCGTCCCGATGGTCGAAGCACTGACTTCCGTTGCGAGCGCATCGCCTAACTCAGTCTTTCGTCGCTCCTGCTTCCAAATCCAAGAAGAGGTCAGTACAGGTCGACCTTTGTCGGCGGCAATGGAAGACACCAAACTGTTTCCTAACTTAGTCCTGGCGATGGTATCTATCGGCGAAGAATCGGGCGAACTCGAAAAAATGCTGACAAAAACTGCCGACTTCTTTGAGGCTGAGGTCAACGAGATGGTTGACAACATGAGCCAGTTAATTGAACCGATTATGATATCGGTACTCGGTGGCATGGTGGGCACACTCGTTATTGCCATGTATCTGCCGATCTTCAAGATGGGCAGCATTATGTAGGTCTGTATTGGGCCTCACCATGCAGATTCAAAATTGCTTAAGCGCATCGTGGCATAACGACGTTGATTGAGCCGATTGCGCTCGCCGGGTTGACGGGGCTGGCCGTCGGCAGTTTTCTTAACGTGGTGATTCATCGCCTGCCCGTTCGCCTCGGTCTCGTTAGCCCTACGAGGCTTGATGGATCCCGTGCAGATTCGGCATTGGCTTCAAATGACCCAGCCGGGTTAATTCGGCCGGCCTCGCACTGCCCGCAGTGCGAAACCCCTCTCAATTGGCGTGAAAACATCCCCCTCGTCAGTTTTATCATTCAAAAGGGCCGGTGTCGCCATTGCAGCACCCGCATTTCTTGGCGCTATCCCGCGGTTGAGTTGTTGTCGACACTGATCTCCATGGTGGTGGCCATCGTGCTGGGCAATCAATGGTTCACTGTGCCAGCCTTGCTCTTTAGTTGGGCGCTTATCGTGCTGGCGTTTATCGATATCGAACACTACCTGCTTCCCGATGCGATCACGCTGCCGCTGTTGTGGCTGGGATTACTGGTCAACTGCTTCGCCGGTTTTACCACTCCCCAGGCCGCCATTATCGGGGCCGGAGCAGGCTACCTCGGGCTCTGGTTGGTCTATCACCTCTTCCGCTGGGTCACTTCTCGCGAAGGCTTTGGCTACGGCGATTTTAAGATGCTCGCGGCAATTGGCGCCTGGCTGGGTTGGGCCTTGTTGCCATTGGTCCTTTGCATTGCCGCCACCGTGGGTGCCATAACCGGTGGCCTGATGATGCTCATCAGCCGTTCAGGACGGGGTCGGGTCTTGCCGTTTGGGCCATTTCTTGCAGGGGCCGCCTGGTTAGTTCTGTTATTTGGTGATTCGTTTATCTCGGCTTATCTCCTCACCTCCGGCATGGGCCGTTGAAACGATGTTGCGCGTCGCTCTCACTGGCGGAATTGGCAGTGGCAAAACTACCGTCACCAATCACCTGCAAGGCCTTAACGTACCCGTCCTTGATGCCGATGAGATTTCACGTGCGCTCACCGGCCCCGGCGGTCCGGCAGTTGCACCGATTATTAAACGGTTTGGAGCCGGTATTGCAACCCACCGTGGTGAGCTCGATCGACCGGCCCTTCGTTCACGGGTATTTGACAACCCAAAGGCCCGCAAAGATCTCGAAAAGCTACTCCACCCTATGATCCGGGCGGAGATGGCTAGCCAAGAAAAAGTGGTCGATTACCCCTACTGTGTGTTTTCGATTCCGCTGCTTCTCGAAACCAACCGTGCCGGAGAATTTGACGCCGTGGTGGTGGTGGATGCGCCTGATGCAATACGTCGACGATGGATCCAGTCACGCAGTGGCCTTGATGCGAATCAAATTGACGCGATATTTAAAGTGCAGGCTTCCCGCGAGGAGCGGTTGGCCGTGGCTACTCATGTGCTCCACAACGAAGGCTCCATCCAAGACCTGCTCGTGCGTATCAATGATCTGCATGTCTGCCTCTTGACACTGGCCAAGTCCAAGACCCGCGAGGCAGCCACATAAATGCCCAAACACTTCGGGCGAATAGTGTGGGACTAGACGGATAAACGTCGCAGCAACTGCCTATTACCCTCAAGAAAATTAAGTGTTTTCAAGGTTGTGGTATCAACCCAGCGCAAGACCTGTCCTTCCAAAGCGTCGGGGCAACCCTCAAAACGGATGACACGCCAGACATCGAGCGCAACCTGTCTGTCTTGATAGGTATGAGTAAATGCAAAAAGGTATTCCGCTTCGCGGACAATGACACCCAACTCTTCACGCCATTCTCGAACCAATGCGTCGAACGCTGATTCACCAGTTTCAATTTTCCCGCCAGGAAACTCCCACTGCCCACCATAATCCTTGTCGTGTGGACGTTGATCGACCAACAACCGGGCTTCATCGTCCGTCGCGATACCCACCACAACACGCAGTTCAAGCTCAGGTCCGATAGTCGGCATTGATCTCGATATAACCGTGGGTCAGGTCACACGTCCAAACGGTTGCCTTGCCACGGCCCTGGCCCAGGTCCACCCCGATATGCACCTCAGAATTTTTCAGATGCAACGCGACCGCAGCCTCGTCATAGTCGGCCAGTCGTTCGCCTTTTTGTGCAATAACGATGCCGCCCATGCTGATGGACAATGCATTTGAACCGACCACCACGCCAGACTTACCAACCGCCATGACAATCCGTCCCCAATTTGCATCCTCACCAGCGATCGCCGTCTTTACCAGCGGTGAATTGGCAATACTCAAACCCACGCTGCGTGCCATTCGCCAGGACGATGCACCCGAGACTTCAATCGTCACAAATTTGCTCGCACCTTCCCCGTCACGAACCACCTGTGTCGCAAGTTCCACCATTACCTCATCGAGGGCTCGGCGAAAGTCTCGCAATTTCGGACCGTGAGGTGAATCCAACCGGGAATGATTGGATCGACCTGTCGCTACCAGCAACACGGTATCACTGGTCGATGTATCACTATCCACTGTGATGCTATTAAATGATGTCTCGACGCTCGCCCGCAACATGGCCTGTAGCGCAACACTCGGGATACGGGCGTTGGTAAACAAGAATGCCAGCATAGTGCCCATCTTCGGTGCAATCATGCCGGAACCTTTTGCAATACCACCGAGCGTGATCTCATGGCCATCGATCTCACAGCGCCGCCACGCGCCCTTAATGAAGGTGTCGGTGGTACGGATTGCACGGGCCGCTGCCCGCCACCCGCCTGGCCCCAGTGCCTCCACCATCTGCGGCATTGCCCCAGTCAGCCGATTCAACGGCAAAGGCTCGCCGATGACACCCGTCGATGCGACAAAAACCTGATTCCTCAGACAACCCAGTGCCTCGGCCGCTGCCGCTGCCGTAGCACGCACCGCCTCCTCACCAGCAAGGCCGGTAAATGCATTCGCATTCCCGCTGTTCACCACTAGCCCTCGAATCCGACCCCGACTCAACTGTTCCCGACACCACACAACCGGCGCTGCCGCTGTCGTTGAGCGCGTAAATACACCGGCAACGGTCGACCCGCGCACACAATCGACCAGTAACAAGTCATGACGGCGGGCATACTTGATTCCAACTGACTGTGTCGTCAAACGCACCCCAGCAATCGGTGGAATGCGGGGAAACATACTCGGTGCCAGTGGTGATCGTGATGATGATTTCATTCAGAACGCCCGCCTTTTGCCCGCAACCCTAGGGAAGGGGGAAAACGTCAGGCCCGTCCATGACAATGTTTGTATTTCTTTCCGGACCCGCAGGGGCAGGACTGATTGCGACCAACCTTGGGAACGGCTCTAATGTAGGGTTCCATCTGACTTCCTTGTGCAGAGGAAGTGGCCTGCCCCTCCTGCCCCATTGCGACCTGCGACTGCCCCTCTCCTGACATCCGCCCGACCTCGTCATGTAGCAGTTCAATCTGCTGATGACCTCTAGCACGACGCTCGGTTTCCAAATCCGCCACCTCAGCCTCAGTCTGAATTTCAATCTTGGACAAAATCGTCACGACGTCTCTCTTCACGTCATCTAGCATCGCCGTAAACATATCAAACGCTTCCCGTTTGTATTCCTGGCGCGGATTCTTCTGAGCGTAACCCCGCAGACCAATCCCTTGCCGCAAATGATCCATCTGAGCCAGGTGATCTTTCCATTTCTCATCCAGCACTCGCAACATAACTGCTTTTTCAAGATGACGAATTACCGGCGCACCCACAGAGGCCTCCTTGATTGCATAAGCCTGCGTAATTTCATCTCCAATCCGGTCGCGCAGTCGTTCTTCATACAAGGAATCATCATTCGATAACCATTCAGCCAATGGTAACCGTTGCCCAAACTGCGTTTCCAACTGTTGCTCGAGTCCAGCGACATCCCATTGCTCTTCAAGACTTTCTTTCGGAACATACCCGTCGATCGACTCATTCAAGACTTCTTTACGCATAGTTATCACATGATCAGACACATCCTCTAATGTCATTAGTTGATCTCGTTCTGTATAGACCACCTTGCGTTGCTCATTAGCAACATCATCATATTCAAGTAGTTGCTTTCTAATGTCGAAGTTACGTCCCTCAACCTTCTTCTGGGAATTTTCTATCGCACGGGTTACCCAATTGTGTTCAATGGCTTCACCTTCTTCCATGCCCAGTTTTTCCATCAGACCAGAAACACGACCAGACCCGAAGATCCGCATCAAGTTGTCTTCCATTGATAGATAAAAGCGACTCGATCCGGGATCGCCTTGCCGACCACATCGGCCACGCAACTGGTTGTCCACCCGCCGGGACTCGTGCCGTTCTGTACCCAAGACATGCAGGCCACCTGCATCGATCACACTCTGGTGACGTTGCTGCCAGGCAGCCCGAGCCACATCCATCTCTTCATCGACAGAAATCCCTGCGAGCTCCATTTCTAGATTGCCGCCCAAAACAATATCGGTACCCCGACCGGCCATGTTGGTCGCGATCGTGACTGCGCCCGGCCGGCCAGCCTCAGCGATAATCTGTGCTTCGCGTTCATGGTTTTTTGCGTTAAGTACCTCGTGATCTATCTGCTCTGCTGTCAGCTGCGCTGACAGGGATTCGGATGTCTCGATTGACGCCGTGCCTACCAGAACTGGCTGGTTACTATCCCTGCACGCCTTAACACCACTGACAATAGCGCTGAATTTTTCACCACCCGTCCGATAGACCAGGTCCGGATGATCATCCCGAATCATCTGCTGGTTAGTCGGCATCACCACCACCTCAAGACCGTAGATCTGCTGAAATTCAGCAGCCTCGGTATCGGCAGTACCGGTCATTCCAGCAAGTTTTCCGTAGAGACGGAACAAATTCTGAAAGGTAATTGAAGCAAGTGTCTGATTTTCGGGCTGTATGGTGACCCTTTCCTTTGCTTCGACCGCTTGGTGCAATCCCTCAGACCAGCGGCGCCCGGGCATCATACGACCTGTGAATTCATCGACGATCACAATACTGTCGTCCTGCACGATGTAATCCACATTGCGTTGAAAAAGGGAATGGGCCCGCAGTGCGGCATAGACATGATGCATCAGCGTAATACTCCCGACATCATAAAGACTGGTATTGTCTGATAGCAGTCCGGCACCTGATAAAAGTTCCTCTGAACGCTCAAAGCCCTCATCAGTCAGAAATACCTGCCTTGCCTTTTCGTCAACAGAAAAATCACCGGGCCCCTCCTCGATCTCCTGCCGCGTTAGTTGCGGAACTACCTGGTCAATCTGAAGGTACAGATCGGTGCTGTCGTCCGCGGGGCCTGAAATAATTAGTGGGGTACGCGCTTCATCAATAAGAATCGAATCCACCTCGTCGACGATCGCAAAATCGAGTGGTCCCTGGACACGATCTTCATCACTGAAAGCCATGTTGTCACGTAGGTAATCAAATCCAAACTCGTTGTTGGTCCCATACACCACATCACTGTCATAGGCTTCCTTCTTCGCAGCAGGGTCTTGGCCGGAAACCACCACACCAACGCTTAAACCAAGGAAACGGTAGATGGGAGCCATCCACTCCGCATCGCGGCGAGCCAGGTAATCGTTGACCGTGACCACATGAACCCGCTTGCCATCGACAGCCGCCAGATACACAGGCAATGTCGCTGCCAGGGTTTTTCCTTCCCCGGTACGCATTTCAGCAATTTTTCCGTCGTACAACACCATCCCACCAACCAACTGCACATCGAAATGGCGCATGTCGAGCGTTCTTCGCGAAACCTCCCGAACCACGGCGAAGGCCTCCGGTAAAATGCTGTCGATACTGTCGCCATCGCGCAGTCGAACTTTCAATTTCTCAGTTTTTGTAGCGAGTGCGTCGTCGCCAAGCACAATCAAACCCTCTTCGAGGGCGTTGATCGCCGCCACACTCTTGTCCCAACGCTTAAGCAGTCGCTGATTGCGACTGCCGAATACTCGATTTAATGTAGTGCTGAACATGAAATAGCAATGTGATTGATCGTGATTGGTATTCTGGCCAAAACATCAACACCCAGGTCAAAAGTCCGCTGTTTGTTCACAAGATTAAATCTGCTTCCTTGGCCCGGCGACGGGGCAACCGATATGATAGGCTTGACCTGCACGGTCTTCATCCGTTCTGTGTTGGCCAGTTCTTGTATTTTATCATGACCGATTCTACCTTCCATCCCGCAATACACTTTGTGCACTCAATTAGCGCGACACAGTCGTTGAAAACTGATGGAAACGAGGCCAATGTCTGGCAGCGCGCCGTTGGCAAAAACCTAGCCCTCCATACGTCAGCCCAAATTAAAGATGACGAACTCCTGGTGCTTGCGGACTCTCCCGTCTTCGCACACGCCGTTCGCAGTACGACTGTCTCGATTTTGGAATACTTTCGCCGAGCCGGGTTACCGATGAAACGACTGCGAATCCGCACGCGCCCGCCACGGGTTCCACCGCCCCCCACCACTCGCCATCGCCGCCTCAGCCCTTTGACCTCGAGCGTGGGGGATCTTCTACAGAAAAGCGCTGCCAGCCTACAAGATGACGGACTGCGAGCCGCACTCCTGCGCCTTGCTCGTCACGCTCAAAGCAAAGGCACTGATTGAGGGACCAGAGGAACAATCCACGCGACAAACGAGATCAGTCAGACCCTGAACGTCTTGCGAAAAAAGCGAACCGCACGGAGGGCGAGCGCTCCCACGAGCCTATCTAACCTAGCAAACGTTTTCAGTGGGCAACGAGTGGTTGCAAGTACCGTACTGGCGCGCTGTCGACATCATCGAAAGAAACGTACTCCCACGCGCTCTCGGTTTCCAACAACCGTCGCAACAATCCATTATTCATACTATGGCCGGACTTGTGTGCACTAAACGCACCGACCAGTAGATGACCCAGCAAGTACAGATCACCAACAGCATCAAGAATCTTGTGCTTGACAAACTCATCACGATAACGAAGGCCATCATCGTTCAAGATATGAAAAGCGTCCATCACGATCGCGTTATCAAGGCTCCCGCCCCTAGCCAGACCCGCTTCTTGAAGTGCCTCCACCTCATCGAGAAAGCCAAATGTACGGGCACGACTAACATCTTTAATAAACGATGCTTCTGAAAAATCAATGCTGGCATGTTGCTGGGATGACTTCACTACCGGATGATCAAAATCAATGGTGAGATCCACCTTGAAGCCGTCATACGGATCAAATTTTGCCCATTTATCCCCGTCACGAATTTCCACGGTCTGCTTGATGCGAATAAATTGCTTGGGTGCTCTTTGTTCTTCGATACCCGCTGATTCAATTAAAAACACAAAAGGGCCCGCACTGCCATCCATAATCGGAACTTCCGCGGCCGTTAAGTCAACAAATACATTGTCGATGCCAAGCCCAGCAAAAGCGGACATCAGGTGTTCTACCGTGGAAATACGGACGCCATCTCGCTCAAGCGTGGTCGACATTCGAGTACTAGAGACATTATCGAGAATCGCTTTGACATCGACCACGGGTTTAAGGTCGATCCGCCGAAACACAATACCGGTGTTGATAGCTGCAGGGCGCAAAGTGAGAAACACCTTCTCCCCGGTATGCAGGCCAACACCGGTCGCCCGAATCACGTTCTTTAGAGTGCGTTGCCTGATCATTAAGTATTGTTGTTCGCTTTGTTCAACTACGGCATCAAGATGACGGAGAAAACCCCTGATAAGGTGGCGCAATTCTACATTATTTCACCACCTTTGCGTACCTAAAACGCAATTTTTTACCATAATTTCTGCATATTTTGCTTTCACCCATGATGTGCTCATAACCTATTGAACTAGAACGAATTAATCAGCTTGCCGTCGCAAAAAAGCAGGGATATCCAGATATTCGCTGTCTTCCGTGACGTTAACCATGCCGCCGGTCGGTACCGCGCGTGGGCCCCGCCGGATAACCGTTGGTGTATCGTAGTCGATCGCTTTTTTCATTGGCTCTTTTCTGCCACCTTCTATCACTTCGACCGCAGGTGCACCGCGGCGAATGCCCGTGGCCACCAGTGTCACCCGCACAGCCCCCTCTAACGTCGGATCGAGAACCGTTCCAATCACGACCGTTGCATCGGCAGCAGCGAACTGACTCACCGTCTCACCAATCTGAGCAAATTCTTCAAGCGCCATATCGGGACCGGCTGACACATTCACCAACAATCCTCTAGCTCCATGTACGTTCACGTCTTCAAGTAGCGGACTTGACACCGCGGCTTGCACTGCATCGACCGCTCGCGCCTCACCCGTGGCAATCGCTGATCCCATCATGGCAACTCCCATTTCTGCCATCACCGTACGCACATCAGCAAAATCAACGTTTATTAACCCCGGCCGAGTGATCAGTTCTGAAATCCCCTGAACCGCATTGAGTAACACTTCGTTGGCTTCTGCAAACGCCTCAAGCAACGTGGCACTGCCACCGAGCACGTCGAGAATCCGATCGTTGGGAATAATAATCAAGGAGTCGACGATTTCCGACAGTTCGTTGATACCCTGCTGAGCTGCATCACACCGCTTCTGGCCTTCAAATTTGAATGGGCGTGTTACCACCGCCACGGTAAGCACTCCTTTTTCTTTCGCTAGCTGCGCAATAACGGGCGCCGCGCCAGTACCGGTTCCACCACCCATCCCTGCCGTGATGAAAAGCAGATCAACATCATCCAATACCTCGGCCAATTTATCTCGATCTTCTATCGCGGCCTGTCGACCCACATCCGGATTAGCCCCCGCACCAAGCCCCTTGGTAAGGTTTTCGCCCAACTGGAGCATCTTTGAAACACCCGACCGCCTAAGCGCCTGCGCATCGGTATTTGCATTGACAAATTCAACCCCTTCCAGATGAGCCGTCAACATATGATCAACAGCGTTACCACCCCCACCACCAATACCCAGCACTTTAATGACAGCCTGCTGACCGCCAGTTTCCATTAATTCAAACATATTTCACCTCCGCTTGCGGTTGATTTTCTGACTCTTTCAAACCCCTGAACCCATAAAATATTGCGTGCATCATGCTTATCGCGCCCCCCCTTCTGTTTTGCCCAAGTACTGGCGACACCAGCCACGCGCCCGCGTAAACCATTGTTTAATATTTCCACCCGAACTCTCCTGTCCTACTGAGGTCTCACGTCGATGCCGTTGACCAAAAAGCACCAGGCCAACCGCCGTTGAGAAAATCGGATTTCGGACCACTTCACTGAGTCTGCCAACGTAGTGGGGAACAGCAATTCGGACCGGCATGTGAAAAACCTCCTCGGCCAGTTCCACCATACCGTCCATCTTTGCGCTACCACCTGTTAAGACTATTCCTGCTCCCAGTAATTCTTCGAATCCACTGCGTCGAATTTCAGCCTGTACCAAAATAAACAATTCCTCGACCCGCGGCTCAATGACGTCCGTCAATGTGGATCGGGCCAGTTGACGGGGTGCACGATCACCCACGCTGGGCGTATCAATGAGTTCCCCATCATTAGCCAATTGTGCCAGCGCGCAGCCAAATTTCTTCTTAATCTCTTCGGCTGCCGATGTCGGCGTTCGCAAAGCAACCGCAATGTCGTTCGTGATCTGGTCGCCTGCAACCGGTAGCACTGCGATATGGCGAATCGATCCTTCGGTGAATACCGCAACATCGGTAGTGCCCCCGCCAATATCAATGAGGCACACCCCGAGCTCTTTCTCATCGCTATCCAAAACAGCGTAAGAAGAGGCCAGCGGCTCCAAGATGACATCGTCCGCATTGAGGCCACATCGACGAACACACTTGACAATATTCTGAGCGGCACTCATCGCACTCGTAATGATGTGTACTTTCGATTCCAGGCGCACACCGCTCATCCCTACTGGGTTACGAATGCCATCTTGCCCATCAATCACGAAATCCTGCGGCAGTATATGAAGAATCTTCTGGTCATTAGGAATGGCTAGAGCCCGTGCCGCTTCCGTCACTCGCTCGATATCGTCACGACTCACTTCGT
>Ga0115002_10009858_pt1 | contig 10353 bp, 10 predicted proteins | sample ArcticOcean_MG_C_8_FD_89576 | JGI IMG/M metagenome (GOLD analysis project Ga0115002, IMG submission 89576) | Marine microbial communities from western Arctic Ocean - ArcticOcean_MG_CB11_86 | ecosystem: Environmental > Aquatic > Marine > Oceanic | place: Arctic Ocean: Canada Basin | collected... | reverse complement strand
CTCTCGAAGAGCACAGGGTCGTCGTGGACTCGGACAATCAACTCTCTGCTTTAGAGTTCAAGCCAGAGCGCTTGACACAACTCGAGGATCGGGTCAGAGACAGCGTCGGCCTTGACGGAGACCATCGACTGCTACTCGGAGCTCGGCAGGATCGAGTGCAGACGGAAGCCGAGCGATTGGAAGCTCACGGCCACGCAGTTGCCGCACAGGTTGAACTCGACTCTGGTTCTTTTGCTCGGGTCCTGACCGCAGAATTGGGCCAGCTTCATCAACAACAGAAGACGCTCGGCTACGACGAAGCCCGTCACACCCTCGTGCGAGCCCAGCTTGAGACCCTCGCCGAAACACCGGTAGAAGTCGAGAGACTCAGATCAGCCCGTGAACGCATGTCGAATACCGTGCAGGCATTGGCTCGTGTCGGCGACGAACTCAAGGCGAACCGCAGTCGTGCCGGTATGCTTGTGCAGAGGCAGGCGGAACTGGTTGCATCCCTGCAACAATTGACCGATGTCGACGATCGCTGTCTGCAAGCACAGAGACTTGTGGATCAGTTACGCTCAGAATATGAGCATCTCCTGCACCAACGGGGCTCATTGCAAACGCGCCAGCAGCAACTCAGCGACATGGCGGAGGAAGCAGCAACCGTGGCAATGCGGCGCAGCGAAGTCGAACGAGATGAATGGCTCTTCGCTCAACTTATGGAAGCCTTCGGCAAGGACGGGATCCAGGCGCTCATCATCGAGAGCGCAATTCCCGAAATCGAAGACGAGACGAACGCGATCCTCCGCCGCCTTACAGACAACCGGATTCAGGTAACGATAGAATCCCTGCGCGATCTGAAGAGTGGTGGCAGTCGCGAGACCCTCGATATTAAGATCTCTGACGAACTAGGGGAGCGGTCATACGACCTTTACTCAGGCGGTGAGGCCTTTCGCACAGATTTCGCTCTGCGTATTGCTCTCTCGAAGGTGCTCGCCCGCCGCGCCGGTACACGGCTGCGCACGTTGATCATTGATGAAGGCTTCGGAACACAGGATGCTCGAGGCCTCGAGCAACTTACGGAAGCGATTCAGCAGATCAGCAAAGACTTCGACAAGGTCATCGTAGTCACCCATCTGGAGGAAATGAAAAACGCCTTCCCCGTGCGCATCGAAGTCGAAAAGAACTCAGATCGTGGCTCTCACTTTGAGATTGTAGAGTAACCGCACATGACATCCAGCGAAGAACAGTATCGTGCCGCCACGGAAGGGATCGGTCTGTACGATGCCTCGCAGCGAGGACGAATTCGGCTGAGCGGGTCGGATCACCTCGAATTTATGCAACGTCTATCGACGAACGATGTTCTCAACTGTGCCGAAGGAGCCGGGCTACAGACGGTCTTCTGTGATCCACGCGGGCGAATCATGCAGGTAACAGACATCTGCCGGATTGGAGCCGACGTGAGTTATGCCTTTGTCGGGCCAGACAAAGCCCCGGCGCTGATCGAATGGCTTGACCGCTTCCACTTCAGTGAGCGCATTGAGTGGGAAGACGAATCCGATACGACAGAGCAGATCGAGATCATCGGTCCCCTTGCGGCCTCGGTTGCGGCAGATGTGCTCGGTCTGGACGCAGCCTCTGAACCCGCTCTTGGCCTTCTGCGTCACACGGCTCTTGAAGCCATTCGCGTCAATGTTGGCCCACACACGGGGATACGTATCTGGGGCACCGACCTTGCCGACATCTGCGACAAGCTTAAAACTGCCGGCGCGGTTTCGCTCTCGCAGGACACGCGGGAGGTTCTGCGCGTGCAGTGGGGTGTGCCTGGGGAGGCGGAACTTACGCCTGAGCACAACCCGTGGGAGGCAGGCCTGGATGACGCCATTCATATGAATAAGGGTTGTTATACAGGTCAGGAGGTTGTTGCACGGCTCGATACATATAACAAGGTCAAACAACACCTTGTCGGCCTCCATCTGCAGGCGCCGGTTCCCTCCGGCGCTCTACTTGAGTCCAATGGCAAAGCCGTCGGCGTTGTCACCAGTACGGCGCAGCCACCGGGTTCCGGGCCGTTGGCACTGGCTTATGCGAGGACAGCGTACTGTGCACCGGACTCGGTCCTCGATGTGATCGTTGAGTCTGCTGCGCCCGTTTCATCGCGCGTCAGCGCTCTTCCCTTCAAGCCATCTGCAAAATTTCCTTGACATCTGACTTGACATCTGCCTCACCATCTACCTCAACTGGGCGCACCACTCGCAAAATCATCCACATCGATATGGATGCGTTCTACGCATCTGTTGAGCAGCTCGACAATCCATCTCTGCGTGAGCGACCGGTCGTAGTTGGTGGTACAGCAGAGGGGCGAGGCGTGGTTGCCGCCGCCTCGTACGAGGCGCGTGCCTTCGGTATTCGCAGTGCTCTGCCCATGCGCACCGCCTTGCGTATGTGCCCGCATGTGATCCGTGTTCCCACGAACTTCGAGCGCTATCGAGAAGTCTCCCGTTGTATTCATGAGATCTTTCACGAACACACCGACCTTGTCGAACCGGTTGCCCTGGATGAAGCCTATCTGGATGTCACCTGGAACAAGCAGGACATTCCTTTTGGTCATCGTGTAGCGCGCATGATCAAGGCCGACATTCGGCGTCGTCTGCAATTGACGGCATCCGCCGGCGTCGCTCCAAGCAAGTTTGTCGCCAAGATTGCTTCGGACCTCGGTAAGCCCGACGGTCTGGTCACGATTATGCCAAACCAGGTTCGAGCTTTCCTGGATCCACTCCCGGTGCAGAGGATTCCGGGCGTCGGCAAGGTGACAGGCGAACAACTGAGTAGCATCGGCGTCGAAACGATTTCCCAGCTAGGACAATTGGGAGATGTAGAATTGGCCCGCCGCTTCGGCCGCCGCGGTCACTACCTATTCTTGCGCTCCCAGGGTATCGACGACGAAGCCGTCACTCCGGAACGAGACCCCAAACAGTTGAGTTCTGAGACCACCTTCGCCACAGATATTTTTAATACGGATGACATGCGCTACGCCGTTCAGGATCTGGCACAGGATGTGGCCGGGCGTCTGCGGCGAAGGGGCCTTCGAGGCCGAGTTGTCACACTGAAGGCCAGATATCCCAATTTCGAAACAGTCACCCGCTCCCTTACGGGTGGGTTGTATCTGAATTCAGCGCCACCCGTGTTCGACATCGCCCTGAAACTACTGCAGCGTACGGACGCCGAGCGCCGCGGTGTCCGTCTTCTGGGTGTAGCGGTTTCGGGCTTCGCCGATGATGATAGCACCGCCCAGCTGGACCTCTTCTCCCGGGCGGCACTCCGGTGACTCAGCCGGCTGCTTTCGGCACAGACAACCGCTACCGCTGGCAGGGCTTGGCCCATCTGTTGCGCGTGGAGGCAGGAGAACCGCGGCCGCTTCTGCTTCTGTGGGTTCCTTCGTTTTTCTCCGGCGTAACCGTGGCTCCTCTCTTTGCAGCCGGCAATGCCCTGTTTCCTGGCCCAGGTTGGCAAGGATTGGTTGCCCCATGCGTACATCGCCTCCGCTGCCATGGCCATGGGTGCTGCATGGATCTACAACCGTGCTCGTCAACGTTTGACGACGACACGATTGTTTCGACGCCTCCTGCTGACGTTACTGGCTGGTGTCCTCTTGCTGTGGCTGGGGTTTGACCTCACCGACACCGCTTGGCCCGCATTCCTGTTGCTTGGTTTCTATGCGGTCACCAGTGCCCTGCTCAACGTTGAAGTCTGGAGTCTTGCTGGCCAATTGTTCACCGTCCGCCAGGGGAAGAGGCTGTTTGGGCTCGTCGGCTCCTGAGAGCTGCTGGCAATGGCTTTGGGAGGACTGGCGACACCGCTGTTGGTGGCATGGATCGGCACTGAAAACCTGCTCTTGGTTGCTGGTGCCGGACTCGTCGGTTGCCTGATGTGTGTCACTGTGATCGATCGGGAGCAAGGTGGCCGACTGGCGCGTCGTGCCAGTGCCGACGCCGAGCTCGTGCGTACAGGGCTTTTCTCTCTTGCCCGCCACCGATACACGCTTTGGATTTTTCTGCTTGCCACGGTCGGGGTCTTTACAAGCCGACTGATCGATTTTGCCTTCCTCGACCAGGCCAACAGTCGCTTTCAGAATGAAGATGAACTGGCGCGACTTTTCGGCGTGTTGTTTGGCGGGGCCCAGGCCGTCACCCTTGTACTGCTCACCTTTGTTACTGGCCAGTTGCTGAATCGATTCGGCATTGCTACTGGCATGATGCTGCGTCGAGTGGCGCTCACGTCCTGCTTCGTCGTCACCATTGTTGTGCTATTCACTGTTTCTTCGGGCGCTGCCAGCTATTGGCTGGCTCTGACAGCCAAAGTCATGGACCTCGTGCTCTTCAGTGCCATCACGGCGCCAGCCTTTCTCATCCTCTACCAGCCACTACGCCCGGATCGCAGGCTGGCGACTCAGATGAATGTCGAAAGCGTGATCGGCCCCCTCGCTTCGGCGGCGGCGGGTGCCATCCTGTTATTGAACACCTTGGGACTCGGCGATGCCCGCTGGGTAGCCCTGCTCACACTGTCGATGTTGATCGCGTGGCGCTTCGTCGGCAAACGTACCAACCAGGGGTACAGGGCCGCCCTGCCAGAGGCCCTGGAGCACCGTCGCCTTGAAGGGGTTTCCATACCACTGGAAGAGGGCGATATGCTGGAGGTCCTCCGCCAACGCTTGCTGAGCACTCGTCCTCACGAGGTCCTCTATGCCCTGGACCTGCTCTTGAGCCAGCGGACCTGCTCAGTCCCCTGCTTGGGCATCCACATCCCCAAGTTCGGTACGATGTCATGCGACGAGTCGCCGATAGCCGATTGCCGATTGCTGGAACTGACCGACGAGGTGCGCAGCCGACTCGATCTGGAGGAAGATCCGCCAACACTTGCCCAAAACCTCCGCTGTCTGGCCGAATTCGATGAATCCGAGGCGGTCGACATTCTTGGTGTCTTTATCGATCATCCCGAGAGCGTCGTCTCCGAGGCGGCAACTGTAGGGCTATTAGCGCAGCGGCGGCATCGACGGGGTTCTCGTTTCGGGCGAGCGACTGCTGTCCCTTGAGCGTTCGCAGGAACCCGACGACCGCGAGAGTGCTGCCAGAATTCTGGGTGAAGTCGGCATCCGTGGCTTCTATCGCCATCTGCTCGACCTGCAGGGTGATCCCGATGCGGGTGTTCGCCATGCGGCGCTAGCAGCTGCGGGCAAGGTCCGCAATCCCCGGCTCTGGCTGGCGGTCATCGACAGTCTGGCACATGTCGAGTTCCATGCCAGCGCAACCCAAGCGCTGGTGGACGGCGGCTCGGAGACCCTGGCTGCCCTGGAGGAGTCCCTGAGCAATCCGAATGCGGCGATCCAACTCTGCGTTCGCGTAGCCGAAACCTGTGGTCGCATCGCCGGCGATGACGCCATCGCCCTTCTACTCGTGCGTATGGACACAGAAGACCGCAGACTGAGGACCACAATCCTTCAGGCGCTGGGCCGCGCCGACTATCGGGCCACCAGTGCCCACCGTGGCAACATCGACGATATTCTCTGGCAGGAACTGGGAGGCGCCGCCTGGGTCATGGCAGCCATCCTCGACACGGATGGGGAGGCGCTACAGAGCCCCTGCGCCGTGCCCTTGAACATCGACTGCGTCAGGTTCGGGATCGGTGCCTGCTACTGCTCAGCTTCACCGGTGACGCCGAAACCTTGAAACGCGCCGGAGGCCAGTTGGACAGCGACCGGCCCGAGCAACGGGCCTACGCACTGGAAGTACTGGACACGGCTCTCTCCGGTGACACGCGCAGGCATCTGATGACCCTCTTTGAAGGTATGCCCACCAGTGTCGCGCTGCCACAGATGGCTACAAGCTTCCCCCAGCGGCGGCTGGGTCGCAGCCCACGGCTGTCGCTACTGATCACTCCAGGTAGCCACCGTTTTGAGCCATGGATTCGCGCCTGTGCCGTGCGTGCGTCCATCATGCTGCAGGAAGTCGGCGTTGCCGCCGATGTCGCCCAGCGCTTTACAGACGAGGCCCGCGTTGTCAGTGAAACTCCGGCGTGGGCATTACGCACTCTGTCCCCGGAACTATGGGCAGAGCACGAAGTAAAGATCATTGAAGAGGGTCTGGTTCCACCAGATCTCATGTACTGGATCGAAAGCTGGAAGCCCGTAGAGCGACCAATGTTTCTGACAATCGAAAAAGTGATGGTATTGCGCTCTGTCGGCGTCTTTTCAGACGTACCGGAAGAGGTGCTTCCGGATCTTGCTGGCTACCTTGAAGAAATAGAAGTCGGCGCTGATGAGCGTGTCTACGAAAAAGGCGCCACAGGCCGCACGATGTATATCATCGCTGACGGCCGTGTTCGCGTTCACGACGAAGACCGCACGTTTACCGAGCTGCAGGCAGGCGAGCTTTTTGGTGAATTGACGACTCTTGATCCGGAACCACATTCAGCCAGCGTTACCGCCCTGGATGATACGCGCCTGCTCGGCCTCGACCGGGATGCCCTCTACGAGTTGATGTCCGCTCACCCCACTGTTCTGCGCGGTCTGATTCACATTCTCTGCGGCCGCCTGCGGGACAAGGGCCGGCGAAATTAAAGAAAGGGGTGCCCCTCACGCGAGAAGCACCCCTGCCGATTGTCCGCCGTACCTGTGAGTTCTACTTGTGCAAGGCCGGTTGATACAGGCCAACACTGTAAAACTCGTACGACGCCGCCTTATCCGGAAAATCAACCACATGTACCGTGAACCGGGAAGGCACACCAGTGTGGCTCATGTGATCTTTGAAGAAACCGCTGTACGCAGCTGAGTACTCGGTATACAGCCGTTTCTGTTCAGCCATAAAACCCTCTGGATCCATGCGTGGATCAGGCGCTTTTGGTTGCGAAGCAAAGGCGTGGACTTCGAGGAAGTCGATCTTGCCGATGGAGTCCGCAATCCCTGCTTCCTGCAGCCAGCTTTCCCAGCAGCGGAACACGAGTTCCACTTCGATGCTCGGTGTCATCGTTACCAGTTCATCCCGGTTGAGGACCCCTTTGGCAGAATACCCCCCGGTGATGCCGGCGAAATAGATCTTCAGATCACCACCCTCCAGCTTCTCCGTAACCAGCGCTGACAGGGTCGGTGCGTCGCCGCCATAGTAGTAGGTTACGCGGCCGCGCTCCTTGACGTTAAATGCCACAGCTTTCTCCTCTTGTAAGTGAATGAATTGATAGGTTGCACACGTTAGTTGTCTGCAGGGGTGGGCAGCGCATCAGCCAGCACGTTAGCCCAATGTCTGGATAAACGGTCGGTGCCGTCTGCGATCTGATGACGACATGACGTGCCTGCAGTAGCAACTTCCACGTCCTCTTCTGCCTGCGCGATGACATCGAAGAGTCGCGGTTTGCCTACCTGCATGGAGATATCGTAGTGCTCCCGCTCATAGCCAAAACTGCCCGCCATGCCGCAACAGCCCGAAGCGATCTCGGTGACCTCATAGCTGGCCGGCTGTTGCAACAGCCGCATGGTATCTGCAGTTCCCAAGAGTGCCTTTTGGTGACAGTGGCCGTGAAACAGCACCCGTTTCGGCGTCTCGGTAAAGGCAATTCCAAGCCCCTCATCTTCATCGAGATGACGAGCAAGGAATTCGTCCAGCATGAACACACAGGAGGCCACGCGCTTGGCCGCCTCGGCGTCGGGCGCCAGATCGAGGTAGTCGTCCCGATAGGTCAGCAGGCAACTGGGCTCGACGCCAACGATGGGCCAACCCCGTTCTGCATACGTCGCCAATTGCGCAACGTTGTCGCCCGCTCGTTGCCGAGCCTGTGCAAGAAAACCCTTTGAGATCATGGGCCGGCCGCAACAGAGACGTTGTTCGTGCAACACGACTCGGTAACCGGCCGCTTCCAGCAGGTGAACGGCGGCCCTACCGACTTCCGGTTCGTTGTATTCGGTGAATGTGTCGTTGTAGAACACGATCGTGCCTCTGTCGCCATCTGTCCTAGGACTGCGGTCCTTGCCAGGACTGCGTGCCCTGAACCAGGCGGAAAAGGTCTGTGCTGCCAGCGCCGGCATCCGTCTGCGTCGATCGATTCCTATAACGCGTTCCATCAGCCAGCGGTTCGGAGCACTGCGTACGATCCTGTTCACAAGCCATGAAAAAGGCGACAACCATCGGTTTAACTGGTCGATGCGTGCAAAGATATGAGAGCGCAACGGATACCCATGCTTGCCGTGGTACTGAGCGAGGAATTCGTATTTGAGTTTGGCCATGTCCACACTTGATGGGCATTCGGCCTTACACGCCTTGCACTCAAGGCACAGGTCCATTGCGGCATACAACTCATCGCTGTCGAGCCCATCACCGGGTAGTTGGCCGTTGAGAGCCGCTCGCAAGGCATTGGCTCGCCCTCGCGTGCTGTGCTGCTCCTCCATGCTGGCCATGTAGGAAGGACACATGGTACCGACGAGCTTCTTACGGCAGTGGCCGACACCGGAACACATTTCCACTGCTTGTTGAAAACCACCCGCTTCGTCATAACGGAAGAACGTCGGCACCGAGACGCTCGAGTACCTCTCTCCGTACCGCAGGTTCTCATCCATCGGTGGAGCGTTGACAATCTTACCGGGGTTCATGATCCCCTCGGGATCAAAGGCAGCCTTGACCTTCGTGAAAGCAGCCACGAGCCGCGGCCCGAACATCTTCTCCACCCACTCACTGCGGGCCAGGCCATCGCCGTGTTCCGCCGACATGGAGCCTCCGTACTCCAGCACCCAGTCACTCATCTGCTCCTCAAGAGCCCGCAAGGTAGCTATCCCCTCACGCCTCTTGAGGTCGAGGATGGGTCGAATGTGCAAAACACCGACGCTGGCGTGGCCATAGAAGGTGGTGATGGACACGTCATGCTGTTTCATCAACTGCTGCACTTTGGCGACGTACTCTGGCAGATGCTCGATGGGGACACAGGTATCCTCTACGCCGCTGGTTGGCTTCGGGTCCCCTGGCATTCCCATGAGCAGCCCCAAACCCGCCTTGCGCAGATCCCAGATATCCTTCTGCAGTGCCGCACCGAAGGCGCGCACATAGGCATACCCGAGTCCTGCGCCCCGCAGGCGCGATTCCAAGACCTCACAGCGGTCCTGCAGTTCCTCCTCAGAATCTGCGTAATACTCCACACAGAGCAGCGCATCCGGATCTCCTTGCAGAAATCGGCGTCGCGGCTCGTAGTCCAGTTGCCCACGGGTCTGGTCCATCAATACGCGATCCATGAGCTCGCAAGCGGACGGACCAGACTCCACAGCGTGCAGATTCGCTTCCATCGCCTCAATCACGCTGTGAAAATGACACGCCATCACAACGGTGTGCCGTGGTCGCTCAACGAGGCGCACGCGAGCCTCAACAATCGAACACAGCGTGCCTTCGGAACCAACGACGAGACGGCTCAGGTCGAACGGCTGTGGTGGCCGTAAAGCGTCGAGGTTGTAGCCGGATACGCGCCGCATGACCTTGGGGAAGCCAGATGCGATGTCCTGCTCGTAGGTGCGCATTACATTCTGCACCTCGCGATAGGCTCGGCCCTCCAGGCCATCACGAGCACAACGGCGCGCCAGATCGTCGGCATCGGCCGCCGGGCCCAGGGTTGTTACGGTCCCATCCGCAAGTACCACGGTCAGTTCGATGACGTGATCGATCGTCTTTCCGTGTACGATAGAGTGCGCCCCACAGGAGTTGTTGCCAATCATGCCTCCAAGGTTTGCCCGACTGCTCGTAGATACATCTGGACCGAACATCAGGCCCTGTGGGGCCAGGCTGGCATTCAACTCGTCGAGGACTACACCCGGCTCGATCCTCGCCCAGCGGCCATCGGCATCAACTTCGAGGATTCGGTTCATATAGCGGGAAAAGTCGAGTTGCAGGCTCCTGCCGACGGTTTGTCCGGCGAGACTGGTCGCTCCCCCCCTGGGCAAGATTGACTCTCCTCGTTCAGAGGCGACACGAACTGCGTGGACCACATCGGCCGCCGATCGCGGCAATAGGACGCCGACGGGCTCTATTTCGTAGATGCTTGCATCTGTGGAATACAGGCGACGGCTCAGATCATCAAACAAGACCTCACCTTCCATACCTGACGACAACGCGCTCTTTAGATCCTGAAGCGCTGCCGTAGAATCGTCCCTATCTTTCACGAAAACAAAGCCTTGTCAAGTTTTTTATGGTTGGTACTTGATCCCGTTCTAACGCGAGGATAAGATCCCCTATCAGGCACTTCTACGCAACGCGACAGGGCTGACTGTGAAAAGATCAGGACAATCTTTGAAAAAAATGAAAAACCCGCTATATGGTGGTTGACACACAAAAATGCCCCCCATATCTT
>Ga0115002_10009855_pt1 | contig 10355 bp, 10 predicted proteins | sample ArcticOcean_MG_C_8_FD_89576 | JGI IMG/M metagenome (GOLD analysis project Ga0115002, IMG submission 89576) | Marine microbial communities from western Arctic Ocean - ArcticOcean_MG_CB11_86 | ecosystem: Environmental > Aquatic > Marine > Oceanic | place: Arctic Ocean: Canada Basin | collected... | reverse complement strand
TGTGCACGGGCGCGCAATTCAGAGCTAGGCAATCGATTGAGTTTGATAGCTATCGATGGTCAGGAATATGAATTTGAAGATGCGAACCAGTTGTGGTTGGCTTCGTGGCACCCGCTTTCTGAATCAACGATAGCGGGGAAGCGCCATGGCTCCGGTGCTGTGTGCCGAACGATTGACGGTCAGATAGTTTTGGTCAGCCAGGATGGGGTGAAATGGGAGCATCCTGCGGGTCGTACGGAAGGTGACGAATCCTGGCGACAGACTCTGGGTCGCGAAGTGATGGAGGAGGCCTGTGCGATCGTGGTAGAGGCTAAGTTACTGGGATTTATTCTTGGTCGTTGCGTTCGAGGGCATGAGGAAGGGTTGGTACTCGTGCGTGCGCTCTGGAGTGCGGAAGTGATGCTTCAGAATTGTGAGCCTAAGCATGAGATACAGCATCGGAAACTGGTGGGTGATGATGACTGTGATGAGTCGATAGATTACCCGTGGGAGATGGCTCCGATTTACAACCGATGGCTTACAGAATCATGGCTTGTTTAACGTGTTATTTGTCGCGAAAAACATGCACTGAACAGGTAATGTCGAACGGAGTTCTCACGGGTTCTTCACGCGATTGTGCCTGCTTTCACATTCGCCACACGCTATGAGTGACAACCTTTGATTAGGGAGGTAGTGCATCAAGGAGCGCAGCCGGACCAGCCCCCGACGCGCTCCTGCACTACTGCCTTTTTTTGTGTTTAGCTCTGGCGTCCCGATCGGATCGTGACTTGTCGCACGCGGCGTTAGTCGCGCTCGTGACTTGTCACTCGGCTCCGCGTCGCAATCTACCCATCCTCTGGCCCCTTCCCGAAGGAAGGGGCCAGAGGATGGGTGGGGCGATGGCTGTCTGTTTGATTTACGTGATCTGCCTGTCTGCCAATTGATGCTTGACGTGGGAGCGATATGCGCTTGAGTGGTCGATAGAAGAGATGTCGAGGGCGTTCGGAGTGCCGACGGTGTTTCTGGGTGAGCTTGAGAATGCCACGCTATCGAATGTAAGCACGTTCGAACGGTTTTTGTGGCGTAACACGATCGTGCCAGAGTTGAAGCTGATCGAAGATTGCCTGAATCGTAGCCTTATTTCGGTATTTGGATTGTCTCCAGAGGTGTATCGATTCAAGTTCGATCTGTCTTCTGTTGAAGCACTTCAGGATTCAGAGGACTCGAAGGTGGCGCGCGAAGTCAGTCTTGTGAATGCGGGAGTAATGACACCAAACGAGGTGCGTGCGAGGCACGGACTTGATGCCGAGGCGTGGGGCGAGGCGGCGAGGTGAGTCGGGTGTATCGGTGACAGATCTGGATGATTTCTGCCGAGACTTTCTGCCACATCCTGACCCTCTCCCTAACGGGGAGAGGGGATATCACTTCCGCGTACTCAAAGGTAGATTGCTTCTGAGGCCGATGAATTCAACTGAACGTGTTCTCAGGATCGGCGAAATCTGGGGTGTAGATTTTCTAGTATGAGTATGTGCATTCAGGAGATTTTGTAAGAGATTTTGCGTTGATCATGGTCGCTGCAGCCGCGGCCCTGGTCTTGTTCCGCCTGATTCGGCAGCCACCGATTCTTGGGTATCTTCTCGCGGGCGTGCTTGTTGGCCCGTTCGCGCTTCAAGGTCAATTCGTTTCCGACACAGAGACTGTATCGCTTGTTGCTGAGGTAGGACTGGTCGTTCTGCTGTTCTCGATTGGGGTCGAGTTCGGGTGGGAGCGAATCCGAAAGGTTGGGTTCCGAGTCGTAGTCATCGGTGCGGTTGAAGTAGCAACCATGATTTCGCTTGGCTACTTCCTTGGCCGTGCACTGGGCTGGTCCAGTACGACGTCGATTTATCTGGGTGCTGCTCTGGCGTTTTCTAGCTCGGCCGTGTTGGTGGGGATCTTGCGCGAGAACGGTCAGCTGATGACTTTGCGAGGGCAGCTTGTCGTTGGCGTGTTGGTTGTAGAAGACTTTGTTGCTGTTGTGCTGCTTGCGGTGTTTGCAGGCTATGCAAACCAGGAGGGCGGCAGTGCGGTTCAGGTCTGGCCGATCGTAATAAAAATGACAATTTTCGCGATTGGTGCGCTTGTATTCGGGACGCTTCTGGCTCCTCGCCTGATGGACCTGCTCGATTATTTGAAATCTCGTGAAACGCTGCTGATCGGGTCGCTCGGAATGTGCTTCGGTGTTGGATTACTGGCTCGTGAAATGGGCCTTTCTGCCGGTGCCGGTGCTTTCCTGATCGGGACCGTACTTGGCGATACGAGGCACAGAGATCAGATTGCGCGCTTGATTGCGCCAGTGCGTGATGTGTTTGCGGCTTTGTTCTTTGTTTCTATCGGGATGCTGGTGAAGATGGGCGATGTGCCGGAGTATTTCGGCACCGCGTTGATTGTTACTGGAGTGCTGGTTGCCGGGAAGATACTGGCAGCGACTGTGGGTACGTTCCTGACTGGTCACGATGGCGAAACATCGCTTCGTGTCGGCACATCAATGCCGCAACCGGGTGAGTTCTCGTTGGCGATCGCCAGGGCTGGAAGCGAGCATGCGTCTGTCGGAGCGCAGTTGTATCCGATTGTGACGATCAGCACGCTACTTTCGTCGTTTATCTACCCGCTGGTGTTCAGGTCTCCAGCAATGATTGGAGCAACCGTTGGCTGGCTGCTGCCGACTCGTGCGAAAAATAAAGCAGCAGCATTTTCGGTAGGTATTGTTACCGCTCGCCGGGCTATGGCTCCGGCAAAACCGGCTCCGCACGATCTGGTGCATGGGGTCAGGTCGGCGGCTGTCAGCTTTGGAATTATCGGACTGGTAATAGTCGCAGGGGTGTTGATTTCGAACGTTGGAAAAGGCCTGGCGAATGGCTTTGGGATTTCATCCGACCTCATCGGCGTTGCAATACTCTCGGCTGTGGTGACGTTGACGGTACCGGCAAGCATAGTTCTGTGGCGTGTTTTGATTGATCTCGCCACGATATTGATACGACGGGTATTCGTTCGATTTAATCTCAGTGTTAGAGCCGGTATTGCCCATGTCGCGAGCACAGTGATCGTGAGTCTGGCAATGGTGATTGCCGGGGTCTGGCTGGTTACGCAGCTGCTCGAAATGATGCCTGTCACCGATCTCGCGTCCCCGGTACCCGCCCTAGTGATGGTTCTCAGCGCTGCGTTTACGGCGACGGCATCGATGAAGATTCACTCGCAGATGGATAAAACTTTCAGGAGAACTTTGCTGGGTGATGTTCAGGGTTCGAACGCCCCGACGCTAGACGAATCAACGTCGGCGGGCGATTAACGGAACTGGATCGCTTGTCGAGTTGATCGTCGGCACAGTTGGAGCCAGTACAGGGTGCTGTTTGTGGGTGTCACAGTTATGCGAAGTACCCCATGTTGATATCAAGGTAATAGTCTGTTTTCAGAGCACTCACTCGACGCTTAAATGGGATGCTATCTAAGAGGTTTCTAAATGGCTGACGATCGATCATTGATTCTCGAACTTGAAGCACGGTACGTGGCCGCCACGAACGCGTCTGACGTCATGGAGTTCAATGAACTTTTCGCAGAAGACGCGCTTCTGATGATACCTGATCATCCAATAGTTCAAGGTCGTGAAGCGATTGTTGCTCACTATCGTGAGTTCTTTCGATCGATCAAAGCACGTATAGCGGCGGTCGTTGCTGAGGTAGAAGTATTCGAAACGATTGTTTATGCCAGGGGTGCGTTTAACTACTCGATGGCCCCAAAGATGGGCGGCGAGGCGATAGCTATGAAGGGCAAGTTCATCAATCTTTACAAGAAGGATGAGATGGACGAGTGGCGCATCTGGCGGCGCATCTGGCGGAGCATCGACAACATCGATCACCCGCACGAGTAGTGCGGGGACGGGTTGATCGGCTGCGTGCGGTGGGTGCCTAGACCGTCGGCAGTAGCTTCAGCACGTTCTGCGCCATGATTGCGTAGTCTTCGTTATTGGGGTGAAGGTCGTCTAGCAACAGGTGTGCGTTGTCGGAATCGAAGATGTTTCGACCGTTAATGTAGGTGATGTTTTCGTCGCCGTTTCTGCGGAGAGTTTCTACTGAAGCTGCTACCACTACTCGCATTTTCTTCAGGGTGAAACCGACTTCGTTCGGTGTGTCTTCGCGTCCCGGTGAGTAGATCGGTGAGAGCAGGGTGATAGGCGTTGTCGGGTGCTTTTCGCGGACGATTTTCACGAAACCGAGTATGCCAGGTCCAAACGTGCGTTCGCCTAGACTCGCTGCTCCGTAGATATTGATTCCGAGGGAGAGCGAGATGACGTCGGCTTCACGATCTCTGATAATTCTGGCGATCATGGGATCAAGATGGCACTGGCCTCCGAACCCGAGGCATGTGAGATCGTAACCGCGAGTGCGGGCCGTGATTGCTGGCCAGGTTTGTGTTGGCGAATCGGCGGCGGAACACTGTGAGATCGAACTGCCGTAGGTGATCCACCTTTTTGCGCTTGATTCGGGGGTTGCGGATATTTCTGCTTCAACGTCGATCCCAAGTCCACTGAGTCGAGTTTCTCCAAACTGCGGAAGCCATAGTTCGATGCTTTTGGTTCCTGTCGCGAGATTTTCGAATCGGAACGACGTTTGGTTTGCAAGGTCGATGGATGCCACCATTTCGCCGTCGATCACGAGGTCAATATGACCTCGTTCTTCGAACGAATTACACGTGCCTTCGATAGTGGTAGTGTTGCTCTGGAACGTCACATGGACGCCGGCAGCCATGGCGGCTTTAAGAGCAAGTTCGCTGTCGTAGAGCTCTCTTTCTTCGTGCTCGATGCGCCATGGTATGACCCACTCGTCGGATACTTCGGTCGATATAGCGCCCGACTATGTGCGGGGTGGGTCGTTGGCTGCAATGTGTTGGGGCATGTTGATTCCTGAATAAGGAGCGATGTTACGAACTGGCGAATCGTAGCAGGGGTGGTGAGCAGTATGCCTTGGTGGATCTGTTTTTCGTGCATGTTTAGCGCGCTTCAATGAGATTTGGTCGGTGGGGAGAGAGGGTACGATGCCGCTGGATGAAATCGAATTCGGTATTTTGGGGGGCGATCGATGAAGGTGACGTTTACCGGGGCGGGTGCGGGAGCAGGTTACGATCATGATCGAGGCGGAGCGTCTGTGATGCTCGAAAACGACGGTGGCGTGATTCTTCTCGATTGTGGTTTTGGTGTGATGCGACGTGTTTATCAATCAGGCGTAAACATTGGCGACATCAACGCCGTGTTCATCACCCATCTGCACTTTGACCATGCAGTCGGCCTGCCTGAACTATTCAACATGTTCGGACGGCGCCTGGCTGATCCTCCACGAGTATTCGGCCCCAGAGGCATCGCAGAGTATGTGGAGAACAGTAAAATTGATCGTCGTCAACGGCTTGAAAGAATTGACTGAGGGTCTTCAACAACTTCGTGGCGAAGAGATCTCACCCGGTGAGACTTACGAGGTTGCAAGATTTTCAGCAGACGCGATTGAAGTGCCCCACGATCCACTGGTTCAGGCTCTGGCGTGGCGTTTTCGATCTGATGGTGTGAATGTGGTCGTGTCGGGCGATCAGGCGACCGACGATAATCTGATGGTTCCGTTCTCTTCAGATGCTGATCTGCTGGTACATGAGGCCCACTCCAAAGGGGTGATTGAAACGCAGGCTGCGAAAATGCCAACAGCAGAAGTCCGGGCGAAATTTATCAACTCGTTCTCCTACTCACATTCGGAAGTCTCATCTGCCGCCAAGGTCGCGGAGCGAGCTGGAGTGAAGCGGTTGGCGCTTACAGCCCTACTGCCACTTGAAGACGAATCAGTGCTGGTCAACTTGGCTAAAGAGCATTACAGCGGCGAAGTTTTCGTAGCGCAGGTTGGGGAGTCTCTGGAAATCTAGCGTTCGGGATCGACAACTCCTGCCCTCGCAACACCGTTCCCATCGGGTCGGACATATACTTCCGAATCTCGAAATAGACGCACTGCACAGGGATCGGAATACCAGAGCACATGGCAACCCACGTATCGGACGAAATACTTGATCGCTTTCGGAAGGTAACTTCCGCAACTGCTTACAGCGCTGTGTGGCGTCTTGCTCCGCCAGACGGGCAAGAGTGGTTTGCTTCAGCGAACTACCAGTTGTGCTTGATGCGGGGCGTGAAGGCTTACACGCCGGGCAAGACGTTGGTGGGACGGGCGCAGACGTTGCGGTTTATTCCCGCTCGACCCGACCTGCTTTCGGAAACCCGCAAGGGTGGCGAGTCGCCCGAGTACATCGCCATGGGTAAGTGTGGGCCGAACGACGTTCTTGTTGCCGAGGCGCATACGTTCGATGATTACTCCTGCATTCTCGGCAATATGAAAACGCGCCAGCTGTGGCACAACAAGGCGCAGGGTCTTGTTACTGACGGTGCGATTCGTGATCTTCAGATGATTGCCGACGAGTACGATCTGGCGGTGTTTGCGAAGAACCGATCACCTGCGGGCAACCTGCCGTTTCTGGAGTCGTATGAAGTCGATCAGCCGATCAACGTAGGTGGTGTGCTTGTCATGCCGGGTGATGTGATTGTCGGCGACGATGATGGTGTAGTGGTTGTACCTTCTGATAGGGCTGAGGAAGTTATCGACTGGATCGAGGAGCAGGAGGAGGCCGAGGAGTTTGTTATCGGTCTCATTGATGCAGAGCAGGTTCCTCCGGGCACGTACTACCCGATTTCAGGCGAGACCAAAGAGCGGTTCAGGGAGTGGAAAGAAGCTAAGGGCAAGTAGCGGATTGGTGCTGGAGGTTGCGTTATTCCTTCTCCCCGGGGGAGAAGGCTAGGATGAGGGTGGCAGTGTTTTCGCATTCACTCCGTTCAACTCCTGCAAAATCACCTCCGCCACGCCCTCCAGATTCATAAGCACATCTAGGTTTGTAAATCTGATGACTCTCAAACTACGTCGTTCGAGAAAACTCGTGCGCCGTTCGTCTGCATCAGCCTCGTCATAATGTTGACCGCGTCCTATTTCGATCACCAGACGGGCTGAATGGAAATAAAAACCGACAACATAACCCTCGCGTCTGGGACAGATACCTTTGAAGAGCGGCTTCATTAAAGTAAAAAGCCCGGTGCTTCCACATCGAGTTTTATTCGTTCACCAGAATCGGATCCGAAACTATAGTGACTAGTTGGGATCCGACTCCGGGCACACTTGTGGTGCTACTCAGCAGCACGACTTGGGGCTACGAGAGGCTGTGTAGGAATAGCTGCTGCCATTCGTTCAATTGCCTCTTCTTCAACTTCTACTCTGCGAGCCAGCTGGAATCCGCCAAGTGTGACGAATACTCCGGCGGTTGCAAACATGAAGCCGAGTCCCACGAAGATGCTCCAGGACATGAAGTGCGCCATGCCCGCCATGTAGTCAGAGTTCATACCGTTGAGCAGTGTGCTCGTGAGACCGAACGCCAATGGGCTCCATGCCTGTGTGCGTACCGGACCCTCAAGCGGGTGACTGCGGTTGAGGGCTGAGAAGTATCGCCCATCGACCGGTACGTCGTAAGAACCTGCTTCGTAAAGAAATCCGTCGTACTCAACGTCTTCAGCAAGAACCACGGTCTGCGTTCCATGCAGTGTGTGGTAGTTGATGATGGCGTACTGAATCATCAGCTCATCTGGGGTGTTTACCAGTTTGTCGTTAGGGTCAAGGTTGGCCCGATTTAGCGGGAACGCCCAGTCGTCTTCGATAAGCGAGAGGATTGCGTCTCCGTTTTCTGCTGATCCGCGATCGGTGAAGTTACCTTCGTCGGCGTAGGGCATGTATCGGCCCTGGGTTTCGTACACGGTCTGGAGGGAGTCTAATCCGGCATTAGCTGTCAGGTATAGAAAACCACCAAGACCTATTCCGATGATTCCGCCGAGTACCAATACTAGTCCGGCCATCGAAATGAAATTGATCCTTGTTAGTTGTGCCACGATTGTCCTCACAATCTTTTCAGCCCATGAACACTTTCATTATCGGTTTGTGCCTGCAGAAATTCTGCTTTTTGTTTTCCGATACGGCTGAATCAGTTGGTTTACTTACTCAGCAGTGATCATGTATATGAATATAAACCTCCGATATGAGGTGGTTGTGAAAACATTCACATACACATATTAGGTGGACCATGACGCTAGTAGGCGCACAGTTCATTACGATAATCGGAAGCGCTATAGCTACGTTGGCTGGGGGGTAGCTGCCCCTCGTCCACGCCCCTCGCGTTCCCCCTCAACCAAACCTTCTCCCTAATGGAGAAGGAATAAGTGGGTAGGGCGATAGTGATTCGTTCATTGGAATTCCAAATCGATGTGGCGGTTCGAGAAACCCTCTTCAATTAGGGAGAGAGTTTGGTTGAGGGGGAATGCCGACGTTAAGCTGCGAGTCGTTCGACTATTGCACAGACGACTACCCCAACTCCTTTGAAGTGCGCATACACTTCGCCCCCATCAAACATGTTTGCTTGGGGGCGATTTTGGTTAATGCCTCCGGTTAGCCGAGGAGCGAAGTACGAATGCGAATTGGGATTATGGGTGCCGGTGGTATTGGTAGCGTTGTTGGTGGGCTGCTGTCGAAAGCGGGTCACGACATAACGCTTATCGACCAGTGGTGGGAGCATGTCGAGAAGATCAAGGCTGACGGCCTGATTGTCGAGACGCAAGAAGACGAGTACCTCACCCACCCGCAGGCGATTCACATTCACGAACTCCAACATGAAACCGTGCCGTTCGACGCCGTTTTCATCGCTGTGAAGTCTTACGACACCGAGTGGGCGACAACGCTCATGCTCAGGTACATCGATCCCGATCACGGCGTATTCGTCGATTTCCAGAACGGGATAAACGACGAGCGAATGGCGGCCATCGCAGGAGTTGAACGTTCGCTCGGTTGCATCATCACGATCGGTGCTGCGGCATGGGAGCCGGGGCGCGGCATACGTACCGACAACTACGCGCTAGGCTTCAAAATCGCTGAGCATGATGGAACTGACACGCCCAGAGCTCGTGAGCTCGTCGAAGTAATGTGCGCGGTTGCAAACGCCGAATTTTCTGCTGACCTTTGGGGCACCCGTTGGTCGAAGCTCATGGTCAACTGCATGGCGAACGCACTCTCTGGCGTGAGCGGTTATGGCACTACTGAAGTGCGCTCGGAACTTGAGCCTCTCCGAATCGGAATTCAGTTGGGTGCAGAAGTTGCCCGAGTCGCAATGGCCCAAGGTATCAATCTGGGTCCGGTACTTGAACTTCCTGCGGAGTCGATTATCGACGCTGCGGAGGGGCGAAACGTCGAAGAAGTCGAGGCGGCGTTTATCGAGGCAGGAAAAAGAGGCGGACCCGGTGGTGTGCCGTCATTTGGGCAGGATGTGCGAAAAGGCCGACGCAACGAGATCGACTATCTGAACGGGCTCGTGTCGGACATCGGTAAAAAGGTTGGTGTGCCAACGCCGTTCAACGATAAGATCGTCGAGATCGTTCACGATTTGGGAATCGACTTCAAGGGCGAAGTTAAAAACATTCAACCGCTGGTCGACATGCTGCCGTAAGCGTTCGTCCGTTCGCTCCACCTGATCCAGAGTAAATAGAAAAAGAAGAATATGACATTCAAAATAGCGCTTGTTGGCTGTGGCGGAATGGGGCGCAGGCATGCCCACGGTTACATCGAACTTCGAAAGTATTTCGACACCGTGGAGATGACCGTTGTTTGCGACGTGCACGAAGATGTTGCCGCGATTGTTGCCGACGAAATCAACGATGAGACCGGAGCACGGCCCGATATCTACACCGACTTCGACGAGATGCTCACCCAGGCAGATCTCGATGGTGTCGCAATCGTTACCAGCACGCCGATGCACCACCGTTTCGCTATTAAAGCGATGGAAGCTGGGCTGCATGTTATTACGGAAAAACCGATGGGACTGACCCTCAAGGCGTGTCGTCAGATGCGCGAGGTATCGAGTGCGACTGGCAAGGTGATGGCTGTCGCTGAAAACTACCGCCGTGATCCGATGAATCGTCTCACCCGTGCGCTTATGGATGCTGGTGCAATAGGTACACCGTACTTCACTCTGGATATCGGGGTAGGTAGTTCCAATGGGGCCGTGATGCACAGTACCGTGTGGCGGGCGAAGAAGGAACAGGCCGGAGGCGCCCCCCTCGACGCGGGTGTGCACAACGCCGACATGATGCTCTATCTACTCGGTGGTGCCGATACCGTGTTTGCCGAAATCGCTATCAATGAAAAGCAGCGAACACTGCGACCTATGAGCGAGGTAGCTCCGGGTCTGGCGGCGATGTACAGCCATCGTAAGGAAGACGGGTATTCGAC
>Ga0115002_10009854_pt1 | contig 10355 bp, 8 predicted proteins | sample ArcticOcean_MG_C_8_FD_89576 | JGI IMG/M metagenome (GOLD analysis project Ga0115002, IMG submission 89576) | Marine microbial communities from western Arctic Ocean - ArcticOcean_MG_CB11_86 | ecosystem: Environmental > Aquatic > Marine > Oceanic | place: Arctic Ocean: Canada Basin | collected... | reverse complement strand
GTCCTGATCGTAAAGCCCAGGCCCAAGTCAACATGGTGCGCGGGACCAGGCCCCACGTTTTGATGGTGCGGATCACAGCCGACCGAAAAGACAATGCCATCACAGGGTTTGTTGTGACCTTTGATGATGTCACCGAATTGGTGTCCGCCCAACGCAGCGCCGCTTGGTCCGACATCGCCCGGCGCATCGCCCATGAAATTAAAAATCCGCTGACGCCGATCCAGCTGTCGGCTGAGCGGCTCCAACGCAAATATATGAACGAGATCGGGACTGATCCTGAAGTGTTCCGTCAATGCACCGACACCATTATTCGTCAGGTGTCTGATATTGGGCGGATGATTGACGAATTCTCATCGTTCGCGCGCATGCCAGCTCCAGTGTTTCGCATCTCAGATTTGGTGGAAGTCGCTCGCCAGGGCTTGTTTCTGCAACAGGTCGCCCACCCCGGCATCGACTATACCACCGAGTTCCCGACCGATGCGGTCGATGTCTGTTGCGATTCGCGTCAGGTAGCCCAGGTGCTCACCAATTTGTTGCTCAATGCCGCCGAGGCAATTTCGGGGCGAGGCAAACAAGAAGACGGCAGCGCTCTGCCGACCGGAAAAATCATTCTACGGATCACTGAGGGACCGGACGAAGTGATTCTGGAGGTGTTGGATAACGGCTGCGGTCTACCGGAAGAAAATCGCAACCGCCTGACCGAACCCTATGTTTCGACTCGTCTGAAGGGCACCGGCCTTGGTTTGGCCATCGTCGCTAAGGTCATGGAAGATCACAAAGGTATTATTTCAATCGAAGATCGAGCCAAGGGCGGCGCATGTGTGCGTTTGGTATTCCCGCGTGGCGAACACAAAGAAATCGACCCGGAGTCAAAGTCCAAGACATCCGTGGCCCCAATCGATGTGCAGACCTATGGCACATGACATCTTAATCGTTGATGACGAAGTGGATATTTGCGATTTGGTGTCCGGTATTCTGGGTGACGAGGGCTATGAAACCCGAGTAGCGACCACGAGCGGTTCGGCAATGGCGGAGATTCAGTCCAGATTTCCATCCCTTTTGATTTTAGATATCTGGCTACAAGGCAGTGACATTGACGGGCTTGCTCTGTTGGACCGAGTGTTGGCCGATGATCCAGATTTACCGGTGATCATGATCAGCGGTCACGGCAACATTCAGACTGCAGTGGCGGCAATCAAGGCCGGTGCTTATGACTTCATCGAAAAACCGTTCAAGGCTGATCGCCTTTTAACAATGATTCAGAGGGCGATTGAATCGTCAAAACTACGTCGGGAAAATCGCGAAATGCGGCTGCGCGGTAGTCCTGAAACCAAGTTGATTGGATCCTCCCCGGCGATCAACGCCTTGCGGGTGGCCGTGGAAAAGGTGGCACCCACGGGCTCCCGGGTTCTCATCAGCGGAGCACCAGGATCTGGCAAAGAAGTCGTCGCGCGAATGCTGCATGCCATGTCCCGGAAATCTGAAGGCCCCTTGGTGGTGATCAATGCGGCAGCTATGGCACCAGACCGCATGGAGGTTGAACTGTTTGGCACTGAAGAAGGAGCAGATGACGCCAGTGATGGCCGCAAGCTAGGAACATTCGAGCAAGCTCACGGAGGGACGTTATTTCTGGATAACGTTGCCGACATGCCCCTGGAAACCCAGGGAAAAATATTGCGGGTTCTTCAGGATCAAAATTTTAAAAGGGTAGGCGGCGCCACTAAAATTCAGGTTGATGTACGGGTCATCAGCGCCTCGTCCCGGGATCTTGTCGAGGAAATTTCCGATGGCCGGTTCCGCGAAGATTTGTATCACCGCCTTAATGTGGTGCCGGTGCGGGTTCCAGCGTTGCGAGAGCGCCGGGAAGACATTCCGGAATTGGCGCATTATTTCAGCCGTCGCACAGCCGAGGCCACTGGCCTACCACCGCGCAGAATAGACGAAGATGCTCTGGCGGTTTTGCAGGCCTATGATTGGCCGGGAAATGTGCGTGAGTTGCGCAATCTAATCGAACGTATCATGATATTGGCTCCCGCTTCCGCGGACGGAATTCGCGCTTCGATGCTGCCGTCTGAACTAGCCTCGGATACGATTTCTACAGTGCGTCTGGCGGGAGCGGAGGACATCATGACCTTGGCGTTGCGAGAAGCCCGTGAAGTGTTTGAGCGTGAATATTTGACAGCCCAAATCACCCGATTTGGTGGCAACGTTTCACGTACGGCATCTTTCATCGGGATGGAGCGCTCAGCGCTTCATCGCAAGTTAAAAGCCTTGGGCGTCAACAACGACCGCGGTACAGGACTAATTTCTTAGAGAGCGTTCATGAAGGTAATTGTCTGCGGTGCGGGCCAGGTCGGCTTTAATATCGCCAAACAGCTTGCTGCCGAACACAACGACGTGACGGTAATCGATCAGTCGAGAGATTTACTCAAACGGGTCAACGAGCAGTTGGATGTTAAATCCATCGTTGGGCACGCGGCGCGCCCCAATGTTCTAAGTCAGGCCGGGGCGAAGGAGGCTGACATGATCGTGGCGGTCACCCAAATTGATGAAATCAACATGATGGTGTGCCAAGTGGCGCACTCGCTGTTCGACGTGAAGACGCGAATCGCCCGGGTACGGTCCCAAGAATATTTACGACCGGAATGGCGTAGCCTGTTTTCCCGAGATCACATGCCCATCGATGTTATCATTTCCCCCGAAGTGGAAATTGCCCGGGCCGTGATCCGGCGACTTCGCGCCCCTGGTTCCATAAACATGTTTCCGTTTGCGAATGATTCAGTTCGGGTTATAGGCCTGTTGATCGACGAAGGCTGTCCGGTGATCGACACACCGCTGCGCCAGCTCACCGAGCTTTTCCCAGGGCTGCATATTCGGATCATGGGAATCATCCGAAAAGACAAAATACGTGTGCCCCACGGCAATGAAGAAATCAGCGTCGGTGACGAAGTATATTTCGCGGTCGAAACTGGCCACATGGGCCGCGCAATGGCAGCGTTTGGCCACGAAGAAAAGGAAGCCCACAGAGTCATCGTTTTGGGCGGTGGCAGCATAGGGTTATTCCTGGCCGAACAAATCGAGCGAGATCACCCCGGCGTTTCTCTAAAAATTATTGAATCTGATGAACACCGGGCTAGCTTTCTAGCGGAACACACGACCCGGTCTGTGGTGTTGCACGGAAACGCACTGGACAGCGGCATTTTGGAAGAAGCCAACGCCCGGGCAGCGGAGACAGTGGTTGCTGTCACCGACGACGATGAAGTGAATATTTTGGCGTCACTATTGGCGAAACGCCAGGGGTGCCGCAGGGCGATCACGCTCATTAACGATCCGGCTTATGGGCCGTTGATCAGCTCGTTGGGTATTGACGTTGTGGTGGACCCCCGTGCCATCACAGTTTCCAGTATTCTTCAATATGTACGCCAGGGCCGTATCCGCAGCGTCCACAGCCTGCGGGATGGAATAGCGGAATTGATCGAAGGGGATGCCCTTGAAACTTCGTCGTTGGTTGGGGCTCCGTTGCGCGAGATCAAAGTCCCCGAAGGCATCGTTGTGGGTGCCGTCGTTCGCAAAGAAAAGGTGATCATCCCCCGCGGCTCCACGGTGATCGAGGCCGACGACAGAGTGATTTTGTTCTCCTCAGCAAAAGTTATCAAAAGCGCCGAGAAAATGTTTTCGGCTCGCCTCAAATTCTTTTGAGAATTCACTCATAGAATGTCATTCGCCAGCGCGTTTTCAATTTTAGGATGGAGCCTCGCTATTTTGGGCGGTGCCATGTTGGGGCCGGCGGCGGCGGGCTTTGCCATGGACGAAAAGGTTTCTGGCCTCATCTTTTTGCTCTCAGCAGCTCCTACAATTTTTGTCGGCGGGGGGCTGATCATTGCCAGTCGAGGCCCACGGCCCCACACCGCCCGGCGCGAAAGCTTTGTTTCCGTAGCGCTGATCGTCTTGGTGCTTCCGGTATTCGCAGCGATCCCCTTGCTTGGGTCTGGCGCGATAGGTGGCGTACTGAACGCGTATTTCGAAGCAGTATCAGGATTGACCACATCCGGCGCTACCGTGATTGGTGATTTGGATTCTGTGGACCGATCGGTGGTTCTGTGGCGATCTTTATTGCAATGGCTTGGGGGTGTTGGTGCTGTGGTCCTAGCGATTGTTCATTTTGCTCCGCGCGGTGTTGGTGGAATGCAACTGTACGCCAGTCCCCTGGTTCATGGGGAACAAGATCCCTTGGGGGAGCGGTTTCGCCACGCTGGCATATCCTTTTCCTGGGTCTACGCCATCCTGACGGGGGCCTGTATTCTCGCCCTTTGGATTAGCGGTTTAGAATTTTTCGATGGAATAGTTTTAGGGCTATCCACCGTCTCAACCGGTGGTTTTTCCCCATTCAATGATTCTCTAGCCGGGCTAAAAAATCGCACCGCCGAGGCGGTTATTGTGGTGTTTATGATACTGGGCGCCACCAATTTAACCCTCCATTGGCAGGCCCTTCGCGGCAAGGGGTTTTCAGTTTACTTACAGGATCCTGAATTTCCCCTGCTCCTGGGCCTTATGATTACTGCCGGCGCTGCCCTTGCTGTGGCTCTTAGTCTCGGGGAAAACGTTGATGTGTTGGACGCCGTTTGGGTGGGGCTTTTCCACGCGGTATCGGCAATTTCTACGACTGGATTTGTCACCGACCAGGGCCAATCCGTTGGATGGCCAGTTTTTGGACTAATGCTACTAGTCATTTTGATGCTGATTGGAGGATCTACAGGATCTTCTGGAGGCGGAATAAAGGTCATGCGGGCTAGTTTGCTCATCGGCTTAGTACGCCGAGAATTTAATCGCCTTGCCCACCCCCACGGGGTGGTGTGCATTCCGTATCGTGGAACCGGCGTGGAAGAAGCCGCATTGCGGGGCATTTGGGCGGTTTTCATTGCGATGGTTTTTACATTCGGGTTGCTCACGGTCGCCATGGCATCTTTCGATGTTGATTTCCAAAACGCCGCCTACATCGCCGTTTCAGCGGTAACCAACACTGCTCCCATGCTGGGGGCATTGGTGGACCAGGGCGTGCGCGTGGGGGATATGAACGGAGGTGCCAAGGTGGCACTGACGGTGGGCATGATTTTGGGACGGCTTGAGTTCCTCAGCGTATTCGTTCTTCTTAGCCCCTTATTTTGGAGACGCTAGAGTGCAGATCGTGGCGAAACCACGTGAATCTGAACGGTAAAAAATGTCGCGCATAGCCTATGTAAACGGTAAGTACGTTACCCACCTGATGGCTGGGGTCCACATTGAAGACCGGGGCTACCAATTTGCGGACGGGGTCTACGAAGTCATTGCCGTGCGTGGCGGCCAACTGGTTGATCTCGATCCACATTTTGATCGCCTCGAACGGTCCCTCGAGGCTCTGAAGATTGCTCAGCCAATCTCCCGCGGTGCCCTGGCCGTGGTGGTACGCGAAACGGTGCGACGCAATCTGGTAAGGGACGGCATCGTTTATATGCAAATCACCCGGGGGACTGCGCCCCGGTCTCACCCATTTCCATCCGACGTCGATCCAGCCGTTGTGGTCACAGCCAGACCCATGGCGCCGCCGTCTGCCGACGTCATCAAAAATGGTGTCCGGGTCGTGACCATAGCGGACATCCGTTGGGGTCGCTGCGATATTAAATCGATTTCGTTGTTGCCCAATATTCTAGCCAAACAACATGCCGTTGAATCCGGGGCCTACGAAGCATGGCTGGTTGATGAAGACGGATACGTGACCGAGGGCAGCTCCAGCAATGCCTGGATCGTCAATTCAGATGGAGCCCTGGTGACACGAGACCTTAGCGCCGCGGTCTTGGGTGGCATTACACGGTCAGCAGTTTTGAATGCCTGTGGGGCAGTTGGCATCGCGGTACTGCAAGGCGGATTCACCCTCGAACATGCCAAAAATGGCCGGGAAGCCATGATCACATCAACCACATCTTTCGTGATACCGGTGGTGGATATTGATGGGTCTAAGGTAGGAGATGGCCGCCCTGGGCCGGTATTCCAGCGCCTCCGGGCACTCTATACGGCGCATCTCCAATCTCAGTAATTTTTCCGACACTTGCCTCTAACAATTCATCGAATTTGCGCTAAGTAATGTGGAGAAGATGTCAGACATTGATTGTCTCTGGGGGGGGCACTAGATTCCGATAATCGGGACTTTAGATGCCAAAGAAAAAGAAAAGGTGAAATAGTGGCCGGGAAGGAAAAAAACATTCAGGACGTATTTCTTAATAAGGTCCGCAAATCCAAGTCTTTGGTCACCGTATTCCTAGTGAACGGTGTGAAATTGCAGGGCATCATTACCTGGTTCGATAATTTCTCACTTTTGTTGAGTCGGGATGGGCACTCCCAATTGGTCTATAAGCATGCGGTTTCTACCGTTCTTCCTGCCCAGGCGATACAGTTCTTTGAAGGCGAAGGCGAAGGCGAAGCTGAAGCAGAATAAGCGTAGTCAGCTCCGACCGGTCGAAGGTGGCCGGACCCGGGCAGCAATTATTCATCCCTATGGGACCCGAGGTCATGACGTTAGTTCTGGCCGGGGTGTTGAACAGGAGCTGGCGGAAGCCGTAGGCCTGGCGCGGGCGATTGACTTGGACTTGGCGTTCGTTGAGTCGGCGAAAGTCCCGGCCGTGCATTCCAAAACTTATTTGGGTTCTGGCAAAGTGGCGGAACTTGCCTCTGCCGTCGCCGGCGGTGACGTGGGATTGGTGGTGTTCAATGGCCCCCTAAACGCGGGGCAACAGCGCAACCTTGAAAAGGCCCTGGGCTGCAAAGTCATCGACCGTACCGGTCTTATTCTCGAAATCTTTGGGGCTCGCGCGCGCACTCGGGAGGGAGCCTTGCAAGTTGAGCGCGCAGCGTTGGAATATCAGCGCGGTCGCCTAGTCCGGTCGTGGACTCACCTGGAGCGGCAACGCGGCGGTTTCGGGTTCCTTGGGGGGCCCGGCGAAACCCAGTTCGAGGCCGACCGACGTCACATCACCGCCCGCATCAAACGCATCGAAAAGTCATTAGCGACGATTACCCGTACCCGAGGGTTGCATCGGGATGCGAGAGCCCGTGTACCATACCCCGTGGTGGCAACTGTGGGCTACACCAACGCTGGTAAGTCGACACTGTTCAATCGCCTAACCGACGCCACAGTGTTTGCCGAAAATATGCTGTTTGCCACATTAGACCCGACCATGCGCGGGGTAACTTTACCATCGGGCCGCACAATCATCCTGTCGGATACAGTTGGTTTTATATCAGGGTTACCGGCCCAACTAGTTGCCGCGTTCCGGGCAACTCTGGAAGAAGTCGTCCATGCTGACCTCATTTTGCATGTCCGGGATTTTGCTCACCCCGATACCGACGTTCAACGCAGGGACGTGATCAGAATCTTGGATGACTTGTGCCCAGAAGACCAGGGTCCGCCACCGGTTATGGAAGTTCTGAACAAGATTGACTTGTTAGATTACGATGCGCGTGAATTTGCTGCCAATAGCGCCCAGCGTCTTGACGATCACATAGCGTTTTCGGCCCTGACAGGGGAGGGCACAGATGCCCTATTGGCCGCCATTGATCATGAACTTTCTAAGACTAAAACTGTTGTAGAAATTGATGTGCCGTTGGAAAACGGTGCCGCTATCGCTTGGCTCTATGAACGTGGAGAAGTCCATCATCGCCAGGATGAGGACTCCGTCGCGCGGATCAAAGTAGGGCTGGACGCAGCTGACCTGGGTCGGTTCCAAAAGCGGTTATTGGCAGCGAACTAAGCGAGAATTCGCCTAAATAACCTTAGTCAGTTGACACTGCCCAAGGTCATGCATATATGATTATCACTCACGATGGGTGACTGCCAATCGCACGTCCTTGGCGGGCCAATCGGAATAATTGAACTTTTGAAAATTTAGATACGGAGCTCTGCATGAAGATCAAGCCACTGCACGACCGTGTTCTGGTACGGCGTTTGGAGCAGGAAAAAAAATCGGCCGGGGGGATCATTATTCCCGACACAGCCAAGGAAAAGCCCTCCGAGGGGAAAATTCTAGCTGTCGGCCCTGGCCTGCGTGGAGAAGACGGGAAGGTACAGCCCCTAGACGTTAAAAAGGGCAACAAGATCCTGTTCGGAAAATGGTCGGGAACCGAAGTCATGGTTGATGGGGAAGAACTCATCATCATGAAGGAATCTGACATCATGGGCGTTATTGGATAATCAAGGACATAAATTATGGCAGCTAAGGAAATTGTATTTGAGCACGAGGCGCGAGAGCGCCTGATGCGCGGTGTGGATGTTCTGGCGAAGGCGGTTCGCGTCACGTTGGGACCCAAGGGCCGCAATGTTGTGTTGGACAAGTCTTTTGGCGCGCCGCGGATCACCAAAGACGGTGTTTCGGTGGCCAAAGAAATTGAGCTTGCCGACAAGTTCGAAAACATGGGCGCCCAGATGGTGCGTGAAGTTGCATCGCGGACCTCGGATGAGGCTGGCGATGGCACCACCACGGCAACCATTTTGGCCCATGCGATTGTCAAAGAAGGCCTGAAGTCAGTGGCCGCAGGCATGAACCCCATGGATCTGAAGCGCGGCATTGATCTGGCTGTTGATGCTGTGATCTCCGATGTGCGCAAGCGTTCAAAGCCGGTGCGCACCAACAGTGAAGTCGCTCAGGTTGGCACCATCTCTGCCAACGGCGAAAAAGAGATCGGCGACTTTATTTCCAAGGCTATGGAAAAGGTCGGCAAAGAAGGCGTCATCACGGTGGAAGAGGCCAGGGGCCTGGAAACCGAGCTGGACGTTGTAGAAGGCATGCAGTTCGATCGCGGGTATCTATCTCCATATTTTGTCACCAACGCTGACAAGATGCTGGTTGAAATGGAAGATCCCTACATTCTGTTGCACGAAAGCAAGCTGTCGAACCTGCAAGCTTTGTTGCCGATTCTAGAATCTGTGGTGCAGTCGTCCAAGCCACTGTTGATCATCTCGGAAGACGTTGAGGGCGAAGCCTTGGCCACCTTGGTGGTAAACAAGCTGCGCGGTGGCTTAAAGGTCGCGGCGGTCAAAGCTCCAGGCTTTGGCGATCGGCGCAAGGCCATGTTGGAAGACATCGCGTTGCTTACCGGCGGCACGGTGATTTCCGATGATCTCGGGATCAAGTTGGAGAACGTGACCCTGGATATGATGGGCCGCGCCAAGCGGGTGTCTTTGAGCAAAGAAGACACCACTATCATCTCCGGTGCCGGCAAGAAGAAAGACATCGCTGGCCGGTGCAACCAGATCCGTATGCAGATCGAAGACACCACATCTGAATACGACAAAGAAAAGCTGCAAGAGCGCCTGGCGAAGCTGGCGGGGGGCGTGGCCGTCATTAAGGTCGGTGGCGTCACCGAGATCGAAGTGAAAGAACGCAAAGACCGTGTTGATGATGCCCTGCATTCCACCCGTGCTGCGGTGGAAGAGGGCATTGTTCCGGGCGGTGGTGTGACCTTGCTGTACTCGGTGAAAGCCCTGAAAAACCTGAAGGGCGAGAACGATGACCAGACTGTTGGTATCAGCATCGTGCGCAAGGCCTTAGAAGCTCCCTTGCGTCAGATCGTCGAGAACGCAGGTCTGGATGGTGCCGTTGTGGCAGGCAAGTTGTTGGAACAGAAAGACACATCCCACGGCTTTGACGCCCAAAAGGAAAAGTACACCGACTTGGTGAAGGCCGGGATCATCGACCCCACCAAAGTGGTGCGGACTGCCTTGCAGGACGCAGCATCGGTTGCTGGTCTGTTGATCACCACCGAAGCTATGGTGGCCGATGCCCCTGAGAAAAACGCTCCGCCAGCAATGCCTGCTGGTGGCGGCGACATGGGTGGCATGGGTGGTATGGGTTTCTAACGGCTCAAACAACGCAATCAATGAAAAGGGCTGCCTATACCGGCAGCCCTTTTTTCTACTTGTCTCTACTGACAGAATACCCGGCAAACGCCTGGGTGGTCGGCATTAACTCCAATACGTTGATGTTCACGCTTTCCGGTAATGTGGCCGCGAAAAAAATCACATTAGCCACGTTTTCAGCCGACAACGCCCCAAAGCCTTCGTAAAACGCCGCCGCTTTGGCCTTGTCATCGCCAAACCGCACTTCAGAAAATTCCGTTTCGGCTGCACCGGGCTCAACAGACGTAACCCGGATATTTTTGTCCACCAAATCAGCGCGCAGGTTTAGCGAGAACTGATGAACGAAGGCTTTGGTAGCGCCATAAACGTTACCGCCGGGGTAGGGGTATGTCCCGGCCACAGAACCCAAGTTAATAATATGGCCGTGGCCGCGTTCGACCATCCCCGGCAGCACGGCAAACGTCACGGT
>Ga0115002_10009852_pt1 | contig 10357 bp, 13 predicted proteins | sample ArcticOcean_MG_C_8_FD_89576 | JGI IMG/M metagenome (GOLD analysis project Ga0115002, IMG submission 89576) | Marine microbial communities from western Arctic Ocean - ArcticOcean_MG_CB11_86 | ecosystem: Environmental > Aquatic > Marine > Oceanic | place: Arctic Ocean: Canada Basin | collected... | reverse complement strand
CGACGGGCGGCTCTATCCCTGGGGGAACCAAAAGTCCGCCAAGGATCTCGCTTTTTTCGGGAGCTATCGGAGCGACATGGTCCCTGCCGGCCAGTATCCCAAGGGGGCGAGCCCACACGGTGTGCTCGATATGGCGGGCCAGGTCTGGGAGTGGACGCGCTCGCTCTACCGGCCCTATCCCTATAATCCCAAGGACGGGCGCGAGAGTTTCAAGGTGCACGACGGTCGTGTGGCCAGGGGAGGGAACACCTCGAGCGACGATGATGGGCTGACCTCGACCTCGCGTGTCCCTGTCTATCCGGGTCGCCTCGATGGCGGGCACCGCTACTTCGGCTTCAGGTGCGCCTCAAACACGCAGCTTCTCCTCTAGCTCGGGTCAATGGCAATTTTCTTCGTTCTGCGCGGAGGAGTTGAAGCCCGAAGACAGAGGGTGGGATAAATATTGTACGTGGGGATGGAACGGCGGGATACGTTTTTTTTAATGAAAGGGTCTAGGACGGCTCGCTCACAATGTTTCCTCGCAGTGGGTCCTCGGACATGGCGGCCTCGATCTTTCCGGGCCTTCTTGGCGCGATCAAGGACCCCGCCGGAGGCAAACGCTAGCTCTACTTCTTATAGCCCTTGCCCATGATGCATTTTTCAAATGGCGCGCCAGATGTGGCCGCGTAGGTGCGCTTCGAGACATAGGCCGCCGGCTTACCGTCGAGGTCCTTGTCCTCGTACAGCATCCCGCCCGCGCCTGCGCACTCTTTCAAGTCGGCTGTTGCCTGCTTCATTCCCGAGCCCGCCTTCGACCAGGTTGTCGTCGAATTGGCGCAACCCACGGCGAATCCGGCAAGAAGCGCCACGAGGACTATTTTCCGGATATTGCTCATTCTAAAAACTCCATTTAAATAGAAATTCAGGATTGTCTGACTGGGAAGTCAGTAATTTCAGCCATTTCGAAGGACAGATCAAGGGGGGGGATCTTTTGGGTCGCCCGCCAGGCCCAGGCGCTGCCTGCCTCAGGCGTGATGCCTGGGAAATACTCTTTCACGGCCCCAAAAGCCTTAAGAGCGGGTTTTGTCTACCGAGGCGTCTGCCTCGAGAGCCACAAGTGCTGATTTTTTAGACCGCCAGATATCCCCCGTCCACCACCAAGTTGTGCCCGTGTACATAGGCAGAGCGTCCCGAGGCAAGGAACATGATGGCCTCGGCGATCTCCTCAGGCTCTCCGAATCGGGGCAGAGGCATCTGGGACGTCCGGTGGCTCTCGATAGTGGGGTCGGCCGCGATCAGCTCGCGCATCCCCTCGGTCATGATAGGGCCCGGCGCCACAGCGTTCACATTAATGTTCTCCGCCGCCAGATCAAAGGCCAGCGCCCGCGCCATGTTCACCACCGCCCCCTTGCAGGTGCAGTAGACTGAGAAATTCGGCGCCGCCGCGAAGCCGAAGGTCGATGAAATAAGAATCACCTTGCCGCCCCCGCGCTTTCTAAACTCAGGAACCGCCCGCTGGACCGAGAGGAAATAGCCCTTCACGTTCACCGCGAGCGCCAGATCCAAGTCCGCCTCCGTCACCTCCATCATCGGCTTTGTCGGCCGGTGGATTGCCCCCGCCACCAGGATGTCGAGCCCGCCGTGGGCCGCCGTGGTCTCTTTGATCATTCGCTCGATATCGGCGAGCTTGCCGCAGTCGGCCACGATGGGCAGCATCTCGCCGCCCGCATCCCTGATCTCCGCCTCAAGCGCCTCGAGCCGCCCCCCGTCGAGATCGGCCACCGCCACCCGCGCCCCGTTTTGCGCGAAAAGCCGCGCCGTCGCCGCCCCGATGCCCTGCGCCCCGCCAGTGATGAGCGCCACCTTGCTCGCTAACTCCATGTCCACAACCCCTTTATGAAAAAAGCACAAGAAAAAATTCTCTAGAGAAATACCCTGAAAAAATAACCCCAAAAAAATCCGTGCCGCGAGTGAAAATGATCGTCATGCCGCAGCGGGAGAAATCTGGCGTGGGTGGTTTTTCAATCTGGGGGGGATTTTAGCACAGAACGCGTTTTTTCAAGGGCGGGCGGTCAGTGAAGGAAAGGGGCCCCGCCGAATCGAATCGGGGGGCCAGTATTGACTGAGATTGAACCGCACCGGCTCCCGATTCCGCCCGTCTCCGCGGAGGGCGAAAGGAGCTGGTTCCTTCCCCGAATCCCCGCTACCCTGGACCCTCTTCCCCGGGGGAAGAGGGTGGAAAGCCTGACGGGGAAGGGCGCTTACGGAAGTTTTTTTCCCATTCAACAGCGGAAATCGCCACTGACGGGCAACCGGTTCAGGCCGAAGCCGATGGGGCGGAGGTGGGTAGCCTTGCCATAACACTGAGATTCTTTGCTCGGGACTGCCCCGTCATTCAGAATGACATCCCGAGGTTGTCCTTGTTTCTTCATTTGTGCATCGATCATGGTATTCCCTGTGCTAACATTCTCCCCGTAATTTCACCCATAGGGGGTTCCTTGAAAGACGCACCGCGCCCGAAAAAATCCGCGGCACCGATGCGCTTGCCTGGGGCCGATCCAGAGAACCAAAGGAGAGAGAAAACGATGCGTTTCATGATGAAAGTGGAGATGCCGGTCGAGGTGGCCAACGATATGCTGGTGGAGGGCAAGCTGGGCTCGACGATTTCGCAGATTCTGGAGCAGTTGGAGCCGGAGGCGGCGTATTTCACGACCTCGGGCGGGGATCGAGCGGCGTTTATCTTCTTCGAGATGGCGGACGCCTCGGAGATTCCCCGGGTGGTCGAGCCGTGGTTTCTCGCTTTCGGGGCGTGCGTGGAGATTGTGCCAGTGATGGTGCCGGCGGACCTAGAGAAGGCGGCGCCCGACCTCAAGCGCGCGGCGAAGATGTACGGCGCCTAGCGGCATGTCTGGCTGCGCATTCAAAAAGCTCGAAACAATTTTAACTTCAACCTTGGTTCGGCAAAATTATTAGGCTGTAAAGGCGAATTTATTGAAGTGCTTTCAAAGGCACGGGAAGGCTTTTACGCCGCGAATGGCGTCATCGGGGAGGGCTTTTCCCTGAAAATCACCTAAAATTTAGCAGGCAGGGGCGAGTTTGGGCTACAGGCGGGGGCGCGGGATACTTATCAGGAAGTATCACATAAGATTTTGTTTTCTTGTGTGTTGCTTGACGGGCTTCTGATTTACAGGGCTTGCCGGGGTTTGGTGGATTGATGGGTCCGAGAGGCCCGTTTTCTTTGTCTATCACTTTCACTTTTTGTTTCCTGTGTGGGGGGGGCCAAGTTTTACGACTATGTTGGCCAGGGCTGAAAGTATGTTGATTAGAGGCGTTTATCTTCTTGGCGGTGATTTGCCGGTGTGGGTGTCGGTGCGAGAGCGATTTGAAGTATTCGATTCGAGTCTTGGGTGATAGAAATTGGCGCGTATCCGGGTTTGTCTATACGGGCGGCGAATCCAGGTGGCCGGGAAATACCTGAATGGCGGTGTTTCGAGACCGTAGCGAGGAACTAATCAAACAGGGGGCTGGGTATTTTTTTCGGAGCGTTGAGCGGGAAATTAAGGGCTATGAGACTTGATGTGCGGATCATGAGGATCGAGACGGAGACGGAATTTAAGAAGGGCACTGAAATGGCTAATACGGGAGAATTTGATCGGGTGGTTTTTAAGGTAGGGCTCTAGAAAAGATTGATGCAGGCGTACACCCGATTGGTGAGAAATAAGGAAAGAGGTCTGTAATGCAGTAATTCGGTCGAATTTGATAGGTGGCTTATGAATAATTCATATTTGACATAACATATATTATCAACAAGACGGGAGGGGCGAATCGAGATGTTCGCCCTGGGGTCTCGGGATAGCCTGGGCCCCAGCGGATATTTGCACCATGTGGCTCCTGGGGCCTGGAGATACGCTTGGCCGGTCTAACCCGATTGGGTTAACCGTTCCTGAGGTGGTCCATTCGGGCTCTGAGTTCGGGCGTGATGAATGGGCTGCCCGGGTGCTTTTCGATGAGGGTCTCGAGGGACTTGAGCGCCGCGCCCTTCTTGCCAAGCTCGGCGAGGCAGGCGCTTTGTGAGATGTAGAGGTCCTCTTGTGCTAGGAGGCTGCCTGCAGTGAGTATTTCGCCCCATATGGGGAGCGCCTCGGTGCATTTGCCCTGGAGGCTCAGACTCCCGGCAAGGCCCCTACGAGCTAATTCGCTTTCCATCTCCCCGAGTCCGCCAGTTTTGATTCCCCCTCGATATTCGCGCTCCGCGGCTTTGTGTTCTCCGCCTTCGATAAGAAGCGCCCCGAGGCGTAGCTTTGCGAGAATCCCCGCCTTGGTGCCCGGAAAATCCACGGAGACCTTCCTTAAGGCCTTTAGAGCGGCTTGCTGGACGGCAGGCTCACTGGGTAAGGATTCGGCGATCGCCAGCCCTAGCGCGGCCCGCTCATGCAAACTGGTATTCCATGCCCAGTAGCCCACATATGAGCCAATTGCAATGACTAGGGCCCCTGCAGCCACTAAAATGGTTTTTTCATTGGCCCTGTACCATGCCAAGGTTTTTTGGACGGTGAGCTGAAACGAGTCGGGCGCCTTGATTTCCTTGCGAAAAGATCGTGCCATCTGATTTATGTCCTTAAGGAAGGCTTGAATTTTGGTTGATGAGGGGTCGAAACCTCTTAATGTGCCAGATGTTGTACCTAAATTTTGCTGTCGGCGTCAAAGGATAGCTCGTGCTAACCAGCATTTCTTCAATGCAACATGTTACACATAGGGCTCTATTCTTTTATGCCTAGGGACAGCCATCACAATAGTTGTCATTATTTGCATCACCATATCACTTCAGTATTTGCAGTATATTAGAGAGTTCTATTTTGAGCCATTGCACGTCAATTTTCATCTCATTCTCAAAGAGACCAGGCTGAGATGAGTCCTCGGGAGACTCAACCACAGGAGCGTCTTTTTTTATGATTGGCCCCATTGGCGACGCTGTTTCTGATCGTGGTGTTCTCTTCTTGTGTAGTTGTTTCTTCGCGCCTGCGATGGTGAAGTTTTCTTCGTAGAGGAGTTGTTTGATGGAAAAAATGAGTTCCACATCTTTTCTGCGATATATACGTTGCCCGGATTCTCCCTTCGCCGGACGAAGCATCTTAAATTCACTTTCCCAGTAGCGTAAGACATGCGGTTTTGTTCCGGTTAGTTGCGCAACTTCTCCGATTTTAAAGAAAAGTTTGTCCGGGATCTGTGAATGGGCCACCTCTTCGATCCCTTTAGTCATCTCCTCGCCCCCCAACATAACCACTACCGCGGAACCACATACGATCCGGGGAATCCCGACCGGGATATACGAGACTTTAATGCCAAAGCTTCACGACGATTTGTCAACTTCCCTGCCCTGACCGCACGAAGTTCTGACTTTCTTGCAATCCCCTTTTTCAACGACCCCCCCTTGAAGCCGGAGTCCTCTACCTGGTCGAGGCGTTCGGCCGCGTCTTCCAAGTCCCGATACGCACCTGCCGACACAAGCCATCTATTGTTTTTTTGATAGACGGAAGCCGATATTTTTTTCTCTTTCGCGCGAGAGGCAAGTGATTGCGCAGAAATTTTATCGCCGAATTCTCCGATGATAACATCGGTTAACGAAGACAGGGCAGATGGTTTTGCCCGCCCAGACACGAACGGCTTGTATCCTTTGGTTCTAAGTCTTCTTGAAAATGCAGCGACACATTTGTTAGTTCGGCAGCTAGCCACTTGAACACTGTAATAGCGCGCAGAATTACTCTTGGACGCCTTCTGCTGCACGACATTTTCTTTAGAGGCCATCGCCTTTTGCCTGGGTGCGCGTTTTTGAACGTTGGCTCGTGGGGCGGAAGGTTTTGGGAACACCGCTACTTGAGGTTTTCGTGAAGGAGTTTGCTTCGCTCTTCTACTCGGAGCTTTTTTACTCGGAGATTTTCCCATGGATTTTGTTGACATAGGCGGAGTGGCCTTGGCCACGTTGACGGGAGAAGTCATCTTGGGAGTTGTTTTCTCGACGGGCGTTCCTTGATCTTTTGGCGTGGCTGTCGTTTCGGTTGCTTCCCTCGTCTCTGGTGATTTTTCTCCTTCGGTCCCCATTTTTTGAAGAAGCGCAAGCTCTTTTTTCCGGTTCGCCCTTTCCGCTTTTGCCTGCTCACTTCTTTGCTTCTTTAATATCTCCAGCCGCTTCTGGGCCTCGATCTTTTTCTGTCCCTGTATTTGTTTAGGAATCCACCAGAAAGAGTATCCCGCCCATGCGGCACCACCCAACAAAGCGATCACTAGCAAGCTTTTAACGAGACTCTTTAGGAATCCGCCTTTTTTCTTGGGTGAATTTGAAGAACCCAGCCCGCTGTCCAGGGTGTCTTCGTAGTCTTCGTAGTCTTCCATCGGCTCGCCTTCGGAATCATCATCATCCAGAAGGTTGCCCCCTTTTTCAGCCATACCAGACTTCTCCTCAGGTGAAATTTATTTTTCTTCCTGAACGGCGGTAGCCTCGGAAATGACTTTTCCCGCTACCTGACCAGGAACTTCCTCGTAATGGAAAAATTCCATAGTGAAATCCCCACGATCTTGGGTCATGGAGCGAAGCGAGGGTGCGTAGTTTAGCACTTCGGACATGGGGACATGGGCCCAGATTGTTTGTTTTCGCCCTCACCTAAAAAACCAAAAATTCGAAGAGTTTCCATCTACCATGTGGCCATAGAAATAAACTCCTTTTATCTCAGAAGGTAATCCGAAATAATTTTCAGGGTCGCTTGCAATACCTCAAGTTCCCCCTCCCCGGGTCTATTTTTAATTCAATCTATAGTAAATCGTGCCATTTGGTAGGTTCATTTGTCAATCATAATGAAAGATTTAGAGGCCCAAGCTTAAAGCTTGGTATTAAGTTTTTTGGCCCATAAATTATTGATACTTCTGTTCATATATGAAATATGATGGCAATATAATTTTATCTATAATTTTGTGAGGCTAAAAAACGGACTATCGATGTTCCCGTAATTCAGATACAGGAGGTTTCAGATGAGTGTGGCGATGCGGAATTCTGCCAATGGTGGCTCCAACACGGACCATTGGGTACACAATGAATTGTGCCCAAGGCGGCTCAAGGTGACATTCGGCGGCGAAACGATAGCGGATACAAAAAATGCCCTTTTGATGCGGGAGGCATGGCACGCACCAGTCTATTATTTCCCCCGCGAGGATGTCCGGATGGATCTCATGGAGCGAACGAATAACAGCACTCACTGACCCGTAAAGGGAGATGCGTCCTATTGGACGATCACCGTCCGGTCCCGGACGGCCGAAAATGCGGTATGGAGCTATGAAACACCGATTCCCGCCGTACCTGAAATAAAGGGGTATCTTGCCTTTTACTGGAACCATATGGATGCATGGTACGAGGAGGAGGAGGAGATTTTCTTGCATCCTCGCGATCCGTATAAACGGGTTGATGTTTTGAAAAGCTCGCGCCATGTGCGCGTTGTTCTGTCCGGAGAGACTATAGCCGAGAGTGATCGTCCCCATCTTTTGTTCGAGACGGGCCTTCCCCCGCGCTACTATTTTCCTGAGGAAGATGTGCGGATGGACCTTCTTGAGCAAAGCGAGAGCACATCGATATGTCCCTATAAGGGGAAGGCCGTTTATTTATCTGCCAAGATTGGAGATGAGCTTTTCGAGGATCTGGCCTGGAGTTATCCCGATCCAATAGCAGAAAGTCCTAAGATTAAAGGGCTATTGGCATTTTATCCCGAACGGGTTGAAGACATTATCGTGGACGGAGAGCCCGTGGAAAAGAAAGCCCCCTAGGAGGAGTAAAGTAAGCGACTCAGGTTATCTTGCGGGAGGGGCGTTTCTCGGGTTTAGAGCGACTCTTCCTGCTGGTGCTTCTTCCCGTAGGCCGATTCGTATTAACACTGGATTTTGCCTCGCGCCTCCTGAAACTTACCCGCAAGGAAGTGCCCTCGAAGTCGAATTCTTCTCTCATTCGATTTTCAAGAAAACGGCGATACTGGGCCTCGGGTAATTTTTCCGTCCGTGCGGCGAAAATTACAATTTGTGGTGGCGCGACCGATGCCTGGGTCGCATAGAGTATCTTGGGGCGCCTGCCGGTCCTGCCCGATGGGGGTGGATGGGCCTTTGTCCATCGCTCAATCGCCTGATTGAGCTTTCCCGTCGATATACGGCGCCTGTGCGCAGCGATAATTTTATCGATGAGACCATAAACCCTATCCGTGCGCTGACCGGTTAGGGCCGACAGAGAAACAACAGGCGCAAAATCAAGGTGAATCAGCTTATTGTGGACGGATTTGACCTTTTCATCGAAGCTTTTTCCATCCTTTATCACCAAATCCCATTTATTGAGCAAAATCGCGCAAGCGCGTCCAGAGTCGATGATATGCCGGGCTATCTGGGCGTCAATCGCCTTGGGGCCATCGTTGGCGTCTAGCACAAGTAATACGGCCTCGGCTCTCTCAATACTGCGAAAGGCGAGAATCATGCTAACGGCCTCAACCTTATTGTCCCCGACCTTCCCACGCCTTCTGATGCCGGCCGTATCGACGAAACGATAGGTCGTATCATTCCGGAGCAGCACGGAGTCGATAGGGTCGCGAGTGGTTCCCGGAACGGGGCTGACAAGAGAGCGCTCCTCTCCGAGCAGTTTGTTGAGGAGGGAGGATTTCCCTACGTTCGGGCGCCCGACAATGGCGACCCGGATTTCCCCCTCAGTGGAAGTCTCCTCGCTTGCCTGGATGTGACATAGCTCCAAAGCTTCCTCGAGCAAGCTCCCAACGCCGGCCCCGTGTTCGGCCGATATTGGCCTCGGCTCGCCAAAACCGAGGCCGAAGAAATCCCACATGCCGTCCCTTGCTATATTGGTGTCAGTTTTGTTGACCACAAGTAGTGAGGGTTTGCCGGATGTACGGACCATGTCGGCGATTAGTTCATCCCCCGGGAGAGGGCCCTCGAGGCCGTCAACAAGAAATATCACCACGTCGCCCTCCTCGATGGCGGCAGCGGCTTGGCGTGTGATCTGGGGGCGGAAAGGGTCTTCCTCAGCGTCAGCGATACCCCCCGTGTCCACCGCCATAAAGGGGACACCGTCCCGATCGCCTCGTCCGTAGTGTCTGTCTCGCGTAACACCGGGCTCGGGGATGACGATAGCCTGTTTTTTCCCGATGATACGGTTGAACAGGGTGGATTTTCCAACGTTGGGGCGACCAACGATGACGATAACCGGTAGGGACATGATAGACCTTGGTGGTAAGTGAATGAAAATTTACGACGTCAAATTTCATCGTCGTTCAACAGTTTTGCCTAAATATTATTTCAGCCGACGAAATGGAATGCCCGCAAATTTCAAAATTCCCCGCGCGACACCATTGGAGAGAACCTGTCGGTATTCTTTTTTGTTCAGGCGCCGGGCCTCGACTCTGTTCGTGAGAAAGGCCATTTCAATGAGAATGCTCGGCATTGTAGCGCCGAAGAGCACATAAAAAGGGCCGCGCTTGACACCCAGATCCTTAATGCCCGCGTAGCGCCTTCTGAGCGCCGAGACCGTTTCCCCCTGGACATCTATCGCCAACTGCTGGGATTCATCCACCTTGTGGCGGAACCACAGGTCGTTCAGAATTATTTTCAAGTCGTCCATCCGAGCGACCGTTGTGCCGCTCTCCCTCGCGGCGAGCTTGAGCGATCGGTCGTTGGTGGCTTCTGCCAGAAGATAGGTTTCTATGCCGTTCGTTTTTCTGTTCGGCGAGCTGTTGATGTGAATGGAAATGAATATATCAGCGCCCTGTTGATTGGCAAATGAAGTGCGGTTGGCGAGTTTGATGAAGCGGTCTCGATTACGGGTCAAGATGATTTTGTTCCCCGGGGGAAGCTGCTTGCGAAGCACGATGGCGATGCTTCGGGAGATGTCGAGGGCTATTTTTTTCTCTACGAGTGCGTAGAGGCCTGACGCACCAGGATCTTTTCCGCCATGCCCGGGATCAAGGACAATCCGGCCGAGCCCGGCCCGAAATCGCCCGGTGATTTTCAGTGAGCGGCGTTTCTCATCCGCGGAGGCCAGTTTTGCCTCCGATAAAGGTGCCACAGGTAGCGCCACGGATTCTTTGCCCGGTGGCGCGGGAGGCTTCTGCGATAAAGGTTTAGTAGCCTGGCGGGGAGGCGCTTTTGTTCGCACACTCCGGTTTTCCCTGAGGTCGATTACAATTCGATCTGGATTCGAAAGTGAGAATACATGACGGCGAACATTGGAGTGGCGAAGCTCGAGAACGAATCGTATCGTATCTTTCGAGGGGCGCCCTACTCGAAATTTTCGGGCGAGGCTAATACTGGAGAACGAGGGCATCCGGAATCCGGACACTAGTCGACT
>Ga0115002_10009850_pt1 | contig 10359 bp, 9 predicted proteins | sample ArcticOcean_MG_C_8_FD_89576 | JGI IMG/M metagenome (GOLD analysis project Ga0115002, IMG submission 89576) | Marine microbial communities from western Arctic Ocean - ArcticOcean_MG_CB11_86 | ecosystem: Environmental > Aquatic > Marine > Oceanic | place: Arctic Ocean: Canada Basin | collected... | reverse complement strand
TACTTGTAGAATATCCAGGCCGCCCGGTGCAGGTGCGGTGCTGGCCCAGGCGGACCCGGTGCTGGTTAATAGGTTGCCGGACGTACCCACAGCCGCAACACCGGTACCGCCACTTGACGCAGCGAGTGGTGTTGTGAGCGTCGCCGACGCCATAACCGTCGGTCCGGTTTTCAGCGCCGTCTCAATCGCAACCACTTCATCTTCGATGTCAGTGAGGTGCGAAGCGTAGATAACGTGACCGTGCGCTTTAGCTGCAAAGTTCGACTTAATGGACGTTGGATAGGATGCTGCCATATGCTATATTTATGCTATACGGGTTCAGTTGCCACACAGGATTTGCTGGATCAACCGTCCGGGGTGGCGAGGGTAAGCAGCGAGAACAAAACCGTGTAGAACATATTTCATGGTCTTATCCTTCAATCTTACCTACAAGCCCGAGTTGTTCGGTGATGAATGCCGCCCCTCCATACCATGTATGCTGGGTGCCGTAGCCCCGTTCGAGGGCAACCAATTTGTGCTTCCCCGCTGCCGGGTATGTGATGAGAGTTGCCACAGGATTCTGTGGGTCGTTCGCGCCGTCTTCACCACCAGCCGGGTGGATGCTGCCCGCCGCTGCCGCTGAGGTTGAATCGAGGCCAACCCCAATTTCCGCAACCTGATCTACGGACAATGATGTCCACTGCGCATGGTACGTGGCTTCAACCGGTTCCTCGGCCACCCCAACCACAAAGGCTAGTTGATACGAGGCGTCGGCTTTCGCTTGCCTAAAAGAGTTCGTCGCGTACGACCAATTGCCAGCAAACATTTTTCGCATCGGCAGTGTGATACGGTTGGAGTAGTTCCACACATGGCGCGTGTGGAAGGCATTCGTGACAGCCCCCCCAGCCGCGTCCACATAAATGGTCCCCACATACCGACGTGTTGCATCGCCATTCTTCACCAACACCCCATTCTGACGTGCGAGTGCTGTGGCCCGTGTGGTGTCGTCTGTCCACACTAGCACTTCCAGTGCGAGTGTTGAGCTTCCGCTGTCGTACGCCCACACGTCGTAGGGTTTGCTGGCCGTCAACCCCCCCAGTGCGATGCTGACTTGAGCCGATGTCAGCACCGCCCACGCCGACCCCGTGTAGATGGCAATGCTTGGGCCAGTGTAGGGGGTGAGGTAGAGCGTGGTTGCCGCTGAGACATCCGCAGTCGTGACAGGTGTGGCTGATGTGAGCGTGAGCCTGAAGTCGTTCGTGTGGGGTTCAGCCCCCGCCGCTGCGGGTGCGGTGCTGGCCCAGGCGGACCCGGTGCTGGTTAATAGGTTGCCGGACGTACTGGGCGCTACGGTTGTCGGGGTTCCTGTTCCGGCGCCTACGAGAACACCAGCACTCGTCAACGTCGCAAGACCGGTGCCGCCTTGTGCAACCACAAGTGGCGTGTTCAACCCACCCGTAAGCGTCACGGCACCAGAGAACGATGCGGCCGCGGCCGCGATGGTTCCCGTCAATGTCGGCGACGCGGACATTACCACATTACCCGAGCCGGTGATACTATTACTCACTAGCTCTTTGGTGGAGTTGGTGAAGACCGCTTCACTAGCAGTAGCACCAGAGAGTGATGCTGACGCGAGCGCCGTCGGGCCGGTCTTCAGCGCAGTCTCAAGCGCCACCACTTCCAATTCAAGGTCAGTGACGTCTGTCAGCAGTACATAATCCCCGTTCGCTTTAGCGGGAAACGATTTAATGGATGTTGGATAGGATGCTGCCATCTAATTTTCCTTTGACATTATTTAGTGTCCCTAATCAGGACCCGAATCCACCATCCTCAACCATTCAGCAAAGCGGCCTGCCGTCTTGCCCCATCCCGGTACACTCTCTCCTTCTTGCCAGTTTGGACAATTCCGCTTGTCTTTGAATTGATTACGGGACCATCGCGTACTAACCATGTTCGTGTCGTGCCGAATATCCACATTCGGAAACTCTGAATTGAAGGTGTCCCCTCCACGCGAATCAAATCGCGCATATGGCTTCTGACTGCCCGGCTCAAACCCAGAACGTAGATCAAACCCATCACAATCAATACGAGCGATACGCGCACGATAATGATCCAGCAACGCACTCCGATAGGCGACAAGACCAGACACTTGCTTCGTGTCGTAGTGAATAGCACGTCCATCCTCCGCAGATACCTTCCATGCATTCATGTTGTAGTAGAAGGTGTCGCGGTGCGCGGGATCGAATAAGAAGTGTGACGGGTGGTACAGCACGTCATGGTCACAGATAAACACGACATCGCAAGTCATGGTTTCCAACCCCGTCAAGAGTTGCCGCATCCACGTTTCATGCCCGCGGTCGCGTTGCACCGTCATGTTCTTCCCAAACGAGATAGGTTTAAGCGACACTGCCGCAATCGGCAAGTCCATTTCAAGCAACCGATGTTGTACAGCAATGCCGATGTCCGTGTCATCCAACAGGTTGTCAGTCGTGTAGAGAATGCCCTTCGTTGGATTTGAGACAACTGGCGCACTGTCGATCATCCGCGGCTGCTCAGGCTGCGGCGGAGGTGCGGGAACTTCCACATCAGGCGCTCTTGATGGCACATCATGCCAGTCTGGAACCGGACGGAATCGTTCGAGCAACCAATTCAGATCATGTTTGGCTAATGGCCATTTGTTGTCTATCCACAACGCCCGAGAGTGCTTGCGTGCGCGATCAACTTGCCGCCCAGAGAGCGGGTACGGAAAGCCAAAGTCACCACCCTGCGTGCGGAACATATGGGCGAACCACGTTTTCTTGTTGACCACATGCCGACCGCCACTCAACCATGCCTTACACGCGACTTCCACACCAAACTGTCCCCACGATCCGTGCGCTTCGTCCATGCCACCGAGATCCCAAAACCGCTGACGGTGCATGAAGAAACAGGCCCCGACGCTCGTCATCGTGTCCGCAATATCACCCTGAGCATTCGCATGAGTCTTGAACGATCCCCAATACTGAAAGTGCATCGTCTTATCAAACCGTGCGAAGTCTGTTTTACGATTCATTCGTGGTTGCCAGAGCATGTCGCGAACCACATTCGGACCATTACATCGCTCACACTTCTCTGGTGTTGGGCCCTGATATCGGCGCCAGTCGCAGTCCGTACACAACCAGTCGAACGCGTGGAGGTTATACATGCGCGGGATGACCGTCCAGTCATAGTCACAGTCCGCCATCAGTTTGACATCAAAGCCTTCATCAACAGAACAGTGCCCGTCGATCTTCATGATGTATTTGGCGCGAGAGAGTCGAGCGCCTTCATTCATGGCGGCGCGTTGCCCGATGGACTCAGCATGATGGACGAGTCGTACCTTCGGATGATCGGGGATGACAGGATCCGCCCAGGCGCCATCCAGAATGGCGATGACTTCTGTGTCACCTTGCATGTTCTGAAGGATAGTCTCAATCGTTTTCGCCAGAAACATTTCGTTGCGGGCGGGAATGACAATGGAAAGATCGGATGCAAACTTCATAGTTAGTCTCGGGACCCGGGTGTTGGTGACGGCGATGCCGCAGGTGGTATCTCGTCTAGTGTAAAAGTGCCCCAGTAGGGCACGTCGTTTGTTTCAGTCCAGTTCTGACAGGTACTCTTGTCGCGAAATTTGTCCGTGGACCAGCGGTTCGCCGTAAGGTTGTGCTTATGACGAATATCCAAATTCGGCAACGCAGACATCCACGTCCCTACGAAAAATCTGTTTTGCCACGGAAGGCGACTCTGTTTATGCCCAGGCTCAAACCCCTTTCCGCGTGACCATGTTCCGTCTTGTGTAAACTTGATGCGTTCGCGGTAATGCTTAATCGCATCTTCGCGATAGATGCAGATGCCACTGACCTGTTGACAGTTATCAACCCACACGGCGTGCCCGTCCTCGGCACGCACTTTCCACACATTCACATTGTAGTAGAAAGTGTCGCGTGCTGTTGGTGTGAAGTCAAAGTGTGACGGGTGATAGAGCATGTCATGTTCGCAAAAGAACACGACATCTTCCGCGCAGTTCTCCAGTGCGGTAAGAATCTGTGTAAACATTGTGAGCATCCCACGTTCTAGTGGTAACACAATGTTATGCCCAAAGTTCGGCACGGGTTTTAGTGTGACAGAGGTGATCGGTAACCCGATAGACAACAACTGTTCTCGCACACGCCGATTGATGCGTTCGTCTGCCTGATTGTCGGTGTAGTAAATAATGCCCTTCGTCATGGTTTCTCTTTTGGTTCATACATTGCCATAAGTTCTTTGGCGGTGCCCCAATACGGCAACTCGGTCGCTCGCCTGTCCGCATGGCGTTTACGTTTGCTGAGATAGCCTTCAAACTGTAATGCCTCTTCGGTGCCAAACACAATGCTCGCTGTCGGGGCGCTCCAGCGTTCGTGTGTCAATGTCGTGATGCCGAGATGTCCCTCAAACCGGCCCGGCTCCCCAAAATACCGTATGGGAATTTTATTAGGATTGGGATACTTCGCGAATCGTTCTTCCAACGTATCAATGAGAGCTTGTCGCGAGACGGTGAGACTCGTCATCGTACGTCGTTCGCGATGTGACATGAGTGGTGGTGTGTGCCATGTAAAGATGGACCACTTGTTGACATCATACGCAAACATATTTGGTGCAGGCTTATAGAGATAGTGATCGGGTGAATACAGAACATCATCTTCCGCTGTGGCCACATACTCTGTCTTGGCAGCTTTGGCACCGATGAGTACTTGCTTATAGATGTTATAGACGGACCGGCCGATGTCACCGACGCAGATGTTTTCACCAAAGTCCATCGGTATATGCGATACGCTGATCAATGGCGTCTTACCAATGACGCGAATCAGTTGCGTACGCACCCGGTCAGCAAAACGATCATTGAGAAAATTCGCAGTATAGTAGATGACGGTTAAATTGGGGATGACCAAATCACTCATGTCGCATCCTTGTATATACCCTTCGTTGTGCCCCACATTTGCCGTGCGTAGATCGGTGGCGTGAGTCCGTCCGCTTCGTGATAATGCCCAAGTTTTGGATAGAACGTATACGAGGGTAGAATTTTTATGGCGGAATATTTGGCGCCATGATGACGAGGACGATTATACCACATAAACCGATCCACACAAGTAGTTAGGAGTGTGCCGCCAATGGTAAAACATGGTGGTTCGATCACGGTAGCACTCTGAATCCGTTGTTGATACGTCAGGAGAATAGGGTGATATGGCACGGTCCCGATTACTCCATTGGCAACTCGTTCGTCATACTCAAACACCGCGAAAAAGTCCAACTCCAAAAACGACGCACCCTCAATCGTTTGCCGACAAACGGAATCCGCATCCAAGTAAATACCACCAAGGCGCAGCAGAATTTCCACTCGCGCAACATCAGCGGCCCCATCATACATCTGCTTCTTCATAAAGCGGTCGTATTTGTCGCGGTTAACTAATCCAAAATTATCAATCGCCTGTTCGTCCCATAGCGTAAACGTAAACGACGGATTCTTCTTCGGCCATGTGTCTAACCACTCATTCGGGCGTTGCTTTGGTCCGATCCAGATCTGGTGGATGTGTGTCGGAATCATGTAATAGATCGACTTCCTCTATATTTCGTGACATACTGATTGACGATCTGTCGTACCGTAAGGCGTGTGCCGGTGATGTTCATGTCGCACGGCCAAGACGGAATGAGTCCAAGCCAGTGATGGAACTCGTCCTTCGCCAGCACATAACGGTAGGCATTCTCTATAAGCAAGGGTTGCCCTTCGGCATGTTGACGCCGTAGGTAGTTGATGATCGTGTGTGGGTTGTCACCCCAATCAATCACACCCAACCGCATGATTGTGTGCTGAAGAAACTGTGAACGAATCAAACACTCCATTGTGCGCTTGTGGTGGGCGTATCGCGTGTCCGCATAGAACACCGACAATGAACTGAAATAAATCAGATGCTTTGTCGGGTCTTGTTTCGCGAGTAAATGTGCCTCTCGTTCGTATTCGCTGTCTCGCGTTTCCTGACTGTTACTGACGCCCGATGCGAAGTAGATACGATCTGGTCTGTCTAAGTTTGGCACATCCGCAATGGTGGATGCGATATCGCCTCGTCCAATAATCATTTAGTCGCACGTTTCTCATTGAAGGCGGCCAAGTCCGCTTTCCACGTATCCGTCCATGTTGGCACAGGTGAAAAGTGATCGATGAGCCACTCGAAATCTCGCGTACGTTGTTCCCACTTATTATTCATCCAGTAGTCAATACAGTAATGACGGCCGTCTTCTTTGTCGGCTTGATGCTCTCTATACTGTTGATTACTGAAACCATAGCCCTTCCCCTTCTTACCTTTGTGCCAATGAGCATACCACGTTTTCTTGTTGACAACAACGCGCCCACCACTGAACCACGTTTTATTTCCAATCTCTTGCGCTTCCTGCGTGAACATGCCATAACCATCTTCTTCCATGTCTCCAATGACCGTATGCCAATGTGATGTCTTCATGAAATAGCAGGAACCCTGCCATGACATTGTATCATCAATAAGGATATCCTTTCTTTCATAGTGTCGTGATTTCCACTCCGACCCGTGTAACCCGTACTCTATATCGTGCGGCCGCTCAAACGGATTGGCAAGATACATATAGTCAATTGGTGGACGACCATCTTCAACGACGACCCATTCTTCGGGTTCCAACCGATAGCGGCGTGGAATGACAACCCAATTATCCTCGCAATCGGCTTTGAGCTTGGTGTCGTAGCCCTGATCGAGCAAACAGTGTTCGTCAATCTTCATCAGGTATTCGCCGGTTGCCAAGGAGACACCTGCATTGATGGCCGAGCGCATTCCATAGTGGCCGTGTGTTATTCCTTGATGGAGGTGGTGAACTTTGGGATGGTCTTTGGGGATAGTGTCTGGCCAGATACCGTCCAGTACAACTATGATCTCAATGTCGCCTTCAGCTTTGGCGAGTAGATCATCGATAGTTTTCTGGAGATACTGCGGACTGCGTGACGGGACAATAATGGACAATCGCGATGCTATCATAATAACTCACTCCTTCGTACTTATTTAGAAGATCTGTCGATGCTAAATAGAACGACATCCTTTGCGGCGCTCATTTGCTTATGAGTGGGCACTGGAGCCAGATTCATATTGCGTCACGTTCGCACAACGCTAAATACGTTATGCGGCGATAGCTTTAGTCCCGCAAATGCACAGGAGATTTTCAAATGAGCGAGATAGTCAACCCAGTTTCAGCGGCGCAACTGAAGCCGCGCAATCAGGAACCAACGCACCTTGGTGGTTCATCCTTTGAGGACATTGGCGGCACGGAGCTTAACGCCAAGCCGAACACCGCAAAGGTTGCCGTCAAGGGCGTGACCACCGATACAACCATTCCCAAGTCTGTGGCTGCGGAACCAACACATCTGAAGGGCGTCTCCGAAGGGGAGGAAGCCGACGATGATGTGAAGGTTAAGTTCGACGAAGAGGACGATGACGAGGCGAAGCTCGATGAAGCTGACGATCTCGACAAAGCCATCAAGGAAGCCTTGAACGATAAGCCCATCGACGTGAAGGTCAACGAAGAGGATGATGAGGAAGACGAGGACGAGAAGAAGGCCGTCTCCGAAGGGGAAGATGTCGTTGAGAGAGATCCGCGATCAGTCCCGGTCAAGGAAGGTAAGGACGATGAGGATGCTGTCACCGAAGACGATGACGAGAAGCCCGAATTCCTGAAGGGGAATAAGGACAAGGTCGACGAGGAAGCCGACGAGGACGAGAAGAAGGTTGATGAGGAAGCTGACGAGGATGAGGACGAGAAGAAAGCCGTCTCCGAAGCCGTCAACATTCGTGTCAAGATGCCGGAAGCGGCGCTCTTCGAGTCTGCCGGATTCAACGCCAAACAGCAGAAGAAGGTTGCGACACTCTTTGAGTCCGCGATCAAAGTCACCACCCGTCAGGTTACTGAGAAGCTCAACGAAGCGTACAAGATTCGCACGGAGCGACGTATTGCTGAGTCTGAGCGGAAGCTGACGGAACGCCTTAACACCTACCTTTCGGTGGTTGTTGAGCAGTGGGTCGAAGATAACCGTGTGGACGTTCGCAAGTCGTTGCGGTCGGACCTCGCGGAGAACTTCTTGGATGGGCTACAGAGCTTGTTCAAGGAACACTACATTGACGTGCCGGAAAGCAAAGTTGATGTGGTCGAGACGCTAACGACAGAAGTGGATGAGTTGAAGGCTCAGATTAACGAGCAGGCGTCTTCCAACCTGAAGTTGCGTCGTCTGGCAGAAGCCGCAAATAAGAAACGTATTATTGCGGAGTTTGCAAGAAACATGAGTGAAACGCAGGCGGCGAAGCTGGCTAAGCTCGCTGAAAATACTGACTATGTGGATGCTACAGACTTCCGTGAGAAGTTGGGTATGTTGAAGGAAAGCTACTTCGGAGTGTCCGATAGCAAGAGTGATCTGCAATCTGGTCGTCTTCCCGAAGAGGACGTGCAGATTGTGACGGAAGAGAAGTCAGGTGTGAAGAGCGAAGCCGATGCAGTTGCAGATGCGATTTCGCGTCAGGTGAAGTCTGACACGTTCTAACTAGCTAGTTAGAACAGTTGGCTTTACTAAATAGTTTCTACGCAGTGTCAGACAGACAAGACACGCATAACTTTCAGGGAGATTAGTACAATGGCAGAATTTCTGACCGAAGACGTAAAGAAGAAGTGGGCAAAGGTTCTCGATCACCCGGATCTTCCACCGATCAAAGAGTCATGGAAGAAGAAGGTCACTACGGTGATGCTCGAAAACACGGCCCGCGAGATGCAGAAGGCGGGCGAAGTCATGACAGAAGCCGCTCCTGCCAACCAGTCTGGTGTGTTCCCGTCTGCGACGAACCTAAAGGGATTTGATCCGATTCTCATCTCCTTGATTCGTCGTGCGATGCCGAACTTGATCGCATACGATTTGTGCGGCGTCCAGCCAATGACTGGTCCAACCGGCCTCATCTTCGCGATGAAGTCTACGTATACCACGCAGGGTGGAACCGAGGCGCTCTTCAACGAGGCTAACACTGGGTTTGCGAACTATTCGGGCGGAACCCAGAATGGTAGCGCACCTGCTGGTAATACCTCGCAGTTGGCGACTGATACTGGCGCGGGAGGTACTTACGAGTACGACTACGTTGGTGGTTCGACCACGTTGCAGGGTGAGTCATGGGGCTCAACGGGATGCACGGCCATTCCCGAGATGGCGTTCTCTATCGACAAGGTTACGGTTACTGCGAAGACCCGTAAGCTGAAGGCAGAGTATACTATCGAAATCGCGCAGGACTTGAAGGCGGTTCACGGACTCGACGCAGAGACGGAACTTGCTAACATCCTGTCAGCGGAGATTCTTGCGGAGATTAACCGCGAGATTATTCGTACGATTTACGTGAGCGCCGTCGCGGGTGCGAACACGAACACCACAACGGCTGGTGTGTTCGACCTCGACACGGACTCAGACGGACGCTGGATGGTTGAGCGATTTAAGGGGCTCTTCTTCCAGATTGAACGCGATGCGAACGCCATCGCGAAGGCGACTCGTCGTGGTAAGGGGAACATCGTTCTCTGCTCGTCAGATATTGCGAGTGCCCTTGCTGCTGCGGACTATCTCCACTATGATAGCGCCTATGACGGTAAGCTACAGGTAGATGACACGGGTTCAACCTTTGTCGGTACCTTGCAGGGTCGTTACAAGGTGTACATTGACCCGTATGCTGCGATTTCCGCAGACTCTAGCACGGCTCAGCACTTCGTGGTTGGGTATCGTGGTAGCAGCCCGTATGACGCAGGACTTTTCTACTGCCCGTACGTTCCGCTACAGATGCTCCGCGCTCAGGATCCGAACAGCTTCCAGCCGAAGATCGGATTCCAGACGCGGTATGGTGTCGTTTCTAACCCGTTCAGCAACGCGGCTGGGACGAGCGATGGTTCTATCACCGCTCGCGCTAACCAGTACTACAGGGTTGTGAACGTTCGCAACTTGATGTAAGTTCGCTTAACGATTCGCTACCGTTAGGATTGCCCCTGAGAGGTTCGCCTCTCAGGGGTTTTTTTGTCTATGGCCATGACTCTAGTAGATGATCAAAGTGCGTTTCCGCTTCGCCATAAAACTTAAAGATTGACAGCATAACAAAGGTGTTTTTTATTGATTGTAGTTTAGATGGGGTCATGGGATTCACATCATCAAAATACACGCCAATGTTATTGGCATAGGGAAGCATGATTCAAAAATCGTACGTTGCTTGGGTTCATGTTGTCTATGTTAGAGAGTACACCCCGTACAGGCGGACCAACTAGCGTAGGTGAAGATCGCGAGTGATACTAAGATTATGG
>Ga0115002_10009849_pt1 | contig 10359 bp, 8 predicted proteins | sample ArcticOcean_MG_C_8_FD_89576 | JGI IMG/M metagenome (GOLD analysis project Ga0115002, IMG submission 89576) | Marine microbial communities from western Arctic Ocean - ArcticOcean_MG_CB11_86 | ecosystem: Environmental > Aquatic > Marine > Oceanic | place: Arctic Ocean: Canada Basin | collected... | reverse complement strand
ACTTGAATGGATTGTACTCAAGCCCGTGATCATTTTTTTCGGTTTCATAAAACATGGTGCCTCCCGTTTGTTTTTTTGCTTGCCCTATCCCGAACTGGCATTCGCGGGCATCATAAAAAATATGATGGTCCAGAAATCAGCCTCCGATGAGCGATAAAGATACGATAGACCTCGAAGTCGAAATTCCAAAGGCGGCGTGGGGTGATTTATTTCGCGCTGGCCGCGGCATTTATTCAGCCCTGATCATCATGGGGGTGTGTCTGCATGCGCTTCAGATACTGGTGATCTCTATTGTGATGCCAACCGTCGTCGCTGATATCGGCGGTGCGGATTACTACACCTGGGCGGCGTTGCTTTACACCATTGGCTCGATCATTGGCGCGGCGTGTGTCGGGCCGGTTTGGGCCTTCCTGGGTGTTCGGCGAGGTTATGGCCTGAGCGGGTTCGCTTTCATGATCGGGACCATTGGCTGCGCATTGTCGCCGGACATGTTGACTCTCAATATTTCGCGCGGCGTCCAGGGCATTGCCAGTGGTTTGGTCATTGGCGGTGGTATGGCGCTGATCAGCGGTCTGTTCGAAGAAGGCCTCCGCAAACGGCTTTTGGCGGCTTATCAAGGTGTTTGGATGGTGGCGCAGTTGATGGGGCCGTTTATCGGCGGCATGTTTGCGCAATATGGTTGGTGGCGCGGGTCGTTCTGGAGCATGGTCCCGATTATCCTGATTTTTTCGATCATTGCTATTCGGTATCTCCCGGATCAGCTGCCCAATGATGATGCGGTGAAGAAGAAGCACTTCCCGCTTTTGCGCCTGCTTATTCTGAGTGGTGGCATCTTCTGTGTTGCGCTCGCCGGGATCGTCGATACGAATTTGTTGCGTGGACTTCTTATTGGCAGTGCAATTTTTATCATCTGGATCGCCTTTAAACTGGATGCTCGGGCAGAGAACCGGATTTACCCATCGCAGGCACTATCAATATTCTCGCCGGTTGGGACGGCGCTATGGATCATGCTTCTGGTTGGCTCGGTGCACACGACAGTACCATTGCTCCTACCGCTGCTCCTGCAGGTCGTGCATAGCGTTGATCCGATCTATGTTGGTTTGGTGAGCTTGGTCATCTCAGGTGGCTGGACGCTCGGAACATTTGCCGTGTCGGGCTGGTCTGGCCGCAAAGAAATTATCGCGCTGTGGTCCGGGCCACTGATTATGCTGGCGGGTCTCGCGACCATCGCGACAACCGCGCAACTCGATATGCTCGCTGTTTTAACGGTGGCGGCATTCTTTATGGGATTTGGCGTCGGTATCCATAATGTCCATCTGTTGGCACGCACGATGGCCTCTGCGAAAAAGGGCGAGGAACAGATTACGGCCTCGGCCATGCCATCGATCCGATCGCTGGGAACGGCGTTTGGTGCGGCAATGGCTGGATTACTCACCAACTTCGCCGGGCTTGGGACCGCGACTAAGCCAGAAGAGGTCGGTCCCGCAGTGACGTTTTCTTACACATTTAGTTTGATCCCGCTGACCGCAGCGGTGCTGATGATGTTCTGGTTTCTGCGTATCAGCGCCCGGAAAACCGAGCGCTGATCATCGCAGCTAGCAATCCATTTTAAGGAGTTTCTTGGCGTTGCCGTTGAGAATTTTTTGTTTGTCCTCGGGGCTTACAGCCATAGTTTCTAGCCAGTCGGTTCCGGGTTGGTTTTCGACATAAGGCCAATCCACCGAATAGATGATGCGGTCAGAACCCATCTCCATCATTGAGCATAACAATGCGGAATCAGAGAAATTTCCGCTGGTGGTTATGTGGAAATGATTGGTGAAAATTTCCCGGAAACCGCGGTCTTTGCCTTGGTAGGGTATGATGTCGCCAAATGAATGATTGATGCGCCACATCAGGAACGGGAGTCCTTCCCCCATATGGCCAAGGATGACTTTTAAATCAGGGTATTTGTCGAAAACGCCACTGAGAACCATGCGAAGCCCTGCGGTCGCTGTCTCGACAGTGAAGCCCCAACCGGCTGATAGGATCGACCGATATTTCTCGGCATAGTCTTTGTAGTATGCGTCAATTACCGCCGGATGCGGACGACCAGGATGAATATAAATCGGAATATCCAAAGCTTGGGCCCGTTCAAAAATAGGCCAGAACCGGGGCATATCGATAAATTCACCCTCTGTCAGGCCGTGGACAATGGCGCCGTGGAAACCTAGTTCTTTGTGGCAGCGCTCCAGCTCATCCGCTGCGAGTTCCGGTGCCCGCGTTGGCAGGGTTGCGAAACCGCCGAAACGATCCGGCTTGGTCTGAATGAAGTCATAGAGGCGATTATTGACGCCAGCAGCGCGCACTTCGGCTTCGTCAGGGTCGAACGCCTGCGCACCCGGTGGGCAATGCGATAGCACCTGAATATCAATGCCCGCTGCGTCCATTTCTTTGACCCGGATATCGCCAAGATCAAGTAGGCGTTTTCGGGTTTCTTCGCCGCCGCCGGCCATTTTATTTACCTTGGCATCAACATCGGCGTCGAGATAATGCTCCTCGATCGCGATGACTTGTGATCCCTCTTTTGTTGTCATTGTGTATCCTCCCAGATTGCTGATTTTGTTGAGGCAGGTGCTTGTTTAACTGTGTTGCGGTATATTGATGATCCGATCATACCCTTTGTTTTGGATTTGGGAATGGTCGCGCTATTAGGAGCATTGTTGTGGACGGCAGCCCCGCTGAGAAAGTGGCGACGATAGATTATAAATCCGGCACGTCACCACGTCGCCGCGCTTGGCGCGTATTGCGCATGGTCTTTCTGGGGCTTGCTGTGATTGGCGGGTTATTGCTGCTCGCCGACTGGGCGTATAAACGCTACACCAACGTCTATATCGATGACGCCAGAATTACTGCCGATGTCATTTCGGTAAGCAGCCGGGTGTCTGGTTGGGTGACCAAGTTGCCAGTCGGAGAAGGGGACCGTGTCAAGGCGGGGCAGACCTTGGTGTCGATCGATATTCGAGATGCTAAATTACGGCTTAGCGAATTAGATTCTCGATTGCGGGCAATTGGCGCCGAGCGATCTCGAGCGCTTACCGAAAAAACGATGATTGATCGCCAGACGAAAAGCGCGCAGTCGGTAAGGCGCTCACAAGTGCGCGCTGCTAAAGCGGCGCTCGCCGGTCGAAAGTCTGACCTTAATCTTGCCCGTACGGATTTTGAACGCACCAAAAAACTTTTAAATCGCAAGGTAGTTTCCCGGCAACGCTGGGAGGAACGACGCAACGCCTTTCGTAAGGCGGAACAATCGTTCCAGCAGGCCCAGGCTGAAGTGGCGGCGGCGACAGCGTCTCTGATCCAGGCAGCGGCAGACCGTGAACAACTACTAGTTCTCGATCGCCAACTTACGATGCTGACACACCGCGAAGCGGAGGTCTCGGCGCAGCGTGAACGGCAGCTTCTGAACTTGAGCGACCGGTTGATTACTAGCCCCGTCGATGGCGTTGTTGATAAGACTTTCGTCAATCCCAGTGAGTTCGTATCTGCCGGACAGCGCTTGCTTATGGTGCATGATCCCAAAAAGATCTGGGTGTCGGCCAATGTTAAAGAAACCGACGTTCGTCATATCAAAATTGGTAGCGCGGTGACGGTTGAGGTTGATGCCTATCCCGACAAATTGTTCGAGGGCAAGATTTCGAAAATCGGAAATGCGGCAACCAGCGAGTTTGCTTTACTGCCGACACCAAACCCCAGCGGCAATTTCACCAAAGTCGTCCAACGCATTCGTATTAGGGTCAATCTCGACAACAAAGACGAATTATTGCGGCCAGGCATGATGGTGGAGGTCAACGTTGGCATCGATGACCGCTGATGTCCTCGCGGCTCGTTACGGCTCTAGTTATCGCTGGCTTCTGACCCTGACGGCGATGATCGGCAATATTTCGCTGATCCTGTCTTCTACGATCGTTAATGTCGCTATCCCCAATATCATGGGGGCGTTTGGTATTGGGCAGGACAAAGCGCAATGGCTGTCAGCGGGCTTTCTGGCGACCATGACTGTGGCCATGTTGCTCAATGCCTGGATGATTGCGGCAATCGGTAAGAAGAACACTTACTACGTTTCAATGGCCGTTTTCGTCACCGGGTCGGTGATGGCTATCTTCGCCACCAGCTTTGAGATGCTGGTCTTTGCCCGTCTGTTGCAGGGTGCTGGGGCGGGTTTTATTCATCCGCTGGCATTGCAGGTGATTTACCAGATTTTTCCCGCCAATCAGCGCGGTCGGGCGATGGGATTTTTTGGTTTTGGCATCGTTCTGGCACCGGCGCTGGGCCCAGCGTTTGGCGGCATTCTGGTTGATACGTTTGATTGGCGGGCTGTGTTTTGGCTGGTCCTGCCATTTTGTGGGCTCGGGACCTTTATGGCGGCAATCTTTATGCCTTCGCGCGAAGAAGTGGTGAACCCACCAACAATGGATTGGACGGGGCTCGTTCTTGTCTCAATTTTTATGTTCTCCTTGCTTTCCGGCCTATCGAATGGCTCCCGAGAAGGATGGGGTTCCGACGTGATCGTCCTTTATTTTGTCACGGCGGTCGCCGCTTTGATCGGCTTTATCATATGGGAATCCTTAACCGCGCATCCCATGCTCAATCTCAAACTCTTTGCCAATCTGAGGTTTGCATCTGGTTGCGCGCTGTCTTTCGTATGGGGGGCTGGCAACTTTGGTCTGTGGTATTTGATCCCGCTTTTTGTCCAGATTGTCATGGGCTACACCCCGACCAAGGCGGGATTCTTGCTTATGCCGGCGGGGCTTTTGCTCGCCTTTGTATTTCCCCTGACGGGGCGCATCAGCGATTGGATTAGCCCCCGTATCCCAATCGTGACCGGTTTGATCATGACGTCATTTTCCTGTTTTTTGATGGCAGGGGCTGACACTAATACGGCGTTCTGGGTCTTTGGCTGGTGGCTGATTGTTGGCCGCGTCGGATTGGGGTTTGTCTTTCCGCCGCTAACAACTGGGTCAATGCGGGCGCTGCCGCCCGAACAGGTTAGCCAGGGCGCCGGTATGATGAGTTTCTCTCGCCAACTCGGTGGCGCGTTCGGGGTTAGTTTCTTGGCGACATTTGTCGATCTGCGGACTGCACATTATGCGCAATCCTATATTGCGACCCAAACATCGGGAAACTCCGCGACCATGGAATTTCTGAGGACCTTCAAATCTTATTTGGCTCAGGCGGGGACACCAGAAGCGTTGCAATTGCCGGCGGCGCTACAGCAGCTCGGTCAGGCGATTTATAGTCAGGCCACGATGCTCGGTTTTCGCGAAGGTTTTCTCGTTGCCGCTTTGGTGTTTTTTGTAGCGATAATTCCCGGTAGTTTCCTGGTTAAAGGTAAAAACGAATAAGGGGTCGAATAGGGCGTGATGGCGAAAATTTCTCTCAAGGTGAATGGCAAGACGCATGAGGTCGATTGCGACCCAGAGACGCCATTGATTTACGTTCTGCGCAATCAGCTTGATCTGGTCGGTGCGAAGCTTGGTTGTGGGCTTGAACAATGCGGTGCTTGCGCGGTCATGGTCGATGGCGACCATGTTCTTTCCTGTGTCAGGGCGGCGTCAGAATTTGCAGGCTCTGAGATCACGACCGTGGAAGGGCTGGCCAAGGACGGCAGGCCCAGCGCTCTGCAACAGGCCTTTATTGACGAGGGTGCGGCCCAGTGCGGTTACTGCACGGCAGGACTGGTGGTCGCCGCGACGGCGCTGCTTGAGAAGAACCCCAAGCCCGATGATGCCGAGATCCGTGAGGCGCTGCACGAGCATCTCTGCCGCTGTGGCTCTCACCTGCGGGTCCTGAAAGCCATCGACCGCGTTGTTAAGGGAGGGTCGATCAATGCCTGATAGCGCCAGCCTGAAAAAAAGCCCCAATCTCGATAAATGGATTTCGGTCGCCAGCGATGGCCGGGTTCTGATCCACACCGGCAAGGTCGATATTGGCCAACGCATCTCCACAGCTCTGGCCTTAATTGCCGCTGAAGAACTCGATGTTGATCTCAGCCGCATCGATATTGCGCGCACCGAAACGGGTGTTGATCCGGATGAGGGGATTACCTCGGGAAGTAATTCGATGGAGGAGGCTGGCAATGCCGTCCGCGCGGCATCGGCCACAGCGCGTCGGCATTTGTTGTCCCTCGCGGCGGATTCGCTGGGTGTGGATGTCTCGACACTTGAAATTTCAGATGGGTTGATACAGTCACGCGGCACCAACCTTTCAGTTACCTACCAAGAGCTTGCAGGCGATCAATTATTTGGCATTGATGTCGACCCGGAAGCACCGGTTAAAGACCCGGCCTCCTACGGCGTTGTTGGCAAACCAACGATTACGCGCGGCCTAACAGAAATTGTCGCCGGCCAGGCGCATTTTGTGCAGGACATGAAGATGCCCGGCATGTTGCATGCCCGCATTGTCCGACCGCCGCATTACAAAGCGCGGCTAAAGTCACTCGATGATGCTGCCGCGAAGCGTGTCACCGATGACGGGTGTGAATTGGTACGCGATGGATCTTTCATCGCTGTCGCCAGTGCCGATGAGTTTGCAGCGGTTAAAGCGGCTGAACGATTGTTCGAGTCGTCTGACTGGGACCTTGGTGATGGGCTGGAGCCTCAGGACGTATATGAACGGCTAGTGAGTAACGAACGGGTCAGTCTGCCGGTTGTTGACGGGGTCCCACAAAAGGAAGCAGTTGAACCACTTGCGTCGCCACCAGAGGGGGCCTCCGCAACACTCAATGCGCGTTATGAAAAACCCTATCTCATGCATGGCTCAATTGGCCCGTCGGCTGCCGTTGCGTTGGCAGAAGGCGACAAGCTGACAGTCTGGAGTCATAGCCAGGGCGTCTATGTCTTGCGTGCCAGCCTTTCGGAAGCGTTGGGCATGGAGGTGGAGGATTTGACCGTCATCCACGTGCCGGGCTCGGGTTGTTATGGCCATAATGGTGCAGATGATGCGGCGGTTGATGCCGCACTGATAGCGCTTGCTCTTCCTGGCAAGCCGGTTTTGCTGAAATGGTCGAGAGAAGATGAACACGCCTGGGAGCCCTATGCGTCCTGCATGGCGATGGATCTGACTGCGAGCATTGATGGTGATGGCAAGGTGATTGCCTGGTCGCAGGACACCTATAGCGACACTTATGGTATGCGGCCGCGCCCTGAGCCGGGCGGTGCTGGACCAGCGAGATTGCTGGCAATGCAATATCGTGAAGACGCGGTGACACCACTGGTGCCAAAGCCAAATATGTCAAGGCATGCAGGTTTGCATCGGAACCTCGACCCAATTTATTCTTTTGAAAACAAAAGGTTGGTGAAGAACCTGGTACGTGGCTTGCCGCTACGGACGTCAGCGCTTCGTACCTTGGGTGCTTTCGCCAATGTTTTTGCAATCGAGTCTTTTGTTGATGAATTGGCAGAGGAAGCTGGAATTGACCCGGTAGCATTCCGCATGAGCCACCTTGAAGATCAGCGTGCGAAAGAGGTGCTTCAAGCTGCGGCCGATAAAATCGGTTGGGGTGACCCGGTTCCAGAGGGACATGGACGCGGCATTGCTTTTGCTCAATATAAAAACATTCAGGCCTATGCCGCGGTAGCGGTAGAACTCGAGGTCAATGACAAGGCAGAGGTCATTATGCATCGCGTGGCGCTCGCCGGGGATGCTGGCCAGATAGTCGATCAGGCTGGCGTGATCGCGCAGTATGAGGGCGGATTCCTACAGGCCGCGAGTTGGACGCTCTATGAAGAAGTCACTTTTGATCAGACGGGGATCACCAGCCGCGATTGGGAGACCTATCCAATCTTGCGGTTCGATAATATTCCTGAGATCGAAACTGTGATGATTGATCGGCCCAATGAGCGGTTTCTGGGTGCCGGTGAGGCGGTTTCGGGTCCGACAGCGGGAGCGATTGCCAATGCGATTCATATGGCGACGGGGCTCAGAGTGCGACGTCTGCCCTTTACCCCCGATGCGATCCGCGCAGCGGCCATGGAGTAAGAAGGAATAGAAAATTCGAGGGTTAGCTGCCTTCGACCTGTTCCCGAAGCATCTCAAGCTCAATCCACCGCTCTTCAGCAGCGGCAAGATCGGTCTGTGCCTTGTCGAGGTCCTGCACCGCTTTTTCAAATTTGGCGGGGTCAGCGGTGAAGAGATTGGGCTCCGTCAGTGTTGTCTGATGCTTGTCGATGTCGACTTGCAGCTTTTCCATCTGCTTGGGCAGCGTTTCGAGCGCGTGCTTGTCCTTAAAGGTTAGCTTGCCCTTAGACGGCGATGATACGGTTTGCCCGTCGGTATCTTTGTTATCCGACGCTAATTGCCCTTTCTTGGCAGCCTCCCGTCCCGCGAGGTTTGCCCCCCGTTGGCTGATCATGTCACTGAAGCCACCTGCATACTCAATCCATTCACCATTGCCTTCGGCACAGATGGTGGAGGTTACAGTGCGGTCGAGGAAATCCCGGTCATGGCTGACCAGCAGGACAGTGCCCGGATAATCAGCAATCATTTCCTGAAGCAAATCGAGTGTTTCCAGGTCGAGGTCATTGGTCGGCTCATCAAGGATTAGCAGGTTGGAAGGTCGGGCGAGGGCGCGGGCGAGCATCAAGCGGCCGCGTTCGCCGCCGGAGAGTACACCGACCGGCGTTCTCGCTTGTTCGGGAACGAACAGAAAATCCTTCATATAGCCAATGACATGTTTGTTCTGTCCACCAACTGAAATGATTTCACCGCCACCGGTCAGGGCATCTGCCAGTGTCGATGTCGGGTCTAGCATTTCCCGTTTCTGATCCAATGTAACCATTTCAAGGTTGGTTCCGAGGCGGGTGGTTCCCGTATCAGGCGCCAGGACCCCGGTTAGCATGTTGAGGATCGTTGTCTTGCCAGCACCGTTCGGTCCAACGATGCCAATTCGGTCGCCGCGCTGAATTTTGACAGAGAAGTCCTGCACGATCGGCCCGTTGCCGTAATCCTTGGAAATCGATTTCGCTTCCATCACCAGCTTGCCCGACTTCGCGCCATCGGATTTGGTGAAGGCGACTTGTCCGGTTGGACCACGCTGATCCTGGCGTTCCTTACGTAGTGCAAAGAGCGCGCGCAATCGGCCCTGATTCCGTTTGCGTCGAGCTGTCACCCCTTTGCGCAACCAAGCGGTCTCGGCGACCAGCTTGCGATCCAGCTTGTGGCGCTCGGTTTCTTCTTGCTCAACGATGCCATCGCGCCAGCTTTCAAACTTGTTGAAGTTTTGGTCCAGGCGTCGTGTCATACCCTGCGCGAGCCAGATGGTCGTTCTGGAGAGTTTTTCCAGAAACCGCCGGTCATGGCTGATAATGACAATGGCGGAACGCATGGAAGCTAATTCTTTTTCAAGCCATTCGATAACCGGCAGATCGAGATGGTTGGTTGGCTCATCAAGCAGCAAAATGTCCGGTTCGGGCGCAAGCGCGCGTGCGAGCGCACAGCGGCGAATTTCACCGCCCGAAAGCGTCGCCGGGTCTTCTTCACCGGTTAAGGCCAACTGATCGAGCAAATATTGTGCCCGGTAGGGATCATCGCCGGGCTCCAACCCCTCTTCGACATAGGCCATTGATGTCTTATACCCTGATAAATCGGGCTCTTGCGGCAGATATCGTACGGTCGTCCCCGGCTGTAAAAAGATCTCGCCATCATCTGGTTCAACCATGCCGGCGGAGATCTTTAACAGGGTTGATTTGCCCGACCCATTGCGGCCAACGAGACAAAGCCGTTCGCCTTCGGAAACCGAAAATTCCGCCCCTTCGAAGAGCGGTGTCCCGCCAAAGGTCAGATCAATATTACGGAGAAATAAAAGAGGTGGCGCCATGCCGCTCCTGTAGCGCGCCCGGGAGCAGACGGCAAGTCTTCTAGCATTGGATGAATGATGTATAATGAAGTGAATACGGACTGGCAGAAAAGGACGGGCTTCATGGAAATCGTACCCTTATCAGATGCCGTCGGCGCGGAGATTAGAGGCGTCGACCTTCGCGAGACACTCACCACAGAAATGCTCGACCAGATTGAGGCGGCGTTTCACGATTACGCCATCGTTGTGCTGCGGGATCAGGATATTACGCTGCAGCAGCAAAAAACCTTTGCCTTGCATTTTGGCGAACTCGGCAGCCGCGCCCGCCCGGGCAAGAAGCCCAATGAACTCGATGAATATGGTGAACATGTCATGCTGGTGACCAATGTTCGCGAAAACGGTAAGGCGATTGGGTCTCTCCCTGATGGAGAAATGACGTTTCATGCTGATACGGCCTATTTCGAATTCCCATCAAAGGCGACGATGCTTTACGCGATGGAGTTGCCGAGCTGGGGTGGCAATACCTT
>Ga0115002_10009846_pt1 | contig 10363 bp, 10 predicted proteins | sample ArcticOcean_MG_C_8_FD_89576 | JGI IMG/M metagenome (GOLD analysis project Ga0115002, IMG submission 89576) | Marine microbial communities from western Arctic Ocean - ArcticOcean_MG_CB11_86 | ecosystem: Environmental > Aquatic > Marine > Oceanic | place: Arctic Ocean: Canada Basin | collected... | reverse complement strand
TTTTTTTTAAATATTAAAAATATATTTTTTTATATCTATATTTTTTTTTTTTTTTTTAAATAATATATTTTTATTATTAAAAAATAATTTTATTATATATTATATTATATTTTGAAATTTTTCAATTTGTTTTTGCAATTTTTTATTAAATTCACATTCTTTTTTTTTTTGATTGAATTTGCAACCTTTATGATCATTGCATAAAAATTTGTTTTTAAGTAAACCTTTTGAAAGACATAAATGTGATTTAATACCAATTTTTTTTTTATGTTTTTTACCAGTTTTTTTATAACAATTTTTTTGTAATTGTTTTATTATATTATTTTTAATTAGAATAAAATTTTTAAGTTCTTTTATTTTTTTTAATTTAATATCTTGTTTAAGTTTTTGTGAATTAATTATATCTTTCATAAGATTTGATTTTTTTGATCTCATAAAAGCTTTTTCTTTTAAATCTTTTGTTTTTCCTGATTTACCGGCACAATACGTTTTTCTCCAACTACAAGTGTCTAATTTATTACAAGAATTTTTATTCTTAAATTTATTACAAATTGTTTTTTCATTTTTATTTTTACAAATACCTTTATTATTTATTATTTTCCATTCACAATTTTTATTTAAATTACATTTATTTTTAAAAAAAGATTCAAAACAATAGCCACCAATTTGATATTTCATTTAATATTATATATATATATATATATATATTTGGATATGGTTTTAATTTATTAGAAATAGGTTCAACAAAACAAAAAATTTTCTTTTTTACTTTGTTTTATTTAATTCAATATCATATTTTTTTAAAGATGGATAAAAATCTTTAATTGTAGTAGTTGCTTTAATTAAAGCATTTAAAATATTTATAGGTATTTCATTATTTTTTTTAAATTCTTTAGCATTTAATTTTTTATTTTGTTTTAAATTTTTATTTTGTTTTAAAAATTTTAATTTTTTTATTAAATTATTTTCAATTATATATTCTTTATTTTGTTTTCCATTTTTTTTTTTAAGATTTTTACTACAATTAGGACATTTTGGACAAGCTGGTATTTTTGATTTTAAAATATATTTTGATTTATCTATTGGATTATGTTGTGTTGGTATTTTTGATTTTAAAATATATTTTGAATAATCAATAGATTTACAAGATATATTTTTTTTTAAATTATTAAAGTTTTCTTTGTTTTTTAAATTTTTTTGAGTTAAATAATTAAAAATCCAAAATAAAAATAGAAAAATAAAAATAATATAAAATGTGTTCATTATATATTATATAAAGATTAAAATTTAAAATAAAAAATTAATTAGAATAAGCAATACATACCTCCCATTCCGCTCATAATTCTTAGAACATTATAATTTAATGCATAAATAGTTATATCTATATTACTTTGAGAATAATATTGTGGGTCAATACCAGCAGTAGTTGGATTATTATTTTTTAATCTTAATGCTAATGTAGCATTATCTAGTCTTGAAAAATTACAAGAACCTGATGGTTGATAATTTTCAGGTTTTAATGCGAATGAGTGTAAATAAATATGACCAAGGTCAGGAATACTTGTATGAGATCTCCAAGCTTGGTATAAACGCCAATGTTTACTATCAAATTGTTCTGTATAATCTTGACCGTTAAGCATTATTTTTGCATATTTTAAAGGGTCACTGTTATCATATTCTGTAACGGGTGCATCGATATCAGTTAAATATCTACCATAATTAAAATGGTCATTACCTGCACTATCTTGACTAGTAACAACTGGTAAAACATCTGTTCTTCTAATAGTCCAAATTAATTCAATAACAGGGTGATTAAAATGGATTGGTATTTTAGGATATGCATCTCCTGTTGCTGACATAGATATATTTTTGTTTTCATTAATTTGAACCTGTCTAATAAGATATTCATGAGAACTTTGTGCAAATTTTCTTTTTTCTTCACTATCTAAAATAATATAACTAACACATAAACTAATATCTGTTAATTTAGGTGTAGAAGGTGGTGCTACACCATTAGAAGTGATCCATAATTCTGAAAATTTCCTTAATTCTAAATGTACTGAAACATCATGATATTGTAAAGCTACTAATGGTAAAGCACAACCATTACAATTACAAAACCAAAATTGTAAAGGAACATAAAATGTACCACCATTATTAGTTTCTGAAGTATGAACTTGATTTTTTCCTATCATATTTCTGAAACCTAATTTTTTATCTTGACTAACAGAAAGTTCACCCCAAATATTTAACCAATCTCCATATTGTTTATCAATTAGTTGTCCTCCTATATACAAAGAAACTTCTTTAATAATAGCATGTCCAATATTATTACAATAACCAGATGTTTCAGCGGCATTTTTTGGAAGTATAGGTAAAACTATTTCAAGAAACATATCATTTATTAAATCTCCATACCTTGAAACATTAATTGTTAATTTACTTCCCCAATTAATTTTTTCAGCAAAAGAGAGTTTTTTAATTTCTGTAGCAAAATTACTATGTCTTTTATAAACTAATTTAAAAAATGTTATTTGTGGGTTCCCTGTTAAATAAACATCTTGTGCACCGTGTGCTACTAACGATAATAATCCACCTGGCATATTTTTAATATATAAACATATATTATATTTTATATTTTATTTTTAAACAAATATTAGTTAAATTTTTAAAAAAATATTAGTTAAATTTTTAAAAAAATATTATAATATAATATAATAAATATATGCATTCTTTATTTCGTTCTGAAAAAATAGATACTTTAGAAACAGATAAACATTTAATAAGAGAGAATGATGATAATTTAATATTAGAAGCACTTGCTAAAAATGGTAAAATGTATACTATGAAAAGAAGTGGTGTAAGTCCTTTATTTAACAGATATAACTGTAACTTTACCAGAGAAATCTGGTAATTGCTTTAAAATCTGATTTAGAGTCTATAACAGGATTAAGTATTGGTAGTATAACTTTAAAAACTATGAATAGTGGTAATAGTTTAAAAATAAGTACAAAAAATGTTACAAAAAATAATTTAATTTTTGAATTACCAAATACATCAGGTGAATTATTAACAACAGATATTAATGGTACTTTTACAGCGAATGGTTTATTAGTAAATAATAATGCTACTATAAAAGGTAATTTATTAGTTGAAGGAACAACTGTTTCTGTAAATAGTACTGAAGTAGTTCTACAAGATCCTGTATTAACATTAGGTGGAAATACAGTACCTGTATTAGATGATACATTTGATAGAGGAGTTGCTTTTAGATGGAAAGAAGGAACAAATGGAAGAAAAGGATTTTTTGGATTTGATAGAAGTAAAGATAGTTTTGTATTTTATCCTCGTGTAACTAATAGTTCTGAAACAATTTATGAAGGTACACCTGGTAATTTAAATGTTGGGAATATAACTTCAACAGGAACTATTACAGTAAGTAAATTAGATATAAGTAATAGTATTACAGGTTTAGATATTTATTCAAAAAATAAAATAGATAGTGTTGGAACAATAACCACAAAAGGTGGATTTTATGGTAAAACTGGTAATTTAACATTAAAAACTGGTAATATATTTTTAAATGATGGTGATATTACAATTAAAGATGATTTTAAAAGTACACATGGTGATTTAACTATTACAACAGGACATATATATGCAAATAATGGTTCTATTACAGGTAATAAATTATATTCAAAAAGTCATATATATATAAAAGAAGGAAATTTTATAAATAATAAAGGTAATATAATAACAAAAATAGGAACAATAAGTGGGACTAAATTAACTGATGGGAAATTAAGTATAAATAATGGTAAAATTAATAATATAGAAAATATAACAATAATAACAAATGACAATAATAGTAATGGTAGTGGATTAAAAATAGAACAATTAAGAACACAAACTGGTGGTAGTTTAGTAAAAATAACAGGGACTGCAAATTTAAATGCTTTAGAAGTAGATATAGGAGATGTTAAATTTGGTGGTAATTTAAATTTTACAAATGGGAATATTGTAACTACAGGAGAAATAAGAGGTGGTAAAATAATAGCAACTTCAGAAGAGATATCTAGTATAAAAGCTGAAAGTTCAATAACAAGTGATATTTTATATGCTAGAAGTATTTTAGGAAATACTATAACAGATAATTTTGCAACTTTAAACACAGGTTCTTTAACTGGATTAAAACACATTAAATTAATAGCTAATAATTTAAAAGGAGATGCTTTAATAATTTCAAATAATTCAAATCAAACTTCAGGAGATTTAGTAAAAATAACAGGAACTGATAATCAAACAGCATTAAATATTCCAAATGGAAATGTTAAATTTAAAAATTTAATGTTGGATTCTAATAATAATTCTGGTAATGCTTTAATAATATCAAATGGAACAGTACAAACAAGTGGTAATTTAGTTCAAATAACTGGTAATGATAATAAAAATGCATTAAATATAGTAAGAGGTGATTTAATTTTAGAAAATGGTAAAATAACTGCGGGAAATGGTGATTTAATATTAACAAATGGAAATATTAAGAGTTTAAATGGTTTAATTGAATCAAAATTAATAATAGTAACAGAAACAATAACTACAAAAAATATGAACATAACAGGTAATTTGAATATAAAAATGTAAATGTAGCAAATACTATAACATCAAAAGGATTAATCGTAAATAATGGAAATATTCATATATCAAGTGAGTATGCTAATGAAGATGACCCTACTTTATTATTAAAAACAGCATCATCTGCTGGTAATTCTGATGTTGTATTAAAATTACAAGGAACAAGAAATTCTAATTTAACAGCTGTTCCAGCAAGTATACTTTTAAGTAATAATGATGTAGATCTAAGTGAACCAAAAAATATAGCAAAAATTGGGATACAAATAGAAGATCATACGTCTAATTATGGTAAATTATTTTTCCAAACATATCCTAATGCTGGAGGTGGGAGACATCAAATGGAAATAACACATGATGGAACTATTACATTACCTAATAATAATGATATTTATATGACATCAACCATAACAACCGCACATTTAAGATTAAGAAATACAAATAAAAATACAAGTTGGTTAAGATTACCTCCTACTCAATCATCAGATCATACTGTGACTTTCCCTAATAAATCTGGTGTTTTAGCTACATTAAATGATTTAAATTTAAATGCTACTACTACAAGTGTAATTCTGCCATTTGCATTTGGTAAAATTATAGATGCAAATGCTGGAACTGGCACCGGACTTTCCTGGGATGCTTTTGGAACTACTGTAGCAAAATATAATATAGTGACATTTGACACTCCACAATCAAATTCTTCTTATTCTGTTGTATCGGATTGTGAAGTATTTGATGATGGAAAACAAATACATGTATTTTCAAAAACAGTTAATGGATTTAGAGTGCAATATTGGGATGGGAGTAGTGCTGTTTCGAGTTTTCCATCTGAAGATAATTTTACTATTATTGTCTATGGATCTACACCTACCGTCGATATTGTTGGTAGTACGCTCGACGTTATCAATGATTTAACACCACAATTAGGCGGGAATTTAGACACAAATGATAACACTTTTATAACAACTAATAATAAAGATATTAAATTTGAACCTAATGGCTCAGGTAATATCAATATAATTGATAGTGATATTGTTTTTAAAGGAACTAATTCAGGAGAATCAGTTATTTCAAGAACAAGTGCAAATAACTTATTAATTAAAACTACAGATAGTTCTCAAATCAGATTATTAACCTCTAATTTACAAAGATTCAGAATTCTAGGATCTGGAATAGTCGAAATAATGACATATGTTTCATCTACATCAACAAATACTGGTGCTTTAATAGTTGAAGGTGGTGTTGGTATTCAAGAAAATTGTCATATTGGCGGAATAATGAATGCTAAACAAATTTCTTTAAACGGAAGTTTATTAAAAGGAGATGCAAATGAATTAAATACTTATATTTTATGCACATTTTTAGATGATATTTCATCGATTTCCTCTTGTTTCGTAGTGGCTCCAAAAAATGGTGTTATAACAAAAATTTATTCTGTTATTAATGGCACATTATCTGTTTCTAATTCAATAATAACTATTTCAGTTAATAATGGAACAAATATAAGTAATAGTTTGGTAATTGCTAATGGTAGTGGACCAGGTTCTGTCAAGGATTTAATTCCAGCTGATAATAATTCTGTAAGTCCTGGCGATTTTATAAAATTATCAAGTGATGGTGGCGGTTCAGGTGGTGGCAGAATAATGTTTACAATTGAAATTTCTTATTAAAAAAAAAATATATTTTAAATTTTTAAAATTATTGATTAAATTTGTAGAATGTACGCAATTTTTATCACACATTTAAACCAATATTTCTTTTTTGGGATTTATAAATATTTATTGGTGATTATTTCTCTTTAAAACTTGCAAAAGACTTTTCAAAATATAATTATTTTTGTAGAATTCATATTATTATTTTTTAATTACAAAATAAAAATTTTATAATTTTAAAATTTTAAAAAAAAAATTAAATAATTTATTTTTTTATTTTATATTTATAACCACTAACATTAAATAAAGTTTTTCCTTTTTTAAGTAAAATATATGGAAATGGAATTATTTTTTTATTATTTTCTTTGAATTTACCAATAAACATTTGTTTTTTTCCTTTAACACTAATCCCTTTTGTTATATAAAATTTTCTAAACACGATATTATTAGTTAAATCTGTTATTTTATAACACGATTTATTTTGCTTATGTTTAACTATTAATTCAGTATTGTTAAAAGTTTTATATAAATTTGAAACACTGAGATTTGGCAAATCTAGGCAACTTAAAAATCTAAAAATATAATTTTTTAATCCATAATTACAAGCATATAAAAATTTCTTTATTTTTTCCATTTTGATATTAAAATATAATAATTAAATAAAAAAATCAAATTTTATTTAAAATTTGATTTTTTAAATTATAAATTATAGTATAAATTAAAAAATGGAACCCCTTTTTACAAGAATCAAACATTTAATAAAATATAAAACTAATTTTAGTCTTCAAAGAGAAAGACAAAAAAATATTGGATATATGTGGTCTGGTAAAGTAAATTTAGTATTAAAGAATAATCAGATGTATATTTTCGATTTATGGCATCATTTCTTTGAAGATGATGGTAAAAATTGGAAACCTTCAAATAAACAATTAGAATCTTTATGGAGAGCAAAATTTGTGAAATTTAATGAAAAAACAAACCCACTTGATGCAACTTGGCATTTATTATATACAAAAAAACATATATATATGACTGAAAAAGGATTTTTTCCAAATTTTGATGAAAAACAAAAAGATGAAATTATAAAAAAAATAAAAAGTGGTGAATGGAAAACAGATAAAGATATTAAATTAATTATTTAATTAAAATTAGTTTACATAATCAGAATCAATAACATTAAAAGATATATTTTCTTGCATATAGGCGCTAAGACCCAAACTTTTTATAATAGATTGTCTTGATACATTGAAACAATTATAAATTTTAGTTGTTACTAATAACATATTTGTTAATAAAGTAGTAACTGTTTTCATACTATGAAAGTTTGTAAATATCATTAAACAGCTAACTGTCCAATTGAGAACTGTTATTGTAATTAATAATAAAGTACAATAATAATATTGAATATTATTAATTTTTAGATTTTTTTTTATATATTCATAATCAATTATTACATTTACTAAGTTATAATCTCCTTTTTTTTTGTTAATATCTAAATATTTTATTAAAAATACTTCTCTTTTTAATTCAAAACCATATAAAATTATGAAACCAATTATATTTAAAATATTTACACCAATTGTTAATAATTCTAATACACTACTTCTTTGTATTAATTGTGTATAAGTGCAGACTTCACCATTGCAGTCTTGGACCACACTTATGGTTAAAAAACAAGCCATAAATATTTTAAACATTTCAATTAAAAACATAAAAAAAATTGAAATATATTGTTTATTATCATTATCAATTCTTTTTGAAATCTTTTTATGAGGATTTATATTATTCATCTTACTTGAAATATTTATACTTTTAGTAGTTGGTGGACTATCACTGTTTGCTCTTTTTTTTAATTTTGATGAAACTACTTCCATTTTATTAAAAAAAAAGTATATATTTTTTAAATACTATATTATATTATTTATTAAATTTTTTTTCAATATTGATGTTCATCCTCACGAATATAGAATTCTTCTTCTGAATCAGAATCCGACTCTACTGAATTTACGTGTTCATTGTAAGACAGGAGTTTCTATTTCAATATGCGAACCATCTAATAATATTATTTGTCTCCGGCGCCGAAATCGAAATCCCAACCCATTATTTAAATTTGTTGTATGCTGCGGCTGAGCGATGTTGCGCGAGTTTAAATTTGTTGTATTTAAATTTGTTGGATTTTGTGAATTTGTTCTTCTTCTACTATTATTATTATTTCTACAATTGTTATTTATTCTTCTTCTTCTTCTATTTTTACATTTCTTTCTTAGATAATTATGAGCATTATTCATCAGTATTCCTTCTAATTTTATATAAATTTTATGATCAATATCACAAGCACTAGAATAATCTATTTCATTTAATAATTCATTTAATGTTAAGACTTCATTAAATATGTTAATATCTAAATTTTTTTCTATACAATTTAAACAATATATTGATTGACCAATAAATTCAACTAAACATTTTTTTAATTTTTTTAATTTTTCTTTTTTTGTTAATTGTTTTATATATTTCTGTTTTGAAATATATAATATAAAACTTGTATGTTTATTCAAAACATGTCTAGAATTAAAATTAGATTCTTTAAATATTCTAATAAGAGTAGATTTTTTATTAATTTTATTATATAATTCTAAATTTTGATTTATAGTAAATTCTTCATTATTATAAGGATTTTTTGGATTTTTTGGTTCACAATATCCTTTTTCTTCATCATAATTTGTTAAACAATTTTCAAACATTTTTTTAATAAATATTTGACTAAAATACCATACTTTTTTGTTTTTTATATCTGTTAATTTTATTGCATCATTTTTTAATTCAGATAATAAAGCAAGACATGTAAAATCTTCTTTTTTATCAATACATTTTTTTTTTCTAAAATTATTTAAAATTTTTCTAAAAATTGTTTTATTTTTTATATGTTTATAATATTCTTTTTCTAATTTTTCATATAATCCAGGACAAAATGGATTATTTTTAAATATTTTAAAACCTTTTTTACCTTTTTCATTTACTATCATTTCCATATAAAATTTTAATTCTTTTTTTGGTTTACAAAATAATGGTTTTTGTTTAAAAAATTCAATATTAGAATTTTTAAATTTAATTTTGTTTGTATTTGTAATTGTAATTGTTTTTCCATTTCTTAATTTCATTTTGTAAATATAATTAAATAAAATTATAAAAAAAAAATCAAATTTTTTTTATTCTTCAAATAATATTTGTTTTACAATATTATTTAATTGTTTATTTTTATGTTTAAGAGTTTCTATTTGTTTTATTAATGCTTTTTCTTTATTTTTATTTATTATAATTATTTTAATTAGTTGTTGAGTAGTTTGTGTATATAATTTTTTTAAAAATTTAAATTCTTCATCTGTTTCACAGAAATTAGTTAATAATTTAAATTCTTTATCTAAAATTTTGTGTTATTTTTGTTAATGATTTTACATCATTACAATTTTCTATAATAGTTCTCATAATTTTCATATTCAATTTTTCCATTTTAATTTTAAATAATTATAATACAAAAAAAATCAAATTTTATTCTGGGAATAAGAATCTAAGTAAAATGTAATTGTGTTTTATATTTTAGACCAACTTTTTAATGTTTTGTTTAAAAGTTAAAAAATCATTTTAAATAGTTGGTTTTATTTTTTTAACTTTAAAAAAGTTTAAAAATTTGATTTAAAAAAATAAAAATATTATAAATATATAAAAATGGAAAAACAAAGTAAATGTAAATTATGCAAAACAAAATACTTAATAAATAAACAATATTTATTACATTTGAAAAATAAAAACCATAAAGAAAATGTAATTAAATTTAAAAATAAAATTTTTAATTTAAGTAAAAAAGAATTAATGATAAAATATAAAACAAATAATATTACTGAAATTATTAATAAAAAAATTAAAAAGAATAAAAAAATAAATAAAAGAATAGCAGCAGCAAATGCAGCTAAAATATCAAAAATAGCTGAAAAAGATGTTAATAATCTTATTTTGAAAATAGATACAAATATTAAAATAACAAAAGCAATAATAAATGCAGCTAAAATATCAAAAATAGCTGA
>Ga0115002_10009838_pt1 | contig 10365 bp, 11 predicted proteins | sample ArcticOcean_MG_C_8_FD_89576 | JGI IMG/M metagenome (GOLD analysis project Ga0115002, IMG submission 89576) | Marine microbial communities from western Arctic Ocean - ArcticOcean_MG_CB11_86 | ecosystem: Environmental > Aquatic > Marine > Oceanic | place: Arctic Ocean: Canada Basin | collected... | reverse complement strand
TGGTGCAAATCCACCTCTCCTGGAGCATCTTCACACGGTTGTCGAATCGCCAAAGGCGATGCCAACAAGCCATGATCTGATCTAGTGGCTCATCAGGACCGGCATCGCCCCTTCGTCGAGGATGTAACGGGTTGCGCCGCCGAAAACGAGCTCGCGGAGACGGTTATGGCTGTAGGCGCCCATCACCAGCATATCCGCTGACTCGTGCCGTACCGCGCCAAGAATAGCCTCACCGACTGACCGGGAATCAAGGCCAATATTTCGCGTGTTTGCTTGGATACCGTGCCAGGACAGGTAGCGCGCCAGGTCTTCCACGGGAGATTCGATTTTGCCATCTTCTGCGACCGAGATCACGGTCACCACCTCGGCCGTATGCAGGAAGGGTAGTGCCGCCCCAACAGCACGCGCGGCTTCGGCGCTGCCGTCCCAGGCGATCGCAACTCGGGTGCCAATTTCCTCTCGCGGCGTCGGCGGCGCCAACAGCAGGGGCCGGCCGCTGCAGAGCAACGCGGTTTCGAAGGCGACTTCGTTTTCCACCTAACCCGAAATGTCACCCCGTGGCGCGATGATCAGGTCGGCCAACCGCCCGCCCGCGGCCGCGCTTTGGTCCGTTGCGCCGACCACTTCGCGCCAGGAACAAGTCGGGATTTCGCCTTCTGGCCTTCGAACCGCAGTGGCGTCGCTCATTGTGTCGGCGAGTAGAAATCCAGCCGTGTCGCGCCAGTTGTTGAACGCTGTACGTACCTTTTGGCTTTGTGCATCGGATTCGGCTTCGGCCTGGGCGATGAACTCTTCGACCAACGCGCCGGAGATGCCTTCGCTGAGATAGGGAATGGCGTCCCGCGGATCCGTCCTCAGGGAAACGACATCGACATGGGCGTTGAAGCGCTTAGCAGTGCCGCTTGCTGCCGCAAGGACCGAGCCGTCTGATTTTTGACCCGTAACCGATGCAAAGATAACGCGTATTGTCATTGGACTACCCTTCTTTCGCCGATGGCGTGCGTGTGATGAGGGTAGTTAAAGGCGCAATCTCGCGCTGAGACTATGACCTATATCAAACCTGCGTTTGCTCACTCTTTACAAAGAGCGAACAGATTCACGCCTTTATTCGGACGCAGTCTGGGTCCGAATAAAGGCGATCTGGGTTAGTTCGAGGACTTGGTCAGTTTCGCGCGGGCGGTGCGCACGGGTTCGCCGTCGCGAATACGTGTGAACACCAGATCCATGCCATAGCCGCTCAGCGCTCTGGCATAGCTTTGCATGTTGTATTCGCCCGTTTTACCGATGGTCATGATGAAGACCGTCATCGTGTTCGCATCGATTCGAGCCCACACATATGAGTTGCCTGCTAGCGGGTCGCCTGAGGGGGTGCCTCGAAAGACGCCGATGTTCTCGGTCGGGGAAAATGTCGCGGTTTGCGTCTTGCGGCGCCCATTTGGCTTCGAAGGATCGCCGCCGCCACGGATGATTGTGGTCCACGTCACGCTGAAGCCGCTGCCGCTTGGCGCGATAATGACATCGAGATTTCGGACGGTGGTGCCGAAATAAATGCTGTCCTTATTCTCTGCGAAGCCGCTGCCTTGGAAGGTTCCGTAAAAGGCTGCCGGCGCGAGGTCTTGCGCGCGCGCTGCGTTGAAGGCGAGTAGAAGTAGGCTGGCGCCGATAACAAAGCGAGTTAGTGTGCGGACTGTCATCATAGGGAACTCCGGGACTCTTAGATCAGATCAGGGTTAGTTGGAATCGCCTTTGGCGATCCAAAAACCGTGTGAATCTGATCTAACTCATTAATAACGATCGTCTAAGCTTGATCCGATCTAAGGCCATTTAGCTTCGGGCGGCAGGGACATCAAAATGGCTTCCGGGTTGCCCCCCGTCATGATGCCGAACCGCGTCCCGCGATCGAATAGTAGGTTAAACTCGACGTAGCGGCCACGGCGAACCAATTGATGCTCACGTTCCGCATCGGTCCAGGGCTCGTTCATGCGCCGCCGTACGATCTTCGAATAAGTTTCGAGGAAGCTCGTGCCCACGTCGCGGACAAAAGCGAAATCGGCATCCCAATCGCCGCTGGCGAGCGAATCGAAGAAGATACCGCCAATGCCGCGCGGCTCGTTACGGTGTTTTAGATAAAAATATTCGTCGCACCATTCCTTGTAGCGAGGATAATCCGCGCATTCGTGCCGGTCGCAAGCACCTCGCATCCCCGCGTGGAAGGTTTCGGTGTCCTCTTCCACAGGTTTCATCGGCGTCAGATCGGCGCCGCCGCCAAACCAGCTTTTCGAGGTCACGATGAAGCGCGTATTCATATGTACGGCTGGGACCTTTGGCGAGCACATATGCGCAACCAGTGACACGCCGGCTGCCCAGAATTGGCCATCGTCACCGGCACCTTGAATTTCGTTGCGGAATTGTTCGGAAAATTCGCCAGAAACCGTTGAAATATTGACTCCAACCTTTTCGAAGACGCGGCCATGCATGACCGACATTTCACCGCCGCCGCCGTCTTTTTCGTCCTCGGTTGGACGCGCCCATTTCGAGCGTTTGAAACGGCCTGGCTCTGAATCACTGCTGTCGAAGGCATCTTCGATCGCTTCGAATTCGGCGCAGATCGTATCTCGCAAGGACGCGAACCAGGACCGGGCTTTTTCCTTAGCTTCCATGTTCATCGCTGATATCGATCTTTGGTTAACATTTCGGAAATTTGCCGGTCTGACGGAGCGCCTCAGCCAACACCATGGCTGCTGCCAGCGCAACATTCAACGACCGCGCACCTTGCGCCATCGGAATGACCACGCGTCCTGCCGCGGCTTCATGCACTTCAGGCGGCGCGCCCGCGCTTTCGCGGCCCAGCAACAAGGTATCTTCAGCCTCAAATTCGAAGGATGTATGTGGCGTTGCCGCTTGTGTCGTCAGGAGGATCAGCCTTTTTGGGTGTGTTGCGTGAAATTTTTCCCAGGATAAGTGCCGTTCAACGCTGACCTGGTCGATATAGTCCATGCCGGCTCGCCGCATGCGCGTTTCAGACCATACAAAGCCACACGGCTCGATAATATCCACGGGGATCGCCATGCAGGCGGCAAGTCGCAGGATTGTACCCGTATTCTGCGGGATATCGGGTTGATAGAGGGCTAAGCGCATGAAGTGCCTATTAGGTCCTTGAAATTTACGTTCCCGGCTTTGCAAGCTGTGCGAATCGCATTATACGATACCGGGTCGGCGGGTCACGTTTGTGTCAATTTGTTGCCAGTGTTTGCAGCGGTTTGTGTGCTAAAAGAAAGTTAACGCGTTGCAAACTTTTCTCGGCGTATGATTTTTACGTTGAGAACCGGCTGGGTTATGATGCGCGGACTGCTTCGTTACGGCGGGGCCCTGCGTTACTGAGGGGGTTATAGAATGGCAGATACAGCGGCGTCGCCTGACACGGGCGACGAAGACGCCGGACGGCGTGATTTTTTGATTCTCGCGGCCGGCGCCATGGGCGCTGTCGGCGCGGCAAGCTTTGCTTGGCCGTTGATTGATTCGATGAATCCCTCTGCGGAAGTTCTCGCATTGTCGACGGTTAATGTTGATCTGGATCCGATCGAGTTAGGGCAATCGATTACCATTGTCTGGCAAGGGAAGCCTGTCTTCGTGAGGCGTCGGACCAAGGCGGAAATCGAACAAGCCTTGGCAGACGACGGCGCAGACTTGCGCGATCCCGAGACGGATGGCGATCGCGCCCAAAACCCGGACTGGCTGATCATGATCGGGCTTTGCACCCATCTGGGCTGTATCCCGCTGGGCCAGAAATCGACGGATCCGAAGGGTGATTTCGGCGGTTGGTTCTGCCCCTGCCATGGCTCACACTATGATACGGCAGGCCGTATCCGAAAGGGGCCGGCGCCGCGAAATCTGCCGCTGCCGCCGTACACGTTTGTCGATGACAAAACAATTCTGATTGGGTAGGGGGCATCGATGAGTTCTGCGCCGCAGTGGAAGAATCCTGTAATTCGGTGGGTCGACGATCGGCTGCCGATCTTTACCTATATGGACCACGAGTATCAGCAGTTCCCGATGCCGCGGAACCTGAACTACTTCTGGAATTTTGGCGCGCTGGCGTCGATCGTTCTCGTTGTGATGGTCGTAACCGGCATCATGCTGGCAATGCAATACACACCGCATGTCGATCACGCCTTCGACAGTGTCGAGCGCATCATGCGCGACGTGAATTACGGCTGGTTGCTGCGCTATATCCATATGAACGGCGGGTCGATGTTCTTCATCGTCGTTTATATTCATATGTTCCGGGGGCTTTATTATGGGTCGTATAAAGCACCGCGCGAATTGCTCTGGATGCTGGGTGTCGTCATTTTGTTGCTGATGATGGCGACGGCATTCATGGGTTATGTGCTGCCCTGGGGTCAGATGAGCTATTGGGGTGCGACGGTCATCACCAACCTGTTCTCGGCAATACCGATTGTGGGCGACTGGATCGTGACACTGCTTTGGGGCGGTTTCTCAGTCGATAATCCGACGCTTAACCGGTTCTTCTCGTTGCACTATCTGATGCCGTTTATTCTGATCGCTGTTGTTGGGCTGCATGTGGTTGCGTTGCACGTCAGCAAATCGAACAATCCCGACGGTATCGAAATGAAGGGCCCGCAGGACTCCGTGCCGTTCCACCCCTACTTCACGGCCAAGGATTCGGTCGGCGTTGGTGTGTTCTTGCTGTTCTTCGCATTCTTTGTGTTCTACGCGCCGAACTTCTTTGGTGAGCCGGATAACTACATCGAAGCGAACCCGCTGCAAACGCCACCGCATATCGTGCCGGAATGGTACTTCCTGCCGTTCTACGCAATCCTGCGCTCGGTGACGATCGACTTCTTCTTCATCCCGGCGAAGCTGATGGGCGTGCTCTTGATGTTCGGGTCGATCTTGATCCTGTTCATCCTGCCTTGGCTCGATACAGCGAAGGTGCGTAGCGCGCGCTATCGTCCAATTTTCAAGTATATCTTCTGGATATTCTTGTTTGATTGCATCGTTCTTGGCTGGGTGGGAGCGAAACCGGCTGAGGGGCATTATCTGATCATTGGTCAGATCGCGACAGCTTACTACTTTGTCCATTTTTTGCTCGTGTTGCCGATCCTTGGCAAAGTCGAGACACCGCTACCGCTACCTGCGAGTATCGCGGAGCCGGTGACGGGAGGCGGCGGTGGTCCTGGCGCGACGGCTGCCAAGATGGAGAAATCGTAATGTGGAAAGCGATTAAAACATTGGCAGGCGCAGCATTGTTAGGTCTTGCCAGCCCGGCACTCGCGGCAGGCGGTGTTGAAATTCCGAAGCAGGAATGGTCGTTCCAGGGACCTTTCGGGACTTATGATCGCGCGGCGATGCAGCGTGGCCTTCAGGTCTATAAGGAAGTATGCGCTGGCTGCCATAGTGTAGGTCTCCTTCACTATCGGAACCTGGCTGACCTCGGGTACACCGCAGATCAAATCAGGGCGTTTGCTGCTGAAAATGAAGTTGAGGATGGCCCGAACGGTGAAGGTGAAATGTTTATGCGCCCTGCGCGGGCATCTGACCGTTTCGTGAAGCCCTTCCCGAACGATAACGCGGCGCGTGCTGGCAATAACGGCGCATTGCCGCCGGATCTATCGCTGATGGCGGAAGCCCGCGTCGGTGGTTCGAACTATCTTTATGCTCTGCTCGTCGGTTACACAGACCCGCCCGCGGGCTCCGAGGTGATGGACGGGATGAGCTATAATAAGTATTTCCCGGGTCATCAGATTGGAATGCCACCGCCGCTTTCAGACGAGGGCGTTGAGTATGCCGATGGGACCAAGGCAACGGTTGAGCAGCAGGCAATAGATATCACGACGTTCCTTACCTGGGCTTCTGAACCGAATATGGAAGAGCGGAAGGCGATGGGGCTGAAGGTTATGTTGTTCCTTCTGGTCTTCACGGGACTTCTAATTGCGGTGAAACGGAAAATCTGGGCCAACGGCCACTGACCTTACTGCGAAGCTAGATGATAAAGGGCCGTAGCGTTTGCTGCGGCCCTTTATCATCTAGCGTATCCGAACGCTGATGTTGTAGTGCGGTTCCGATACAGTTTCCGTTCTGAAGTCTACCCTGTCCGTTTGCCGCCCGATGACACGGCGGCGGAGCTGGATGAGGTGTGTACGGAGTTGGGACTCAGCGAGGATATAGCTTCGGGTATTGTTAGGTCAGAGGTCGCGCGTAAGCATGAGGGTGCCTATTGTTCCCACTGCGGGCCATTGCCGCGCGGCGACCGTTGACAGGACGTTGAGCGTGATCTTGCATATGGCTGGTGTCATACGAAAAAGAAATCACAGGAGAACAGACCCATGAAACTTGGCCTTCTACCCGGTAAGTTCAGCGGCCACTACGCGATCGATATGGATCTGGTACGAGAGGCGGAGGATCTGGGTTTCGATTCTGCCTGGACGTCGGAGGCATGGGGTAACGACGCGATTACGCCGGCGACCTGGATTTTAGCGCAAACTAAGCGACTGAAGGTCGGGACCGCAATCATACAAATGTCGGCGCGTACGCCATCAATGGCGGCTATGACGGCGATGACCTTGCACGATTTGTCCGGCGGCCGTTTCATCCTGGGAATTGGGCCGTCCGGCCCGCAGGTTATTGAAGGCTGGCATGGGGAGGCGTTTGGCCGCCCTATTGCGCGCACACGCGAATATATAGAAATCATCCGCAAAATTCTGCAACGCGAAGGCCCGCTTACCTATGACGGGCGTCACTACCAGATTCCCTTTCATGGCGAGGGCGCTACCGGACTTGGAAAGCCGCTGAAGAGTATTATGCACGGCGATCCGTCCATGCCGATCTACACTGCGGCAATTACGCCAGCCGGTTTGCGGGCTAGTGCCGAAGTCGCGGACGGAGTGTTCCCCATCTACATGGATCCGACGCGTTTCGACATATTGGAGGGCCCGCTGAACGAAGGCTTTGCCAAGGCGGGAAACGGCAAGAGCCTCGCGGATTACAAGATCGCCCCCTTTGTTGCTGTAGAGATCGGTAATGACATTGAAGCGTGTCGCGCGCCGGTGAAACGGGAAATGGCGCTGTATATCGGCGGCATGGGCGCCCGCGACAAGAATTTCTACAACGACTATGCCAAGAAACTCGGCTACGAAGCAGCGGCCGTTGAAATCCAGGACCATTTTCTGGCAGGAAGGCGCGCGGAAGCGGAAGCGGCGGTTCCGAACGAACTGGTCGATGCCGTTGCCCTCGTCGGGCCCAAGGAGCGGGTGTTGGAGCGCGTTAGTGTATGGAAGGGTGCGGCGGCTCAGGGTCATATTGATACAATGGTGATCCGCCGGCCGACGCGCACGGCGCTGCGGGTTATGGCTGAAGCGGTTCTATAGGGCGTGGCTGACTATGTTCTTCGGTTCTATCGGGACGCCATAACATCGGGCGATAGCCAGGTATCGATCCCTTCCGGAATTCGCACGATTTATGTCAGAGCCGGTTCCGCGCAGATCGGTCAGAATACGGTGGCTGCGGACGATGCGTATTTCTGTGGTAGCGCCGTTCGGATCGCTGGGGGAGAGGCTGGTGCGACGCTATGGCGTTGCGAGTTTGCTGCCCGCGATGCGGCACCCGTGTTCTTGCCCAACACCGACTCGGCCCTATTGTTGGAGGCGCCGTTGACAACGCTGCCGCCGGACGGTGGCTTGATGATGCGGTGTGACAGCGTGGCCTTTCCGCTGGGTGGTTGTGCCTTTACGCACACGCATAAGGGCCCGGGCATTCGCTGCCTGGAGAAAGGGTCGATCAGGATTGATAGCGACGGACATTCCACGCATTTTAGAGAAGAACAGCCCTGGTTCGAGGCAGGGCCGGTACCGGTTTTTGCTCAGGCGGATGCCACGCATGAAACGCGATTTATTCGAGTATCAATCTTGCCGCGATCACTGAAGGGAAAAAGCTCGATTTCCTACGTTTTGCCTGAAGATCAGGACAAGCCAAAGCCCCAGACCTACCGTGGTTACTTCGACGAATTCATCGAAATCTAATGGGCTTTTGCGTGATCTAAAAGCGGTAAATCCCTGCTTTTAGTGGATCGGTACGAGCTTAACCCGTCCGATAAAGGCCCCAAATAACGCCCCGCGCGGGGGATTGGGGAGGGGGTGCGCGGGGCGCCAATGCGACGGTTTCCCGTCGAACATATTAATAAGATAGGATGTGTTTACGCCTCTGCAAGGGGCAGTTAAGAGAACATATTCAAATTACAGATGCGGTAACACGCTGCAGAAGCCAAGTTGGGTCTAGCTTCCTGCGGGATTCAAACGGGCCGCTTCTGCCATGACCTCGACGGCTTCGTCCTGTTTGGTTCGCACGGTTACGCTCGTTGCTTCGCAGTCGTCCCAAGCGCGATAGCGTTCCTTGATCCGGGCGGGTGGTCCGACGAGCGATTTTGCGTCGACCCATTCATCCGGCACTGCGGCGGCGGCTTCGGCTTTGTGACCGGCGAGATAAAGTTCCTGAATGCGGTCGGCGGCGTCCGCATAACCACGGCGGATCATCATCTCCTTGTGAAAGTTTTTGTTCTTGTGCCCCATGCCGCCGATATAAAGCGCTTCATGCGGTTTGAGACGGTTCAACGCCGCGCTGACGTCTGCATCGACTTCGACATGCACCGATGCCTGGATTTCGAAATTATGAAATCCCTTGCCATCGCCCGCCCGTTCAAACCCTTCTTCGAGCCATCCTTTATATTCATGAAATGTACCGGGCGTGTAGCCGAGCGGCAGCCATCCATCCGCAACTTCAGCGGTTAAGCGAACGGTCGCTTCGTTGCCGGAACCGATATAGATCGGAATGTCCGGGTTCATATGCAGGATCGAGTTCAGCGGTTTGCCTACACCTAGTGCACCTTCACCGTTGAAAGGCAGTGCGATCTGCTTGCCATCATGGCTCACGGGAGCTTCGCGTTTGAAAACCTTGCGCATGATCTGCACATAGTCCTTCAGCCAGTAGTAGGGGCGGCCCCACGGCTCGCCGTACCAGCCTTCGACAATCTGTGGCCCGGATACGCCAAGCCCTGCGAGAAAGCGCCCGCCGCCGGTCATTGCGTCGATGGTGCCTGCGCACATCGCGGCGTTTGCCGGCGTTCGCGCCGCAACCTGCATGATGGCGGTGCCAAGCTTAATACGTTCTGTCACTGCCCCTAGGTAGGCAAGCGGCGTTACCGCATCAGACCCATAGGCTTCCGCTGTCCAAACCGAATCGTAACCGAGGCGCTCTGCTAATTGCACACGCGCTACCGGTAGATCCATTTGCGCGCCTGAATAGCCAATTGCGAGTCCGAGTTTCATAACAACGCTCCCTATTTGTTTGGAGCATCATAATCCACCCGGACTAGGCAACGCGAGGACCTGGCTGCTTCTGCGTTAGTCCGCGGCGTCGGCTTGGCGTTCCTGCAGATCGTCCAGCACCGTGACCCGGTGCATCACGCGCCGTTGGCCCTGGTAATCGTTCAGCGCGTTGTGATGCGCACAGCGGTTGTCCCAGAAGGTGAGGGTGCCCTTTTCCCAGCGCACGCGGCAGGTCATCTCCGGCCGTGCCATATGGTCGTAGAGGTACTGCAGCAACGGCTGGCTTTCCTCGACCGTCATGTTCTCGAAATGCTTGGTGAAGGAGCAGTTCACGTAGAGCAGTTTGCGGCCAGTCTCCGGATGGATGCGGACCACGGGGTGCACCGCGACCTGCTCCGCGTCTTCGGAATATTTGAAGGCCATGGATTTGTTATCGGCCTTCATTTCCGATCCGGTTGCATAGGTGCCGAAACTGGCAGCCGCGCTGTGAACGGCGTTCAGGCCTTCCAGCAGTTCTTTCATCCCGTCCGACAGCGTCTCGTAGGCCTTGTACATGCTGGCGAACATGGTGTCGCCGCCATACTCCGGGACTTCCAGGGCATAGAGCATCGAGCCCAGCGGCGGATTGCGGACGTAGGAGACATCGGTGTGCCAGCGGTCGCCGACATTGCGCGTGTCTTTGGAGTTCTTGGCGACGAGCTGCACATCGGGGTGCCCCTCGACGGTGGGGAAGAAGTCGTTGATATGGGCCGAGCCGAAGTTCCGCGCGAACGCCTTCTGGCTGTCCGGCGTCAGATTTTGGTCACGGAAGACGATGACGAGATTCTCCAGGGACGCGCGGCGGATTTCGTCGAGCGTCGCCGGGGCGAGCGGTTGTGACAGGTCGGCGCCAAAGATTTCCGCGCCGATGGCGCCGGCGAGCGGTTTTACCGTGATGTGTTGGTAGGTCATATTTTCTACTCCCTAAGCGGATAGTCTTTCGTATGTATCAAGGCGTTCGTGCGTCGCTGCTGACACAGGGGCC
>Ga0115002_10009837_pt1 | contig 10365 bp, 7 predicted proteins | sample ArcticOcean_MG_C_8_FD_89576 | JGI IMG/M metagenome (GOLD analysis project Ga0115002, IMG submission 89576) | Marine microbial communities from western Arctic Ocean - ArcticOcean_MG_CB11_86 | ecosystem: Environmental > Aquatic > Marine > Oceanic | place: Arctic Ocean: Canada Basin | collected... | reverse complement strand
GAAGAATTTAACCAAAACAAAAAAGAATTTAAAAACCTTTTGAATGATCAATTAAAAACTGCCAAAGAGTACAAGCCAAAAATCGAATGGTTCGAAGGAGTTTGGTCAAGGTTTAAACCACAAAAAGGAAAAGACAAAAGAGGAGTTACAGGTGTTCCGGTGGATACAATTAGAAAAATTGGAAAAAGTATTACCTATATTCCTGAGAATTTTAATGTTCACCCAACCGTAAGAAAAATTTTTGAAAATAAAATAAAAATGTTTGAAAGTGGAAAAGGATTTGATTTTGCAACTGCTGAACAATTAGCATTTGCAACTTTATTAAATGAAGGTGTTCCCGTTAGACTTTCAGGTCAAGATTCTGGACGTGGAACATTTAGCCAAAGACACTCGGTACTTCGAGATCAAAAAGATAACAGTTACTATACCCCATTAAATAATATTTCAAAAAAGCAAAAAAAGTTTGAGGTAATCGATAGTGTGCTCTCAGAATTTGCTGTTTTAGGTTTTGAACATGGCTATGCTCTTTCTGAACCAACAACCTTAGTAGTGTGGGAAGCCCAATTTGGAGATTTTGCGAACGGTGCACAAGTCATTATAGATCAATTTATTGCATCAGGAGAAAGAAAATGGTCTAGAGCAAGCGGTTTGGTAATGTTACTGCCACATGGTTATGAAGGACAAGGACCAGAGCATTCTTCTGCAAGATTAGAAAGATTTTTACAACTTTGTGCGAAAGAGAATCTGCAGGTGATTAATGCAACAACCCCTGCAAATTATTTTCATGCGCTACGAAGACAAATACATAGAGATTTTAGAAAACCACTTATAATCATGACACCTAAATCTTTACTAAGAAATAAAAGATGTGTCTCAAATATAGAAGATTTTACGAGAAAAAATTCATTTCATAGAATTTTACAAGATCATGCAGAAATTAAAGAGTATAGTCTAATTAAACTTAAGAAAGATAAAGAAATTAAGAAAGTGGTCCTATGCTCAGGAAAAATTTATTTTGATCTATTGGAGGCTAGAGAAAAATTGAAAAATAATAATGTATTTTTTATTCGTGTAGAGCAATTATATCCATTTCCAGTCAAAACATTAGCTAAAGATTTAAAAAGATTTAAAAAAAATGCCAAGTTCTATTGGTGTCAAGAAGAACCTCAAAATATGGGCGCGTGGAATAGTGCGAGAAATTATATTGAATGGACTTTAAATCATATAAAAGCTGAAAATAAGCAAGTTCACTATATAGGTAGACAGCCAGCCGCATCACCAGCGACTGGATATTTAAAAAAACATCTTGCGCAACAAAAAGAAATAATAGAAAAGGTACTTAACTAGGTATGGCGAATCAAATTTTAGTACCTTCATTAGGAGAATCAATTACAGAAGCAACTGTATCTAAATGGCTTAAACAAATTGGAGAACAAGTTAACTCTGATGAGCCATTAGTAGAGTTAGAGACTGATAAGGTTAATGTGGAAGTTCCATCTCCTTCTGGTGGAACTTTGTCAACAATTCAAGTGAAGGAAGGTGATACCGTAAAGGTAGGATCTATATTGGGTATTGTGGAAGCAGGAAAATCTGAAGTGGTTAAAACTGAAAAAATAGAAGCTATAGACAAACCAGTTTATAAACCTCCCAAAACTATTGCAAAAAAAAGTATTGCTAAGGAAAAAACCCAGAAAGAAAAAAAAATAATTGATGATGATCGAGAACCTTTAACTTTAGTTGAAGAATCAAAAGATAAAAATTCTAACGGAATTTTAGTGCTTGATACCTTAGCTGAAAAAAATCTAAAACAAATGGAAATAGAAGAAGAAAAATATATACCGCCTAAAACTAGACAACACTTGTCCCCTTCGGTTAGAAAAATTATTGAAGAAAAAGAAATTGATGTAACAGATATTGAAGGAACGGGAAAAGCAGGGAGAATTTCAAAAGGTGATCTAATTGAATTAATGGGCAACATGCCCCAGTCATCAAAAAGAAAAAACAGTCATGGTCCTGAGGAACGAGTAAAAATGACAAGATTAAGGATGACGATCGCTAAAAGACTAAAAGAAGCTCAAAATAATGCTGCCATGCTAACGACTTTTAATGAAGTAGATATGCAAAATATAACGCAAATGAGACAGGATTACCAAGAGGATTTTCAGAAAAAATATTCTGTTAAATTAGGTTTTATGTCTTTTTTTGTTAAGGCATCTGTTGTTGCTTTAAAAAATTTTCCTGCCGTAAATGCAGAAATAGAAGATGATCATATTATTTATAAAAATTACTACAATATATCTATTGCCATTGGAACGGATCGAGGGTTAGTTGTCCCTGTTCTTAAAAAAGCTGATGAATTGTCATTTGCAGATATAGAAAGAAATATTTTTTTGCTTTCCGAAAAAGCTAAGCAGGGGAAAATTACCATTAATGACCTACAAGGCGGCACTTTTACTATTAGTAATGGAGGAATTTATGGTTCAATGCTTTCTACTCCAATTTTAAATCCACCTCAAACTGGTATTTTGGGCATGCATAATATTATAAAGAGGCCAGTGGTTGAAGAAGACAATATTGTTATAAGACCTATCATGTACTTGGCCTTATCATATGATCATAGAATAATTGATGGCAAAGAAGCTGTCTCTTTTCTAAAAACCATTAAAGAGTGCCTTGAGGAACCGCGAAGATTATTTCTAGATCTTTAATAATGGAAAATAATTTTGATGTAATTATAATAGGATCAGGTCCTGGTGGGTACGTTTGTGCTATAAGATCAGCCCAATTAGGTTTAAAAACTGCATGTGTTGAGATGGACAATACTCTCGGGGGAGTATGCCTTAACAGAGGATGCATACCTTCAAAAAGTTTGCTTAATTCATCTGAATTATATCATAAAGCTCAGACGGAGTTTGATAGCTTAGGAATTGAGACTAAAAATATTAAATTAAATTTACTTAAAATGATGAATAATAAAAAAAAGACAGTTCAAGACCTTACTAAGGGAATTGAATTTTTATTTAAAAAAAATAAAATCACTCATATAAAAGGTAAAGGTTCAATTTCAGCTAGAGATACAGTGGCAGTTACCAGTAAGTCAAAAAAAAAAACTAGTTATAAAACTAAAAATATTGTTATAGCAACAGGTTCTGAGCCAACGTCTTTACCAGAAATAAATATAGATGAAAAAATTATTGTTTCATCAACAGGGGCGCTGTCTTTTGAAGAGGTTCCAAAAAAATTGATTGTTATAGGAGGTGGTTATATTGGCCTAGAACTCTCAAGTGTTTGGAAAAGATTAGGCTCAGAAGTAATAGTTGTTGAGTTTTTAGATCATATAATTCCAGGGATGGATAAAGATATTTCAAGCGAATTTTTAAAGATTTTAAGTAAACAGGGAATTAATTTTAAATTAGACTCAAAAGTGACAGAAATTAATATTATACAAAATAAAGCTGTAGTTGATTTTACAAATAATAAAACCGCAAAAAGAGAAAGAATTGAGACTGATAAAGTTTTAATTGCAGTTGGAAGAAAACCTAATATCAGTAAAAATATATCAGAGTTGGGTATTAAATTAGATAGTCAGAACAAAATTGAAGTGAACAACAAATTTGAAACATCAATAAAAAATATTTATGCTATCGGAGATGTTATAAACAAAGGCCCCATGCTAGCACACAAAGCAGAAGATGAAGGAATAGCAACAGCAGAAATAATTGCGGGGCAAGCAGGCCATGTTAATTACGATGTAATACCTGCAGTTATTTACACTTCTCCAGAAGTAGCTATGGTTGGCAAAACTGAAGAACAATTAAAAAAGGAAGATATAAAATATAAAACAGGAAAATTTCCATTTTTGGCAAATTCAAGAGCAAAAGTTAATAATAAAACCGAGGGGTTTGTAAAAATACTTGCTGACGAAAAAACAGATAAAGTTTTGGGGGTTTCGATAATTAGCGATGTAGCTGGAACAATGATTGCAGAATTAGCTATTGCAATGGAATTCGGAGCAAGCTCAGAAGATATAGCAAGAACCTGTCATGCGCATCCTACCCACAGTGAAGCAGTGAAAGAAGCTGCGTTAGCTATTGATAAAAGACCAATTCATTTCTAATATTTTATATAAAAAGCATGATTAAAAAAGCAATGATACTTGCAGCCGGTTTTGGCAAACGAGTTCATCCTTTAACTATTAAATCACCAAAACCTTTATTAAAAATTGGTAATGACACGTTATTATCTAATACTTTAAAGTTTCTTGAGCTTTTTGGAATAAGCGAAGTTATAATAAATGTACATTACCTAGGAGAACAGGTTGTTGAATATATTAACAATAATAAATTTAATTTATCTATTAAGATTGTCAAAGAAAAAGATAAAATTTTGGATACAGGTGGTGGTGTCCTAAACGCAATTCAATATTTTTCAAATGAAGCTTTCTTGATTATTAATCCAGACACAATATGGAATTCAAATTATTTAGAAGAGCTAAAATCAATGCAAAAAATATTTTTTGAAAGTAAAAAAAAATGTTTATTACTTTTAGTTAATAAAGAAAAAAGCTTTGATAAATTATTCAAAGGAGATTTTAATTTTAAAAATCAACTTATTAGTAGAGATAATAATGATAATTTAAAATATATTTATACTGGTTTACAAATTATCAAACCCGAAGTTTTTTCTGACATGAATGAGAAAGTTTTTTCAATAAATAGAATTTGGGATAAGTTAATTAAAAATCAAGAATTGTATGCATTTAAAAGTAATATTGATTTTTTACATGTAAGTACTTTTGATGTTTATCAAAACCTACTAAAAAAACTTAAACATTAATTAATATTTTATTGGCTCTGTTTAAATCTAGATATTTATACTCTTGAACTTTTAAATCATTGTCAAATTTTAACAAAAGTGGATTTCCTGTAGGTATTTCAAATTCAATAATTTTTTCTTTAGAAATATTAAGAATTTCCATCAACAAAGCTCTACAACTATTGCCATGAAATACGATCAAAGTATTTTTTTTTGAAAAAATTAAAGGTTTTATTTTTTTTTCGTAGTATGGAACTACCCTTTTAATTGTATCACTTAATGATTCACTTAAAATGTTAGAATTAATTTTGTTTTTATAAGGATGTTGCGTATCCATTGGTGGAGGTCGAGTATCAAAACTACGTCTCCATATTTGGACCTGTTCTGCACCATACTTTTTTATAGTGTCATCTTTGTTTAATCCAGTAAGCTCACCATAGTGTCTTTCATTTAACTCCCAGGCTTTATTAATTATTACGTTGGACTTATTCAAAACTTTTAAAATTATTTCCAAGGTGTTTATTGCTCTCTTTAGTTGAGAAGTGAAGAATGCATCTAATTCAATATTTAAGCCTTTAATTAGATTTCCAGCATATTCAGCTTCAGACTCACCGTTTTTAGATAATTTAATGTCCATAAATCCAGTAAATTTTCTTTCTTTATTCCAAAGACTTTGTCCATGTCGGACTAAAATTAGATTATTCATTTTGTATAAAATATAATACGACTCATTGTAACTATTGTATATTAATAAAGTGGCTAAATTTTTAAAATTTATTTTTCATATCTCAGTATTATTTTTAATAATCATTTCACTTTACCCAGGTAGTTTGCTTGGATATTTTCTTTATAGTGATTTTGGTCAACAACCAAATTTAATTAAAAATCCTTTTGGCACGACTATTAATCATTTTATTTCTTATGTTTATATTTCTTTGTTAGGATTGTTTCTTTACTTGAGAGAGGAAAACTTTAAAAGAATATTTTATAATTTGCTATTTTTGTCAATAATTCTCGAACTTCTTCATTTCATAATACCCAATCGGTCTTTTGAGTTGGGCGATTTAATAGCTAATATTCTAGGTGTAATAGTTGCTTATTCTGTTGTAAAGATTTACCTATACTTTAATAAGATATGAGTAAATTTAACGAAAGAGAAAAAAGTTTTGAAAAAAAGTTCCAAATGGATGAAGAGCTTAAATTCAAAATTTCCGCAAGGGCCAACAAACATTTAGGAGAATGGGCGGCAAAATTTTTAGGCATAGATAACAAAGAAAAAATACAGGATTATATTCTGGAAGTGATTAAGAGCGATCTACAGGAAGAGGGACAAGAAGATGTATTTCAAAAAATAAAAAAAGATTTTCAAAAAGCTTCTATGTACATAGATGATAAAGAAATACGCAATGCTATGGAAACAAGTTTACAACATGCAAAAGAAGATTTTAAAAATTAATTTAAGTTACTTCATTATTTTTTTCTTTATAGTATCTTGCAGTTCTGTTCCTAAATATCCAAATAATGCATGTAAAATTTTTGGCGAAAGATATCTTTGGTACAAACATATAAAAAAAAGTTCACAAACATATAGTGTACCAGTTCATATTATTTTAGCTTTCGTAAATAAAGAATCAGGCTTTAACCGATGGGCCAAACCCAAAAGAACGAAATTATTTAAAGTAGTACCTTACAAAAGACTATCAAGTTCACTTGGATATTCTCAAGCAATTAAAAAAACATGGGAATTATATAAAAAAGAAACTGACAACCCGCTTGCTTTACGTACACGTTTTAAAGATTCAGTTATGTTTATTGGTTGGTATATAAAAAAAACAAATAAAATTAATAAAATTCCTCTCAATGATTCTTATCGTCAATATTTAAATTATTATTTAGGCTGGGGAGATTATGCTAAGAAGACTTATAGAACAGATAAAAAATCTATCATTTTTGCAAAAAGTGTAGAAAAACAATCTAAAATTTATAAAAATCAATTAAGAGAATGTCAAAAGATTTTGGATAGAAATAAATATATTATCTTTTAAGTTCTTTACTTAGCTGAAGATCAATCGAATCAATTCTTTTAGTATTTTTTGTAAGAAGAATGTACATTGCTGGGGTTACATAAAGTGTAAAAAAAGTAGATATAAGCATCCCTCCAAATATAGTAGATCCAACAGCTAAACGACTACCTTCACCAGCTCCTGGACCTATGTTCCCAACTAATAACGGAACCATTGCAATCATAGTTGAAAGCGATGTCATAATAATTGCACGAAATCTTCTTCTACATGCTTCCAAAGCAGCACTTTGAATATTTTTACCAGCTCTTCTTAGTTGGTTCGCCCAATCCACAATTAAAATTGAATTTTTTGTAGAAATTCCAATCAAAATCACCAAAGCAATCTGTGAAAATATATTGATAGTTGAGTTAAAAAGTAAAATAAAAATAATTCCCCCAAACACACTTAATGGAACTGTGAGCATAATTACTGCTGGATGAATAAAGCTATTAAAGTTTGCTGCCATAACCAAAAAGGCTGTTACCATTGCTAAAGCAAATATAATAAACAATTCGTTGCTTGTTTCTTTAAGTTCTTCTGATTTACCCTTCCATTCAATTCTGGCATCAGGAACATTTTTGTTTGTTACTTTTTCGAGATATGTTAAAGCCTCAGAAAGTTTATAATCACCTATCAATCGCGCACTAATAGTAACAGCACGCTGTCTATCATATCGTGCTAGAATTTTTGCTGAACCAACTTCTTCAAACTCAACAAGATTAGCTAGTGATATTAATTTTCCTGTAGTGTCTGAACGTACAAAAATTTTGCTTAAACTTTCGCTTTTTTTTCTATTTTCAATATCAGCCTGAAGAATAATTGGATACTCTTTGCCCAGTCGATTGAATTTTGTGACAGTTTTTCCAGAAAAAAGCGTGTTAACTGTTGAACCGATTGATTGAATGGAAACCCCCAAATCTTGCGCCTTTTTTCTGTTTATTACTAGTTTTATTTCTGGCTTGTTTCTAGAGTAATCAGATTCAACTGCCGCAAAATTTCTATTTTTTCTCAATTCCATCATTATTAATTTTTGCCATTCTTCGAGTTGATCATAACTATTTCCTAATAAAACCATTTGAACTGGTTTATTATAGCTACTTACACGAATACTTTGTGGGGAAATGGGAAAAGCTAGTGCTTGTGGCACCGTTACAATTTTTCCTATGGCTTTTCTCATAATTTTTGTAGCACTCTCTTTTCTATCTTTCCAGTCATCTAACAAGGCTATAATAATAAAACTGTTATAAGATTTGCTAGCTCTTCCAAATCCAGGCACCCTCATGATTACTCTTTTGTAAGATTCGCCATCTTTTTTAATTAAAGGAATTAATCTTCTTTCTATTTCTTCGGCTTTATCTGCGGTGTATTGAAAAGAACTTCCTTCATCCGTTTTGCCTATGACTAGATAAACACCTCTATCCTCTTGTGGAAGTAATTCTTTAGGAGAAAAATTAAAAAGTAATATTGATGCTATTAAAACAAAAATCATAAATCCAATTATAATTTTTTGTTTATTTATCCAATAATTTAATGTTTCTAAATAAAATTCTAAGAAAGCTTTATAGTATTTATCAAATTTTAAGACGACTTTAGTTTTTTTTGTATTTTTGCTAAGAAATTTGCTTCCAAGCATTGGAGACAAGGTGAGTGCCACAAAGGACGATACAACTATGGCAAAAGTTAAAGAAATTGCAGTTTCTCTAAACAACGTCCCAGATATTCCTTCTATAAATATTAGAGGTAAAAAAACAGCAACCAAAACTAATGTTGTGGAAATTATTGCAAAAGTTACACTTTTTGCACCATTAACAGCGGCTACTAAAGGAGTTTCGCCATTTTCAACTCTATTATATATTGCATCAGTCATTATTATAGAGTCATCCACCACTATTCCTATCGCCAGTATTGCTGCAAGAAGTACAAAAATGTTTATAGATAAGCCAAAAAACCATAAACCTAGGGCTGCTGAAATTAGGCTAACCGGCAGCGCTACCGCGGGAACAATAACTGCTTTTAAATTACCCAAAAATAAATAAATAATTATAACGACTAATACAAAAGCTATAGCTAATGTTTTGTACACTTCATTTATAGCAGCATTTATGTACGTTGCTCTGTCAAATGAAACACCTAGCGTTAAGCTGTCAGGCAAAGTTTTTTGAACTATTTTAATTCTTTCTCTTATTTTTTTTGATAATTCTACTGTTGATGCACCACTTTTTGCATAGATTCCTATTCCAACAACTTTTTCATTTTGTTTTCCGTCTTTGCTTTGCGCTTTAAAAAGTGTTTTTTCAGATACAGGTCCATATTTTACTTCAGCAATATTTTCTAATCGAATAACACTATTTTTTATTTTTTTTATTGGTAATTGTTTTATTGAAGGTAAATCTTTGTAAGCCTTATCAAGATTAATTGTTAAATCGATATTGGTTGCTTCCAAACTTCCTGCTGGGAGACTAACATTTTCTTTTCTCAAAGCTTGCTCAACATCTTGTACAGTAAGATCATTTGCAGCAAGTTTGGCAGGAGAAATATATATTCTAACGCTTAATTCGCGCAAACCACCAACCAAAATTCTCCCTACGCCAGTAACATTTGAAAAATTATCAACAAGATATCTTCGTGTATAATCTCCAATTTCTAAATCACTCCATGTAGTTGAGGAAACCGACAGCCATAGTGATGTTGAAAAACCCGCGCTTTGCTTGAGTATTTCAGGAGCATTTGCATCTTCAGGAAGATTGTCCGAGACCCTGCTTACTCTATCTCTTATATCGTTTGTAGCAGCGTCAAGATCAATAGAAGTATCAAATTCTATTTTAATTGTTGCTCTTCCATTTTCCGAAGTCGAATCGATATTTTTTATTCCCTCCGCGCCTCCAATTACGTCTTCTATTATTTCAACTATTTCACTTGAAATTATTTCAGCCGAAGCTCCTTGATAATCTACTTGCACTTGAACCACTGGGGGCTGGAGACCAGAAGGCAATTCCCTTACTGGTAATTTCCAAAATACAAATAAACCAAAGACCACCAGTATTATAGAAAATACTGCTGATACGACTGGTCTGCGAATTGAAAGATCGGTAATAAACATTTCTAATTATTATTATTGTGATTTGGTGATGGGTTTTACTTTCATACCCGGTCTAACTTTAATTAAACCTTCAGCAATTATTTTATCACCCTCATTCAAGCCACTTAAAATTTCCAGATTTCCTTTGTTACGAATCCCAGTTTCAACTTCAATTTTTTTGATAATGTTGTTTTCTATTATTTTGTAAATAAATTTTTGACTTCCCTCATACATAATGCTTGTGTCCGGAGCACTTAAAGCATTTTTCTCGTTATAAAATATTTCTATTTCAAGCAAAGAGCCTGGCATTATCTCAGCATTTTCATTATTAATTTTTGCACGTGCTAATATTGATCTTGTTTGAGGATCCACTCTTGAAGCTATTGATTCAATTTTTCCTTTATAAGT
>Ga0115002_10009834_pt1 | contig 10367 bp, 10 predicted proteins | sample ArcticOcean_MG_C_8_FD_89576 | JGI IMG/M metagenome (GOLD analysis project Ga0115002, IMG submission 89576) | Marine microbial communities from western Arctic Ocean - ArcticOcean_MG_CB11_86 | ecosystem: Environmental > Aquatic > Marine > Oceanic | place: Arctic Ocean: Canada Basin | collected... | reverse complement strand
CCAATCCTACTCGTAGCTACTTTTCTGTGTTTTCATCCCAAGCTAATATCATACCGACGAGCAGTAACCTGACCATTCGCAAGGTTGTAGACAGTGCCTCTTAAGTTAATGCCGCGTAGAGATAGGCAACTGAACAAATTGATAAAAAGTGCAGAAATCGTCGCATTTAAGAAGAAATCCACGATTTATACTCAAGGTGATCAATCTACCAACATTTGTATACCTCGCTCTGGACATGTACGTTTAACCATGCCGAATCAGGTTTCTGGCTCAGGAAAGACAGTGGCTATCCTTGGTCCAAACGAACTCTTTGGTACTGAGGCAGTCAATTTGGGAAATGAGAGACTTTATACCGCGATAGCAGGGTCAGAATGCGAGATTTATATCTTGAAATCTGATAAAATGCTAAAAGCGCTGAGAGCGTCGCCTGCCACCTTGAAGGCACTCCTAGCCAGCGATGGAGAAGATCTTGCGATAGTGAGGGCTATAGTGGGCCATTCTTCGGCTTCTTCTAGAGCAAGGATTGCTCACGTTTTATTGGAGCTAGGCTGCCGTTTGGGCCACGACAATGGTCGCCGCATCCATTTGGGTCACTGGTTCACGCATCAGGAAATTGCTGATCTCGCTGGTGTCCACAGGTCTACAGTTACTACTGCTATCAATGACTGGATCTACAAGGGCATATTGAGGCAATCATTGAAAAGCCTAGTGATTAACAAGCCAGGAGCATTGCGAAAGGCTGGACTGAAGAATATTGGAAATGTATTCAGGAGAAGGATAGTTTCGAGTCGAATCAAAACTTTGACCCGTTGACCTGAATTTTTTGTGAATATAGCTTCTTGTGTCTCCAGAAAGGTTTGAAAACATGAGCAAGAATACTAAACGTCCCATCGTAGCCCCACAAAATGAAGAGCCAGTGGATCCGTTATCTAGAGAAGACAAGTTTCTCGTTTCCGTCTTGGACTTAACTAGCTGGGTACAGAAGAATAGAGACATGGCCATAATCGGTTTAGTTTTTTGTGTGCTAGGTGTCTCTGCTTTACTTTACTACAAGGGTGCTAAGGAAGAACAAGTGGAACAGGCCACTGTCCGCTTGGAGGCGATACATCAGGCAATTTCCATGTCAGCGGTTGAAGATGCTAAGGCGCAGCTTTCCACCTTTATCGATAGATTCGAGGGCACCAAACAGGCTGATGAAGGCGTTGTGTTGCTTGGCAGGCTCCATTTGGAAGCGGAAGATTTCTTGGTTGCTATTAGCGTCCTTGAATCGGCAGATTTACCATTGTCCAGTTCCAGTGGTGTCCAAGCGAACTCGTTGCTCGCGAGAGCCTTTGAATCACAGGGCCGCTGGGCAGATGCTGAGGTACAGTATCTGAGGGTAGCTGCTGGAGCGAATCTCGATTTTGAAGTCAGAGAATCACTGGAAGCAGCAGCTCGGTCACGAACCAGGCAAATGGATTTTACTGGTGCTGCCTCACTGTATCAGAAAATAATTGATGGTCTGGAAGACCAGGACCCCAAAAAGGGGTTTTATGTTGCCAGGATAGCTGAAGTGTCCGAATCTTTGGATTGAACATAAGTTCGTATAATATATATTATCGGAAGCAGGTGATTCAAGGCCCCTATGCCATCAATTCCCTGGCCGTGACAGATTGCCAATATATCAATCAAACGGATCACTGGCTGAGGGATCTAACGCCGTGATCTCAACATTCGCGGTTCCAGGCCCGGTAACTCCTAGTCTGTGCGCCGCCGCATAGGAGAGGTCTATGATCCTCCCAACTATGAATGGACCTCGGTCATTCACCTTCACAACTAGTGACTGACCGTTGTCCAAGTTGTCCACCCTTACATATGTCGGCAACGGAAGAGTTTTGTGAGCTGCAGTCAATTGGTACATATCATAAACTTCACCGGAGGAAGTGTTTCGCCCCTGGAATTCTATGCCGTACCAGGAAGCAATACCGATCTCACTGAAACCATCACTGGATTCTAAGATCACATAACTTTCACCGAATTCTTCATAAGATTCCGAGTTTCCAATATTGGACTTTATCAGCCTTTCAGGTAAGGCAATAGTTTCCATGCTTACCAGTGACACATCATAACCCTCTATAGTGACATCGTCCGTAAAGAGCAACGGCTCTGGAGCAACAGATACAGACACCATACCAATGGGAGTACAACTGACGACCTGGCCACTGATTAACAATACTTGCAGTAATATTAACGATCTTTTTGCCATCTACATATCCTTCTGTTCCATGGGCTTACAGTGTTTATATGATGTTATGGGTAACATATTACTTAGGCTTTCCTTTAACTCTCTATCCATCTTCCAGGGCGAGCACCAGTCGATAGGCCGTGCTCGAAAACTCTGATACCATTTACCCATACTCCCTCAACGCCCACAGACAGAGCTTGGGGAGCTTCTTTAGTCGCCATATCTTGAATTTTATCTGGATCGAACAACACCATGTCCGCTACAGACCCAACTTCCAATGTTCCCCTTCCCTCTAAGCCCAGCGTTGTTTTCACAAGGCCGGTCATCTTGTAAACTGCTTCCTCTAGCGTAAGGTCACCAGACTCTTTCACGTATTTCCTGAAAATCTTAGAGAATGATCCGTAACCCCTTGGGTGTCTACTTGTAGAGGAACCATCGGATGCGACGTTCGTATAGGGCCATTTGAGCAAAGTAGAGATGTCTTCAGGGTGCATACTGGTTCCAATGATGCTTTCCCCTCCTCCCTTCCCAGTTTCCCTAGCAGCTTGTGATGCAGCGATTAAAGCGAGATAGGTTGTCACTGGGTCTGTTCCCCTGATCTGTGAAACCTCCGCTAAGGTCAGCCCTTCATAGGAGGTGTCTGGCTCGTACCTATCTATCAGCATCCCTTCTGGAGGGGCCAGCTCTTCGAGGGCAAATTCAGCTGCCTCCCTGGTAAACTCTCTACCTGGAAAAAGAACTGTCATTGTTGATTGCCAATATTCGTAGGGATAAAGGTCGGCTGTAACCTGTAATCCACTCTCTCTAGCTTCATTTAATAATTCCAACACTTCATCGGCCCTTCCCCAAAGGCTCTTCATCGCCAATTTAATGTGAGATATGTGAACCGGTATTCCAGCTTCCCTTGCTATTGTGATGGTCTCTTCTATGGCACCAAACAATTCGCGATCTTCACTACGCATGTGACTACTGTACATTTTCCCATGCTCCGCAGTGATTTTCGCAAGCGAGATTACTTCTGAAGTTTCCGAATAAATTCCTGGGTCGTATTCCAAGCCAGTTGAAAGTCCCATGGCACCAGTACTTAATTCCTGATTCAGTAGTTCCTCCATGGCAGTCAATTCAGTAGATGTAGCAGCTCTCATGTAATCAGAGCCCATTATTTTTCGCCTAATACTTCCATGGCCAACGTAAGATGCAAGATTAACTGCGGATGGACTGTCTTCGAATGACTCCTTGAGTCGCGCAATAGGAATATTTGAACCGCCATCCTGGCCAGTGACAATCGTAGTTACTCCTTGGCTCAATAATACGAGTGCATCAGGATCTTCAGCCAAACTTCTGTCATGATGACTATGTGTGTCAATGAAGCCAGGACTCAGCACAAGACCCCTCCCGTCAATGATCTCCTCACTCTCATGATCAAGATCGCCTATCGCATCAATTCTGCTTGAGACGATTCTGACATCAGTAACTTGCCGGTCGGTCCCTGTTCCGTCGATCAGCATTACATTTTCAATCAATAGGCTGGAAGACATTTCCACACTTTGGTGATTAGTACAAGAAGCCAAAAGGGCCAACAGTGGAAGCAACCTCCCGAAAATGGATGGCGACTGAAATGGATTTATCTGTGGCAACCTTGCCCTCCTTTTAGTTAATATTCCAACCTATTTACTGTGCAGTTGTGAGAAGTTACGGCTTGAAAGCTAATATGGCGATACGTCTCCTGAATGGAGGAAGGTATTTTAGAAGGATTCTTTCTACATGTTTAAAAAAAGGGATATGGGACTCTGCATAGTAGTGTTTCTCAACTACAAATCCTGCCCCTTCAAGCATCTTCAACAGGCCTTGCATCGACTTGTAGTCTACGTGAGTTTCGTCTTTTGTGAATAGAATATTACGGTTTTTAAGGATTTCTATGATATGACTCCTACAGGGAGTCCAGATTGAAAAGCGACCCTGCCTTTTTAGCAACCGAAAAGCCTCTCTAATCACCCTGTCTGAATCATCAGGGTATAGATGTTCGAATAAGTCCGCAGCGATGATGAGGTCGTAGGTTCGGGGTGGCATTCCAGTTCCCCTCGCATCACCTTGAACAAATTTTACATTAGCGTGCAATTCTTCTTGTAACCTTTCATTGCATAAACGTATACTTGTTTCACTGAAATCAAGACCGGTGATGTGCCGGACTCGCTTGGTCAACGCCCAACAAAAAGTACCCCACCCACACCCAAGATCAAGAACAGTTTCCTCCAATTTTGGATCATAGATCTCTCGGAGTTTTCGAACTCTATAGCGCTGAAAACGACTTTTAAAATCCAGGAGATGGGCAGTATTTTTTTTATAGTAGTCGCTCTGGTCGTAATAGCTACTATCTATATTTTGTGCCTTTGAAATCATGTTGTTAAGTCTAGGAGAGAATGTTCTACTTTGGAACGTGTAGCCAGGAATGCATTTGCCCTAGCCGAGCGTGAGTTGTGACTGCCAAAAAATATCGGTTCCCCATAGCGCAGAATCACCGTTTCTCTTTTGCCCGTGAGGTTCAGTAGATCCATTTTACCCCACCGAGGAGCTATGTTGTAGCTACCCACGATTCCACAAGGTATCACGGGCACATTAGCTTTCAGTAAAAACTTGACTGTCCCCATTTTAATATCCCGCAACTTCCCATCCCAGCTTCGTTCCCCCTCGGGGAAAACACCTACTGCCTTTCCTTCACGCAGTAACCGCAGGGCCACCCTAACAACTTGAGGGTCTACCCTGAATCGAAGGGCCGGGAACGCTCCCACAAGAGGGCCTAGTATTCTGACAAACTTGAATCTGAAAGCAGAACTTTTAGTCATAGTGTAAAGAAGTCGAGGGCAAAATGTATGAGCCAGGAATGGATCTATATCGCTCACATGATTTAATATTAAAATGAAAGGTCCCTTCGGCGGAATAAAATGTTCCCCTTCTATTTGGATATTCAGACGCATTCGGAAATAGATTCTTCCAATAAATCGCACAAAGTGATAAAACATTAAATCTTGATCCTTCCCGTTTTAATCACTGGTTGGTAAGAAATTATTTCTAGATTTTGCTTTAAGTAACAGCGAGAAATAGCCAATTTCAGGTTGTCCTCCCAAAGTTTTGGAGAGTTTTCTATCAACTTGAACTGATGGAGACCTTTTTCTTGCATATATAGTTGAATTGCATCTGAGCTGATTTGTAGAGACTTTATCTGATCAAAATTCCAATGGTGCAGGACACCCTTCGTTTCAACAAATTCCAAACTGTTGCTTAGGATCAAATGACCTGCTGTACCCCCCCGGATAATCTCAGTGTAACCCATCAATTTCTTTTTCGAATATATAGGTTGGTATTCTGAGACAATAGCCATGATAGATTCAGAACGGAGCAAAGATTGATCGGGATTTGATACACAATCAAATCGTACTTTCAGCAATTGTTTCATAGAAAGGTTTAGCATGCGAGCCGAAGTGAGGTACGCAGGTTCCCGTTGTGGCTGAACAAGGATCTGTGAATCGACTGAATTTGAGAAAATCGTTTTACAGCCTAAGCAAGAAGTCTGATTGCTCAAGGATGTAGTAGTCTCAGAGTCACATAATGGACACCTGTAAAGTAGATCATGGATCGGCATGGTCTACTTTACAGCCTGCCGAACGTGCGGAGTAGTCGAAGCTTCCAAACTTTCCACACAGCTTCTATCACTATCGACTTGGACATTTTAGATTCACCAGCTTCCCGTTCTTCAAAAATAATCGGGATTTCTGTCATGCTGAACCCCTTTCTCCAGGACCTTAATTTTAGTTCGATTTGAAAGATATATCCGCTTGATCCTATGCTACTGAAATCCAGGCTGGATAGAACTTTCCGCTGCCAACAATTGAATCCTCCTGTTGCATCTCGCACTGGCAGACCCGTAACCATTCGCGCGTACCAGCTCCCGAAGTAACTAACCAAAAGTCGACTCATCGGCCAATTGATAACGGTGACTCGGCCATTTAGGTAGCGTGAGCCCAAAACGATTTCATGATCTAAGCTTTTGCTGATGAACTTCTTAAGATCTCGCGGTCGATGTGAAAAATCAGCGTCCATTTGAATAAAATGCGTGTATTCCCTGTTCAATCCCCAATTAAAACCGGCCAAATAGGCTAATCCCAGTCCTTCTTTCCTTTTCCGATGTAAGACAAAAACCTTGGAGTTCCCTGCTGCTAATGTGTCAGCGATACCACCTGTGCCATCCGGAGAATTGTCATCAACCACTAGTACATCAATTCGTTTGTCTTGGGAAAGTACCTCTGGGACAATCCGATTAAGGTTGACAGCTTCATTAAAAGTGGGGAGAACGACTAAGTAATTACCTTCATTGTTCATAGGGAACTTTTTCCTTTAGAGTGGAGTTCTCGTATAAGCAAAGGTACCCCTGGCAAAATTTCCACAAAAGTAGTCCATATGCGTGCGAGTACGGCCAGTAATATAGCTTGTTCAGTTAGCATGATTGGTTCAAGGAGGATAACTAGCGAACCTTCTCTAATACCCAATCCTGCCGGGCTGAAAATAGCCAGATAGCCCAAGAGGTAAGCACCAGAGAAAGCCGAACCGAGCAACAATATACTGTGGTTGATACCAAATGATTGACAGAAAAACCAAAATGCAACTACATATAGAATCCAATTTATTAAATAGAGACCGAACCATTTTAAAAAAAGTAGATTCCATCCACTAGGTAGATTGATATTTCCAACTTCAGGAAGAGTTAAAAAATTGGTTGAGAGCCACTTGAGCACATGCGGAATCAAGGCTATGATTGCCAAGCCCACTAGGATTATTGCCCAAGGAGTTTCGGTTAGTTTGGTTCCCACTTTCATGAAAGCATTAAGGCTCAAGACACTAGCCGCCGCCAACGCCAGGATTTGCCCTAAGATTGCTGAGTATAGAGCCACGCTATGTGGAATGCCTGATTTCTCAGAAAAGTAGGCCAAGCCTCCTATTTGCCAGATTTTTCCAGGAATATATCGACAGAGATTAGCAGAGAGAAATATACTGATTGCCCTAAAAGGTGAGAGCCTAATTCGAGAAATATCTTTTATTATTTCCCTCCAAGCCAAAGAAGAAATGACGTACGCAAAAAGCAAGAGGAATGAAGAAAACAACAGTAGGAAGATTTTCGGATACCACACTTCCAAATCCATTTGTGTTAGTCTGCTCAAATTGATATCAATTTGCATGAAAATGAACCAAACAATAGATAATGTGATGACAACACGAAAAACCTTAAGCATCGTATTTATCACTGTTTATAGCGGGACATTTATATTTTACCGGGTTCCATATTACAAGAACACACAAGATTGATAAGGCTAGCATTGTCAACTTCATCGACAAAGTGACGATGGATGACTCGTAATAAATATCGACAGAGTGCACGCCTTTTGCCAGAGGAATGCCCCTGAGAGAGTGGTTGACCCGCAATACTTCAGTTAACTGACCGTTGACTCGCGATTTCCAACCCGGGAACCAGTTATCGCTTAAAACTAGCATCGCATTGCTCTCCGTTATGACTTCTAGTCGCATGTCGTTAGTATTTCGACTAACCCAAGACACTTGACCGAGCTTCACCAAAGGTTGCATTTGAAAAGGTAGGGGCTCACTGACTACCACCTGAGTACTAGGATCAAATTGATCGCTCAATACAAAATCGAGTGCATTGTTTTCATCTGGAATGATAATGGCATCGTGTACTAACCTGGCTCGTTCTAAATCAGGAAAAGTATAAATACTCTCTGAAAAAATATCCGCCGCCCCTAGCTGTGGAATCTCTCTCAAGTCACCAACGATGTTTACCGGAAGGCCTTGGTCGGAAGGTTTGCCGAGCTGTTTGGGCCAGAGTATGTATCGGACATTCAGCAAACTTAGAATGTTGTGATTGGTTAACAAGTTCATGGGCAATCCACTGCCCGTCATTCCAATCAATTCCCTGTAACGTGCCAAGTCGTTCGGATGATGACCACCAGCCAATTCCAGGCCGAACATACCTGGTCGGACATCTTGCCCATTCAATCCAGCGAGGGAAAGTACTCGAAAAGGGGTCTCTTCTTTTTGGCGGTCTACAAGCAACTGAATAGTAGGGCCAGCCGTGTGAAATTCCTTAAAATCAATTGTCTTTATGAAGGATGTATCCACTCTAATCAGGTCAACGATAATTATTGTTGCAATTGCGATTGCCGCTACTTGAGGGCGACATAAACGCCTCTGTAAACCTGCCAGGACTGCTAACAAGCAAGTAGCAATCAGAGTGGAATATAAAAATCCCTTGGCTATCAGAAAATTATTTCCATAAAGAATTTGCCTTCCTGTATCACTGATGTCAGGGTAGAGAAACGATGTCCACAGCTTTGCAATAATTCCTGACTTGGAAAAGATAAAACCCAGTAGTAGGACCGTAATTACACCTAACATGAAACGCCAGATATTTTTCCATATCGATTTTCCTTTACCTGCAACTCCCAGGGTCCATGCTTCTTCTAACCCAAGTGCCACTAACGTTGTCACAGAAAATCCAACGAGAAAAATCGAAAGCGATGGAGCACGAAAAAGATTGATTCCAGGAAGAACCTTATAAAACAAACCCCAAATAGGTGTGTGCTCTCCGAGGGAGAACAAAAGTGCCAACGCAGCCAAACTGAGCATAAAGTTTCTCAGAGTTTTTCTACGTTTACTCCGAAGGGAGATAGCGGCAAAGACAAGGATAACAAGACCCAGATATTCGTGATTCCCCTTGAATCCATTCCGGCCCCAGTAGGTATTTTGTGACCATTGATCGTTGGCGTTACTGACGCCAACGAATTCAGGGATGACCAGTCCTACTATTTCTTCGGGATGCAGAGACCAAGAGCTGGAATAAATACGAGCTTCCTCGGTAGTTGCTGCAGTTGTGGTAGCTGTTCGCCGGGAGTGTTCAAGAACGTAAGAAGAGGCCGGAAAAAACTGGATAGCCGATAGGGCTAGTCCCAGTATCGCTGCCAATCCAAATAGTCCCAAGAGATTAACTCTAGCAAACCTCCCCGAGTATTTGACGATTCCTTCGTGCCCCGATTTTTGATTTAGGGTACGAAAACATGCGTATGCCCCTACTGCTAAAAAAAGGAAATATGCCATCTGGAAATGAGTTGTCAAAATAGCTAACCCTATCGTGAAGGATAGTAGCCCAAAGGATCGAGACGAGGGGCGGCTTATGAATGACTCACACATTGAAAATAGCAGTGGAGTAAGCGCTATGATAAAAATTTTTCCATCCTGACCGCCGTGCGTCAAGGTCACCATGATTGGGGAAAGACTATAAGCAATGGCAGCAATAAATGCTGAATTTGTAGATAAGTGAAGTTTTTTTATCCATTGGTACATGAACAAACCGGCCATCAGTATGTGTATTAACAATTTCCAACCTAAGGCCCGGTGTGGATCTAGGACCAAGAGCAACAAGGCACTCGGTGGATACAGAGAATCTCCTCCTGCCAGTGAATCCAGGAACGGTGTGCCACCGAGGATATAGGGGTTCCATAATGGAAAAATACCTTTGAGAATCGAGTTTGCGTAGAACTCGCGTGCCATGTAGCCCAAACTCAAAGTATCTGAGCCATATAGCATGTCGTTCGAAAAAATAAAATCCCTAAAGAGAAATCCGATCAAGAACAAAAGGGTAGGAATGATTAGCCACTCTGGAATTGTCTGAGTTTCGATTAAAGGGGAATTCTTTGTTCGTTTGCTAATATTTCCCAATTATTTGTCCTGGCAGAGTTTTACGAATTATTTTTAATAAGGGACTCGTAAACATTGAGATGGCGTTCCACAAGATGCAAATTACTCCAGTTTTCCAAAACACGAATCCTTGAGTTATCTCCAAGTGCCTGGAAATCATTTCTATTGAGCACCGCAAGCACTGTTTCGGCTAGAGATCTTGAATCTCTGGGCCTAAAGAGGCTACCTACTTCGTCCCCGATCAATTCCGGCAAACCACCAACACGGGAAGCTGCCACGGGCACACCACAAGCCATCGCTTCAAGAGCTGCCACAGAAGTGGCTTCCATTAGTGACGGGAATACAGCCAAGTCTGCAGAATTAAATAATCTTGGCATTTCTT
>Ga0115002_10009833_pt1 | contig 10367 bp, 12 predicted proteins | sample ArcticOcean_MG_C_8_FD_89576 | JGI IMG/M metagenome (GOLD analysis project Ga0115002, IMG submission 89576) | Marine microbial communities from western Arctic Ocean - ArcticOcean_MG_CB11_86 | ecosystem: Environmental > Aquatic > Marine > Oceanic | place: Arctic Ocean: Canada Basin | collected... | reverse complement strand
TCTGATATGGGCCGATACGGTCGCGTTGATTGCCGACCAACCGTTATTAGGGGTGGGCACGGGGAATTTCGAATTCCTGGTACCGGCGTATCGAACGGTGACGCGCCACCGGGCTTGGGCTAAACTTATCGCCAATCGGCCGCATATGCCCTATTATGCCCACAACGAGTATCTCGAAATCTGGGCGGAGAATGGCGTTTTTGGCTTGGCGGCGATGCTTTGGTTATTGTCGGCCTTATGGTGGCTAGCTTGGCGACGGTTGCAGTCAGTGACAGGGCAGGATGCTCGTGCGTTGCAGGCTGGTTTATTGGCGGCATTGTGCGCGGCGCTGACGCATAGTCTCTTCAGCCTCAATCTGCAGGATCCTACATCGGCCTTGCACTTCTGGCTTATCGCCGGTTTAGCGGTGGCCGGTAGCCATGGAGAAACCGATTCCGCGCGCGTCTGGGTATTGGGAGGTTTTCGTCGAGTGTTTTTCTTTGTTGCGGCGGTGCCAGCGGTTGTGGGCGTCTATTGGGGACTGGGCGTTTTGGTCGCGGATTATTATTATTTTGATGGACAGCGCAAGTATTATGATTTTAACCAGCCGAACCGGGCGAGTCTGGCTTTTGCCCAGGCGACCGAGTGGCGGGCGCATGATTTTAGATACCACCATATGCTCGGTTTGATAAAAATGCAGGGTCGCCACCCGGTTCAAGCGACGCAGATATTGAGTCGGGTCGACGAGTTACATCCGAATAACGCACCGGCGTTACGGCTTCTTGGGCAGGGCTTATATTGGTTGCGGCGAGAGGAAGAGGCTATAGCGATATTGGGCCGGGCGATCGCTTTGGACCCGCTGGAAGTAGAACCTTATTCAATGTTGGCGCGGGCGCTGCACGATCGGGGATTGCATCGACAGGGGGAAGGGGATGGCGACGGGGCCCGGGTTTCGTTTATGCGGGCGATAGATCGTTGGCATCAAGCCCTGGCTTTTGCACCGGAAAATGTGGATTTTCTTCGCAGTTTGGGGATTGAGTATTTTTCCGTTGGTAGCATTGACGATGCCGAGGCGGCATTGGCTCGGGCGGCGCAATTGAGTCCGGAGGATGGGTTGATTCAGGGCAATCTCGGAGCTGTATTTTTAGCTCAAGGTCGCCTGGCAGAGGCCGAAGCGGCGTTAGTCCGAGCGTCGGCGACTGACTCGCTAAGGGCGGAGTGGCGGAGCAATCTGGCTTCGGTGTACGAAAAGCAGGGCCGAGGTGAAGAAGTAGAACAGGCGCTGCGTCAGGCGGTCCGGCTCGATCCGGACAATTTGCGTTGGCATCTGCGGTTGGTCGAATTACTGCAGCGGGAAGGTCGAGTTATAGAAGCGCTCAGGGCGGCTGAGGCCGCCTTGCAAGCACAGCCACAAAACGAGCGCATGGCGGAGATGTTGCGCAATTTGCGCCGGCGTTTGCAGAAAGGGGAATGATGAGCCAAGTGATAGACGAAGCGGCGGGGGAGGTCTTTCTGTCCCTGGTTATCCCGCTTTTCAACGAGGAAGAAAGCTTGCCGCATCTATGGGCCAAGATTCACGAGGTGCTCGCAGTCGAGGACTGGGCCTGGGAAGTGGTTTTTATCGACGATGGTAGCACCGACGGCTCCTTTGCGGCCTTGGCGGTCTTGGCGGAGCAGTTCGAAGAAGTGCGCGCTCTGCGCTTTCGCCGGAATCATCGCAAGGCCGCGGCCTTGGCCGCCGGTTTCAAGGAGGCACGGGGTCAGATTATTATCACGATGGATGCGGATCTACAGGACGACCCGGAAGAAATTCCCCGACTGTTGGCCGAGATCGACAAGGACTACGATCTGGTCTCGGGGTGGAAGAAGAAACGCCACGATCCGTTGAGCAAGACTCTCCCCTCCCGCTTTTTTAATCGAGTGACCTCGTTGGTCTCGGGAATTCGCCTGCACGATTTCAATTGCGGCCTCAAAGCCTATCGCCGAGAAGTCACGGAAGATGCGCTGCCTTATCTCTACGGGGAACTCTATCGCTTTCTGCCGGCCATCGCTTTTTGGGGCGGTTATCGAGTCGGTGAGATTCCCGTACAGCACCATCCCCGGCGTTTCGGTTATTCAAAATTTGGCGCCAAGCGTTTACTCAATGGTTTTCTGGATTTGCTGACCGTAACCTTTGTCGTGCGCTTTATGACCACGCCGATGCATATTTTTGGAACGTTGGGTCTTTGCTCCACGTTTGGTGGCACGCTCGTTTGCGCCTATGTCGCATTATTGCGCTACGAACACGGCAATATTCAAAATCGCCATCCCTTGCTTATGCTCGGGGTGCTGATGGTGATTGTCGGCATACAGTTTTTTTCTACGGGTTTCCTGGGCGATATGATGGCTAGCATGCATCAACGCGGTGGTCGCACGCCGCGTATTATCGAGCGGCTGGGTAAGGAATGAAATAAAGTTGTAAGTATTTATTATTAAAGGTGACATGATGATTTAAGGCCGACTTGAGCAAGTTGCTCAGGTCGGCCTTTCCTATAGTGGGCAATAGTTTCCCAGGTGAGAAAGCATGTCTCATATATACAGAGATAAGTCCGCGATTGATTCTGTATTTTTTGGAGATAAGGATATTTATATTAATGTGTTTAGGTCGCGATTGGTCCGGAAGTGGCACATTTCTTGCTGAAAGGAAGGCAGATCCTACACGAGGTGAGATTATGTTTCTGGATAAAGTCGTCTTTAATAAAACCAAAGTGCCGGTGCTTAATGCGGTGCTTGATGTCACCCAGCTTCGGCAGAGGGTAATCGCCAATAATATCGCCAATGTCTCGACCAAGGGATATCGCAAGAAGGATGTTCAGTTCCAGGAATACCTGGACTCCTTCGTGCGCAAACCGGCTGTCGAAGGCCGAGTCGAGAACGGTCGCCATATCTTTATTCCGAAGTCGATCACCAACCCCGAGGTATTTGAATCCGAGACCGGCGTCAATGACGCGGGCATCAACAATATCGATATCGACCGGGAAATGGCTGATTTGGCCGAAAATCACCTTTTCTTCAATGTTGGACAACGCCTCCTCAGGGGCCAGTTCGATGGATTGAAGAAGAGCATAGTGGGCCGTGCCCGATAACCGTTGAGATTGTGAGAGTATAATGCAGATTTTCGATTCCCTTGATATCAGTTCGTCGGGCCTGAGTGTACAGAGGCGCAAGTTAAACGCCATTGCCAGCAACTTGGCCAATGTCGATACCACGCGCACCGATGAGGGCGGGCCCTATAAGCGCCGCCGGATCGTGATGCTCGAAGCGCCGAAGATGAGCAAGTTCACCACTATGCTCACCGACGAGAAAAATAGATTGCGTCGCACGGAAGGCAAACACCGGCCAGAAGCAGAGCCGCGTCCGGGCAATTTCATGGTGGGATCCGGCGTGCTCTCGCAAGAGGTGCGCGAAGAGCCGGTAAAACCGCGAATGGTGTATGATCCAAACCACCCGGATGCGCGAGAAGACGGAATGGTGCTCTATCCGGACGTCAATGTGATCACCGAAATGGTGGATATGATCGCCGCTTCGCGTGCTTATGAGGCCAATATCACGGTGATGAACGCGGCCAAGGACATGACCAATAAAGCGTTGGAAATCTAAAAGAGCTTAAGGAAGAGCGGTTATGAACATCGATAGGGTAGCACCAAGAGCAAGCGAGATCGGACTACGGCGAACGGAATTGCCGAGTCAGCCCTTTGATCTGACGATTTCCGATCAGGGTGTGCTTCCTAATCAAGGACTTCAGGTCGCCAAGGAAGAGGCGCCTGCATCGCTCAATTCGAGTCCGGCCCTAGGGCAGATGTTGTCGGTCGAGGAAACCCGCGCTTTGCGCGAGGCCTTTGCACCGGCGGCAGAGTCGGGCGCGCCGGAAGCGCGCCCCGGGGGTGGGGTTTATACCATACGCGGGCAAGCTGCCCGGGCTGCGCAAGGAGCGGGGCAGGGGGGAACATTAGATGTTACGGGCTAAGCTTATGGGGCGGGCCGCCGGGATGGTGGCGCTGTTTTTTTGCGTTCTATCGGTGTCGGTCGGCCGCGCCGAAAGCAAGGGGTCGTTGGGGGGCATACTCTCCCGTTCTTATGAGCGCGGTGCGCTCAACAATATTCTCGGACGCAGCGCCAGTAATACAGCGACGAAACGCCCAGTGGTCGCGGTGCAAGGGCCCGTGCCCAATACGCGGGACCGCGGCTTGCAGCGTTATGCCGAACTTATCGACCGCTACAGTGCGGAATATAAAGTAGATCCGAACCTAGTTCGCGCCGTCATCCAGGCCGAGTCGGGTGGAGACCCTGAGGCCTTGTCGCCCAAGGGAGCGGCCGGGTTGATGCAGTTGATGCCGGATACCGCCAGCGAGATGGGGGCGGTCGACCGTTTTGACCCGGAGCAGAATATAGCTTCGGGCACTCGTTATTTACGCCGGCTTCTCGATCGTTTTAACTCGGTCGAACTGGCGCTATGGGCGTATAATGCGGGCCCAGGTTCAGTGAACGATGGCGTATTGCCGCGCGAAACCGAAGCATATGTGCCCCGCGTCTTGCGTCTTAAACGCGATTTCGCGGCGCGTGAAGGTTCCTGAGATGGCCGTCGAGATGATACGCGATTTCACTGGTCGGGGCGAGACGGGCACCAGTCGGATACAACAGAGTCCACTGGCCGATCGATCGACGGGAATAGGGGCCGGCCCGGAAAAACCCGATTTTTCCAACCTGGTCAAGGATTTCGCCCGCGACGTCAATGATATGCAGTTTAAAGCCGGCGCTGCCATCGACGATTTGGTCACGGGCAAAGCCGCCGATGTCCACCAGGTGATGGTGGCCGTAGAAGAGGCCGGCATTGCGCTGGATCTAATGTTGGAAGTACGCAACCGAGTCCTGGAAGGATATCAGGAACTTATTCGCATGCAGGTCTAAGACCTGCGGGGCCATAGATGAATCTACCGACACAAATTTCTGATATAATCGATCGTTCGCGCTCCTGGTTCGAAGAAGCGCCACCGACCCAGCGCTATGGCGTTATGGGTATTGGCGCGTTATTGATGGCGCTGGTGATCTTCGCTGTCTCGTCCGGATTGGGCGACGGAGGGGGTGAATGGGAAGGGCGCATCCTCTACGCGAATATGGAATTCGAGGAAGTCGCCGAGGTCAGCAATCGATTGCGGATCATGGAAGTTCCGCATCGGCTGACATCCGACGCTACGGCGATCCTCGTGCCTGCAGACCAGTATATGGATCTGCGGATCCAGATGGCCGGGGAGGGCTTTCCCAAGAGCGGTCGTATCGGTTATGAGATTTTCGACGAGGCCCAGTTGGCAATGACTGATTTTCTACAATCGGTCAATTACCTGCGGGCGTTACAGGCCGAACTCGAGGAGACCTTGGTGCGCATCGACGGGGTGCGCGATGCCAGAGTCCATCTCGTGATTCCCGAACCGAGCCTCTTCACCGAGGAGCAAAATCCGGTGACGGCCTCGGTGCAACTGACGTTGGAGAGTAATGTCAAACTCAAACGCGACCGAATCGACGCGATTAGTTACTTGATTGGCGCGAGTGTGGAGGGGTTGGACATTGAAAACGTGGTAATTCTCGATGCCAGCGGCAATCTGCTCACAGAGGAGAATGACCCACTGGTCAAGATGGCCAATAAGCAGTTCGAGATGCAGCAACAAATCGAAAAAGTGCTCGAAAATAAGGTGCAGTCCCTGATGGACCAGGTCATCGGCACCGATCGGTCGCGTGTGCGCATCAACGTACAGCTCGATTTCGATCGGATGAATACGCAACGCGAAGTCTTCGAGCCGGGCGCGACGCAGGTGATAATTAGCGAAGAGACGAACGAGACCAGCTCAGCCGAACAGGGGACCGAAGAGAACGCGATCCGCAATTACGAGGTCAACCGCACCGTGCAGAATATCGTCGGGTCGGTGGGCGCGGTCGAGAGGGTTTCGATGGCGTTGACGATCGATAAGACCAAGGTGGTTTTTGATGCGGCCCAGGCCAAGTATATAGAAGAAGAGCGGACCCAGGAGGAAATCACCAAGTTGGCCGGCCTGGCGAAGGAGGCGGTGGGGTTAGACGAGGAGCGCGGCGACGAGATTACGGTTTTCGCGATGAATTTCGACAAGACCCAGGAAATCCAGGCCAAGGAGGAATTGGAGGCTACGGCACGGCAGGAATTCTGGACCGATATCGCCATCAATGTGGCGAAGATCCTGGGTATTATCGCTGCATTGATCACCTTGCGCTTCATTATCCAGGCGATAGGCCGCGGTGTCGGGGTCGAAGAGGAACTCGAAGTTTTGGGCGAGATTTCGGCCGATATCGAGGAGGAGGATTTCGAGCGTCCGGAGACGCCGCATGAGATGATCTTGGGTAGAGTACAGCAAATGGTGCGCGAGCGTCCGGAGGACGCGGCGAAGCTGATCCGCACGATGCTCATGGAAGAGACGGCGTAGGCAGCGGTCGGTTGCGTATATTAGCTGGCGAGCGCGTGATCTAATAATGGAAGGGATGCCGTGTCAAAAATAATTCGCACTGTACGCCTGGGGGGAGAAGTCATCACCTTGGGGGCGGCCGAACGAGATTTGCACGAGGAGGATGAGGAACAAAACCTCGGATCGATCGGCTTGGCACAGATCATCGACGAGCAAGTCGCGGGGGTTGGCAAGGAGCTCAATGGCGAATGGGAGGTTCGGATGCGGCAAGAGATGGAATATCTGCAGGCCCAAGCCGATAAGCGATTTCACGAAGCAGAAACGCTCGGTCAGGAAGAGCGCAGCCAGGTGCATCAACAGCGCTATGATGAAGGCTACAAAGTGGGCTTAGACGAGCGGGAAGCGGAGGCGGTCGAGGCGGTGACGCGTATGGGGGTTTTGCACGAGAGCCTAGTGGCTGAACGCGCGCAGATACTGAAAGAAGCCGAAGAAACGGTGGTCGACCTGGCCGCCGCGCTGGCCAAGCGCATCGTCGGTTTTCAGGTCGAAACCGGTCCGAAAGTGTTGGTGCAGGTCGTGCGCAACGCCCTGCGCCATTTGGGCGATCGCAGCAACCTGGAGATTAAAGTCCATCCTGAGGATCTGCAGATCGCACGTCGCTTCGCAGACTATTGGGTCGATAAAGTTGACGCAGATGCGGTATTGAAAGTGCGTGAGAGTGATCACGTCGGTCGTGGCGGTTGTATGATCGAAGGACGAGAAGAGAATGTCGATGCCCGCTTGGAAGAGCAGGCGCAAGTGCTGCACGACGGTTTGCGTGCCGCCTTCTTCGCCCTTCACAAGGAAGAGGCGGAGGTAGCGGTCGCGGTGGCTGAAGCAGCGGACGGGGGCGCGATTACCGTTGGCGAGACGGAAAGTGAAGTCGCGGCCGCCAATGCGGTCGATGGGACGGGAGATGTCGCACCAGTTGCCAATGCGATGGACGAGACGAAAAATGAATAGCCAACATCTACTAAATACAATAGACCAGACTGATCCGCTGACCCACTACGGCAAGGTCAACCAGATCGTCGGTTTGATCATCGAGTCGGTCGGCCCAGCGGATGTGGCCCTAGGTGAGCTTTGTGTTTTGGGCGATCCGCAATCGGATGCGCTCAGGGCGGAGGTCGTCGGCTTCAGGGGCAATCGGGTGTTGTTGATGCCCTTGGGGGAGATTGAGGGTATCCGACCCGGTACGCACGTTTTTCCAACCCGGATGCCGCTCTATATCCCAGTCGGGCACGGCTTGCAAGGGCGGATATTGGATGGCTTGGGACAACCGATCGATGGCGCCGGGCAAATACACGCCGAGGATCGTCGCAATATTCATAGTTCGCCGCCCGATCCGCTCAGTAGGCGTCGTGTCCAGGAATCATTGGGGACCGGGGTCAGGGCGTTGGACGGGATGGTCAGCTGCGGCAAGGGGCAGCGCATGGGCATCTTCGCTGGCAGCGGCGTCGGCAAGAGCACGCTCGTGGGTATGATTGCGCGACGTTCAGATGCTGATGTAAACGTCATCGCCCTAGTCGGCGAACGTGGTAAGGAAGTGCTCGATTTTATCGAGGACAGTCTTGGGTCGGAGGGTTTAAGGCGTTCGGTGGTTATTGTCGCGACCTCGGACCAACCTGCTCTAATTCGCCTTAAGGCGGCTTTTGTTGCTACGACCATCGCCGAGTATTTTCGCGATCAGGGCAAGGATGTGGTACTGATGATGGATTCGTTGACCCGGGTGGCGATGGCCCAGCGAGAAATCGGCTTAGCCGCCGGAGAGCCGCCGACGACTCGCGGTTATACACCTTCGGTGTTCGCTTTATTGCCGCGTCTGCTCGAACGTGTCGGGATGACTAAAAACGGCAGTATTACCGGCCTCTATACGGTATTGGTTGAAGGTGACGATATGGATGAGCCGATCGCCGACGCCTCGCGTGCGATCCTCGATGGCCACTTGGTGCTGTCACGGCGTCTGGCCTCGCGCGGGCATTACCCACCGGTCGACGTGATGGAGAGTATCAGCCGCGTGATGAAAGACGTGGTTACCCCTGCGCATTGGGAGGCGGCGATGGAGATCAAGGCGATGATGGCGGCCTACAATGAGGCGGAGGATTTGATCAATATCGGTGCCTATGCCCGGGGGTCGAATCCCCAGATAGATCGCGCATTGGGTTTTGTTGAGCCGATCGGTGCATTTTTGCGGCAACGGGCTGAAGAGGGCGAGAGCTTTGACAAGCACGTGCAGCGTCTAATGGGTATTATGGCCGCCGAAGCGCCGGCAGAAGCCCAGATTTAATGAAGCGTTTCAGTTTTCGTTTTCAACGCCTGCTCGAACTCAAGCAACGCAAGGAGGATCAGCAGAAGGCCGAACTCGGTGAAGTGATGGCGATATTCAACCGGGAGTTCGACGAGCTCGGGGGATTGAAACAGTCTTTCGATGCGTATCGGCACACCTCGTTGGCGTAACCTGTCCAGTGTGTTTAAACGTCGTTGTTAGGTATTAACGCCAGTTACCTGCTGCGGTTGCACCGGGAGATGGGTGAACAACGCGCACATCTTGATCGGATCGAGTCGATGGTCGAAGACAAGCGGGGAAAGCTGTTGGAAGCTACCCGTGAACGTAGGGTATATGAAATATTGAAAGAACGCGCGGAGGAGAAACACAAGCGCGAAACCATGCGCCAGGAACGGATTCAACTGGACGAAATCGGAGGACAGCTCTATGTCCGGCGAGGGAGCACAGACACAGAGCTCAATGGCTAAGGAAAAGTTATGTTGGAACTGATAGGGACCGCCGCTCCGGCGCCGGTGAATAAACCGTCGGCGACCGCGAATGGTCTCGCCGTTCGGGTGGAGACTGGATTGGACTTCGCGCAAATGCTACGGCAAGCCGAAAAACAGCAAGCGCCGCCGGATAAACCGAAGGCGATAGATGAGCCACCCGAGCGAGACGGTGCCGCCGCTAAGGATGATGCGCGCGATGATGCTATGGAGAGGGTGGAAGAGGATGAATTAACTGAGGTTGTTCCGACGGCCAAGGAGCAGACGGACGCGGTTGTCGCTGTTGCGATGGAAGCCGATGTCGCACCTGAGCTGGAGCAGGCGGACGAAGAAGTCGATGGAGAAGAGGCCGCTATAGTGCCGGTGCGGTTATCCGAAGTAGAGGGCGACGAAGAAGCCCTGCTCGAAACCGATATAGAGGGTGAAGGCGATGAAGAAGCGGTGGTATTGGTGGCGGTCCCCGTTGCCGAAGCTGATGCTGGTAGCCCGTTAGAATTGCTGAACTTCAGCGAATTGATGGACCCGGACTTAATGGTGGAGAAAGCGCCGGACCAGTTGATCGCACGGATTACCCAGGCGGCGAATAGCGCCGCTTCGCCGCTGCAGGAGGAGTTGGCCGAGACGGTGATGCCGCAAGTGATCCGCAACTTGGCGACACTGGTGCGCGAAGGCGGTGCCGAGATGAGGTTGCAGCTCAAACCCGCCGACCTTGGCGAGATCGAGTTGAGGGTGCGTACTGCCGAGGGGGTTGTACGCGGCGAAATGATGGTTCAGCACCCCGAAATCAAACAATTGCTCGAAGACCAGGTGGGCCGTCTGAAAAGTGAGCTCGCCGCCCAAGGCTTGGTTTTGGAAGGATTTGATGTCAATGTCAACCGCGACCCTCGTTTCGGACAAGGATCTGATCAAGCGGGGCAAGGCGAGAATCGTCGCGATACCGGGCTGGCCGGTGGCGTCGGTAGCACCGGTGATACCAATGCCGGACAGGAAGCTCCTGTCGCGGTGAGTATTGACAACCACGAAGTGGATTTTACGACCTGATAAGCTACGAGACGAGGCGATTATGAACATCAGCAATATTGTCAACCAGAACAGCGACCAGGCCCAGGC
>Ga0115002_10009832_pt1 | contig 10368 bp, 3 predicted proteins | sample ArcticOcean_MG_C_8_FD_89576 | JGI IMG/M metagenome (GOLD analysis project Ga0115002, IMG submission 89576) | Marine microbial communities from western Arctic Ocean - ArcticOcean_MG_CB11_86 | ecosystem: Environmental > Aquatic > Marine > Oceanic | place: Arctic Ocean: Canada Basin | collected... | reverse complement strand
TCAAGTCGAACGCCCGCGGCTTCCGCAACTTTGCGAACTACCGCACCCGCATCCTGTTCTTCTGTGGAAAACTGAAACTCAAACCGTGCTGAAAACACCCATTAAAATCGGTGAAGAACCCTACAATCTAACCGCGTATTATCCCCCATGTGCACCAACCCTGATTTCCGATTCGTGTCCCATGCCTGCGGTTTCGCTGAATCAGTTCCTCGAAGGGCTTGAGAAGAGCAGCCTGCTTGCGGCTGCTGATTTGGCCCGGATACGCGACGAAGTTGCGCGCGACAGCGGGAACGGCGACACAAAACAGTTCGCGCGGCGGCTCGTGGCGCAGCAAATTCTAACGCAGTGGCAGGCCGAGATGTTGCTCGCCGGCCGCCATGCGTTTTTCTTAGGCCGGTACAAGCTATTGGAACGCATCGGCGCCGGCGGTATGGGTTCGGTCTTCAAAGCGCAGCAGGAGCCGCTCGGCCGACTGGTTGCCATTAAGGTGGTGGCGCGAAAGCTGATGAAGGACAAGGAATCGGTCGCGCGGTTTTATCGGGAAATTCAGTCGGCTGCATCGCTCGATCACCCGAATATTGTTGCCGCCTACGACGCCGACCATGCCGGAAAAACCTATTTCCTCGTCATGGAGTATGTCGATGGTGAGGATCTCGGAGCGTTGGTGAAGCGGCACGGCGCGCTTCCCATCGGCGAAGCCTGTCACTACATCATGCAGGCGGCACAAGGTCTGCAACACGCCTTCGAACGCCATCTCGTCCATCGCGACATAAAGCCCAGCAATCTGCTGGTCACACACGCTTCCAACTCGAGCGAGCCGGTAGTCAAACTGCTCGACATGGGACTTGCCCGTGTCAGCGACGCCGAAGCCGAAGCCGATTTGACGCATACCGGGCAACTGATGGGGACGCCCGATTACATTGCTCCCGAACAAGCACGCGATTCCAAAACGGCCGACGTCCGCAGCGACATTTTCAGCCTGGGTTGTACGTTCTTTCGCCTCTTGACCAACCAGGTTCCATTCACCGGCAAGACGTTGATCGAAAAACTGTTGGCGCGCAACGAACGGGACGCCCCGCCGTCCAGCAGCGTTCGTGATGATGTGCCACCTGAAATCGATGCGGTCGTCTCGCGTATGCTCGCCCGCAATCCAGACGATCGTTACCAAACTCCCGCCGAGGTCGTTGCGGCGCTGGTGCCGTTCGCTCACATCTCGCCAAGAGCAACGACGGACGCATCCGCCGATAAGACGTCCCCACCAACCTTCGCCCCTATTGCCGAACAAACAGAAGCAGCCACTCCCGCAACGCCAGCCACACCAGCCGACTCGGAATTGCAGCATTTCCTGCAAGACCTGGGTAGTGAAGCCTCGATCATGCGCAACGATGATCCATCGACACAGACGACTGCGGAAGCGACGCCATTCGCGTCAACCGCGTCTCCCATCGTGTCGGTAGAAACCAACGAGAGTCAATCCAGTTTATCTGCGTCTCGAATTCGCCACCGACGCAAGTCCAGTTCGGCCCAACGCTGGATCATCTTCGGCGGAGCTGGAGTGTTTCTGCTGCTGATTGCGGGATACATTGGTTGGGTCTGGATGGGAAAGACGACGCTGATCGTCGATTGGCCACCAGAAATGCGGGCCGGCGGTTCGATCACGTTCAATGGTCACAAAATTCCATTGCCCAATCAGGGGCCGATCAAGCTCTCCGGCGAATCGGGGAAACAAACGCTGCGGTTGAAACGGAAAGGCTACGAAGACATCGAGGAGACTTTGTCGCCTGAGCGAGGTGCCGTCGTCACATTTCAGACGAAATGGACGCCCAAGCTGGCAACCGTGCGGCAGGAAGAATTCACACGGTTGGCGGAGGATTTCCAGTCGATCAACGTGAAACAAGACGACGAGCAGCAGTTGACCGCCATGCAAAATCGTCTCATCGAATTTCGACGACGGTATCCGGGATCGCCGGAGTCTCTGGAATCAGCCTGGTTGATGTGGCATTTGAAATGGCCGGCCGATCATTTGAGTCGCCAAACACTGACCGACGAGCAACGATTGATCGCCGGCAATGGAGACGCCGACTCCGCGCCGGAGCAACTCGTGGCCGTTCTGGGAGGCAATCGGTTGCACATGCCGCCCGGAACGTCCAATCGGTCGCCTTCAGCCCCGACGGCAAACTGCTGGCTTCAAGCAGCGAAGATGTGTACATTCGGCTGTGGGACGTCGCCACTGGAAAGCAAGTCCGTGCAATACACTTCAACTTTTGGAACTGCCATTCGCTCTCGTTCAGTCCCAATGGCGAACTGTTGGCAGCCGCCTATCGTGATAGGTTAGTCGGAATATGGAACGTGCAAACCGGTGAGCTTGTTGGCAAGCCGCTCGAACATGACAAGAGAGTCTTTGCCGTCGCCTTCAGCCCCGACGGGAAGATGATCGCTTCCAGTGACGAAGCCGGGACGGAATTATCTGATGTGAGTACCGGCGAACGGTTGCACTATTGGCCCGGTCAACGATACGGGATCGGCTTCAATTCCGACGGCAGCATGCTGGCAACGGTTTCGACAGACAATGGCAGAGAGATCCGTTTATGGAACACTCACACCGGCGACCCCGTGCAGAGCGAGATTCGAGGCCATGGCCTTCTTACAGTCCGCGGTAGTCTGTTGGCATTCCACGGTGAAAACAACAATCTGGATATCTGGGACTGGAAACAGGGTGGCGGGACCTATCGGCTGTCGATTCCTCTGGGTGGTGGTTTGCAAGCATCGGCCATCAGTCAGGACGGAAAACAATTGGCGGTAATCCAAAACGGCAATCTGGCGTTCTACGACGCGACGACCGGTAAACAGCGCGAGTGGAAGGAATCGAGAAGCCGTCAACCCCAGGCGTTATGCCTTGAATTCAGTCCCGATGGAGAAACGCTCGCTGTGGGTTTTCAGGATGGTTCGGTGCGGTTGTTCGCAGCCGATACGGGTCAGGCACGCTTCGATCCGGAGGGACACCACGGCATCATCACGTCACTCGCCGTCAGCCCCAACGGCCACCGAATCGCCTCTGCCGGATTCGATGGGTCTGTCTGCCTATGGGATGTGGCGACCGGCAAGCGATTGCGCCGCATCGACGCCCACATCGAGACAATTAACGACGTTGAGTTTCTGCAGAACGGGGACGTGTTGGCAACGGCAAGCCGCGATCAACTCGTACGGCTGTGGGACGTAAAAACCGGCAAGAAATTGCACGAAATGCGCAAGCACTTGCATCCGGTGTTAACGCTGGCCGCGCATCCCGATGGCATCTTCGGGCGCTGATCGAAAGATCCTGATCTTGAATACGAAGACTCACAAAGAGCTGAAATCCCTCGATGGCCATGACGGAGACATTCTCTGTCTATGCTACAGTCCCGATGGTCGGTCCATCGCCGTCGGGACGAGGGCTGCACACGTTGACGGCGTGATCCTCTGGGACGTCGCAACTGGTAAGAAGTCCACAAGCATCAAGGTTGCCGACAGGGGTTGCAGAGTCTTCGACCTGCGATTCACCGCCGACGGAACGCGAATCCTTTTTGCCGTAAAAGACAGTGGGCAAGATGCCGTGCGCATCTGGGATTTCAAGCAGGGACGACTCGGACACGAGCCGTTTCGCACCTCGACGGAAGAGACGCGCGTCGCATGCCAGCCACAAGGAAGAATCTGGGCCCGTTCGATTGGCGACGGAAAGAACTTCGTTCACGATATGCACTACGGCATCGAGGAACAGCAATTCCACTTCGGCCCAAAACCTCGTTACGTCGGCGACATTGCCTTCACGCCCGATGGCCGTCATCTCGTCAGCGGACTGGCCGGCGGTGCAATCTGCATCCTGCGACTGCGCCAGTGGAAAGCAGAAATGAAGAAGCCAAGCGAAGGATTCTTCGACTGATCGCCGAGCGAGCGGCCGGTTTTATGAGCCAGCGGACGGCTTTATGAGCGAGCGGCCGGCTTTTTACCGGCTGTTCCGACGCGCCCAAACGCTACTAATCGGACCGCCCGCGTGCTTTTCCCAGGCCGCGCATCAGTTGCTCGTAGTCCCGCATGCAGCTTTCGACCAACTCTTTGAGTTCCTGCACGTCGGCGCTCTGTGAATGCGTCATTTGCGTCAGCGGCTCCATCCAGCCATGCATCAGCTTGAACTGCTGCTCCATCACGTTGAGCATCGTCCTGGGGATCTTGTTGATCACCGTAATCTTCTGTTCGCCGCCCGGTCCACCGCCCCGAATCGATTCGGAGATGACCGACGGTTCGCCATCTTCGTCCGGCGACGACTCGGCCCGCTCTGGAACGACCTGCTGTGAAGTGGCCTGCGCTCGAATCGCCTCGGCCAACTCCTTGAACACCGATGGATCGAATGCAACCGGTGCCGGCGCTGGCGGCAGTACGCGGGCGGCCGACTGTTCGGCAGTCTGCTGAACCAGTTCCCCAACGTGTTGCAATCCGCCTGACAGCGATTCCGAAACTGTGGCGATGCCCTCACGCAGTCCGCCGACGTGCGAGATCAATTCTCCAATTCGGGCGGCGACTTCGCAATCGTCATCGTCATCATCTCGGGCAGACAGCTGCGAGACCCCTTCGGTCATTGCCTGGCGAATCGAATTCAAACCTTCGCCGAATGCGCTCAACTCGACAATTGCCTGGCCGATCTTGTCGTCTTCGCCCATCCCCCGCATCCGCACGTTTCGCTGGAACGTGCGCTGGATGTCGTCCCAGCGTTTCGCTTCCTCATCGTTCAGGATGCCCATGATCTCCTTGAACTTCAGCATGTTCGCCTCGGTTCCCGAAGTCAGCGTCTGCGAGTCCTGTTCGTAGTTTGTGACGATCAGCGTCTGGAGTTCCGCATCGTTCATAATCGGATACACCTTCTCGGCGATCCGGTTCATGTTACGGTACGAACCCTGCAGCTTAAACGGCGGCTCGGTGCGGTAATCGTCCGACTGGGCGGCCGACTCAATATACGCCCGGTTCACCTGCAGAATAACGTCGCGGACGCGCATCAGTTTCTGCATCGCCGAAACCATCTCGTTGAGTTCTTCCAACGAGTAGTTGCCATCCAATTCCACGCCGTCCTTGTTTCCATGCTCGGCCATCTTCATGACGGCATACACGTCCTGCTGGCTGCGAGTCGCCAGATTGTTCAGCGCCGGGTTGGAAGTCATGCAGTTTTCGAGATAACTCATCTCGAACGCCGGCGCGTTGTCGCCCACCACTTCGCCCAGATTGTAGACGTCGGCCCGGTTGGCCAGCATGTCGGGAATTTGGAACTTCTCGCCGCTTTCGGTGTATGGGTTGCCCGCCATCACGACAGCAACTTTTCGGCCGCGCAGATCGTAGGTGCGGGTCTTCCCCTTGTAGACCCCCTCGATCTTCCGCGTGGCATCGCAGAGCGAGATGAACTTCTGCAGAAACTCCGGGTTCGTATGCTGGATGTCGTCCAGATAAATCATCACGTTGTCGCCCATCTCCAGCGACAGATTCAACTTCTCGACTTCCTCACGCGCACCGGCATTGGGCGCAGCTTCCGGGTCCAGCGATGTCACTTCGTGCCCCAACGCCGGCCCATTGATCTTCATAAAGATGATGCCCAGGCGGTTCGCAATGTACTCCATCAACGTCGTCTTGCCGTACCCAGGTGGTGACACCAACAGCAGCAACCCCATCCGGTCGGTCCGCTTTTGCTCGCCCGCTTCTCCCATTTGCTTGGCCAGATTGTCACCAATCAACGGCAGGTAAACCGTATCGAGCAGCTTGTTACGCACGAACGATGTCAACACGCGGGGCCGGAATTCTTCCAGCCGCATCTCTTCCCGGGCCTCTTCGAGAAGCGCTTTCTTCAGCTTGCCGTATTCGATGAAACGAGGGACAACCGTCTTTTTGAACTGGTCGAGCCGCAACATGAACTCGTTATAATGCAGGCGATACCCGGCACCTTCCACTCGCGGATGCGAACCAACCATCCCCTCCAACTCGCAAACCACATCGGCTTCCACAATTCTCTGCGAGTCGATCTTCTTATCGACGAGTTGCGCAGCGACTTCATCGACGTATTCAGACTCCAGCGTCTGCGACTCGCCACCGTCGCCGTTCGTGCGCATCTGCAGGAAGGCTTCGACCCAGTCGCGCAACAACAGCAAACAGCCGGCCGGATCGCGCTGCACCGACTTCACCGTTTGTGCAAACCGGTCGCCGAACTTACTGCGCGTCAGGTGTTCGTTGAATTCCCGGAATAGGTTGGCTGCCGTTCGGCTGACGACAAACCCGTCCCCGCGAATCAATTCGCAGAAGAGATACTCGGCCGCCTCGTCAATCAGCGACTCGGGGAATAATTCACTGTGCGCGACAAACTCGCCGAGCATGTCTCGCAAACGCGACTGATACTCCGATTGCGCCTCGGCGTCGGGAAACAACTCGATAACTGCCCCGAAACCTTTCAGTTTGGCCGCCATCTGTTTCTTCTCGGCGCCATTGGCGAATCGATTCCAGAAGACGTTGGCCAATGCACGCGACCGCGTGTGGAATCGCAACAGACCAATTCCAGCGCCCATGTCGAGCAACGCACGAATGATCAACGCGGCATCGTGATCGTGAACGCCCTTGACGTAACCCTCGCTGTACCGCGGCCCCATAAACCGGGCAACGGCGGCCTGCAGTTGCCCGGCATCGAGTTGACGGGCTTCCTCGGCTGTTGGCACATCCGACTCATCATCTGAAGAAGCTTGGTTTTCGATCGCCAGATACATCGTGTGTGCCAGAAGCTCGGCACGGTACACGTCCCGGTTTTCCGAAACCACGTCCTGATTCCAAACGTCCTTCGTCGCGGTCAACCGATCGCTGACGATCCGCTCGAAGAAGTTCGTACCCGTCAGATGCAGGCACAACTCCTCGTCGCGAAAGACGCTCGTCAAATCGAGCGGTTGCACATTGACCGTAAACTTGCGGCTGCCAAACTTGATGATATTTTCGCCATCGACGTACAACTCCTGCCGATCCTTCAACTGACGGACGGCGTCTTCACGAACCGTTTTCAAACGGCTTTGAATGTCATCGACCTTGACCGAATCGTCGAGGTCGCCGAGTTTCTCGACAATGTCGCGGACCTTTTCGATCATCAGGTCCGATGCGAAGTAGCCGTTGATCTCGTTGATCGTTTCAAAACTCTCGACGCGGTTCTTGATCCCGTTCAGAATTCGGTCGGCCGCAGCCGCCAGCGCGCTGGCGCGTTTGTTGCGGGCTTCGACCAATGCCAACTTCTTGGTCTCGAACGCGTTGTAAATCTCTTCGCGTTTTTCGGTCAATTGAATGACGAACTCATCGAACTCGGCGAATCGGCCTTCCAACTCCTCAATCTGAACCATCATCTTCGTCAGGAATTCATCGCACTTCTCCGGCGTGTCGCAGATGTCGAGATAATTGACGACCCCCTGGTTCAGGAGTTTCATCTGCGAGTTGAATTCCGCAATCCCCTCGACCGACAGCAATTCACGCGTCTTCTTCTTCAGGCCGGCACGCGCCTGGTTGACCGTCGAGAAGATCGTCGAAATGTTGTCGATGATCGCCGTCCGCTGGGTGGCGTCATCAATCTTGAGGTTGCTGACGATCTCGATCAGCATTTCAAGTTCATTCGCGCTCGTCGCGATGTCTTCTTCGATCTTGCGTGCCTCGGTCACTTTCGTGAGGCCGCCAATCTTCGATTGTTCTTCTTCAACCTTCTGCTGATACGGTTTCAACGAATCCGGTTTCAGCAGAAACTCGACACAGCGGCCCGCGAGCCGGTCGGACTCCTCGGCGACTTCGTTTTCCAGCGACTCGACCAGTTCCAGATCGACGTACCGCAATTCCTTCAGCGAGATAATTTCGCCGCGACATGTTCGCAGTTCTGCCAACGATTTGACGAAACCATCGATCGCCTCGAACCGCCCGCGATTGATGTCGGCTAGTGTCTCGCGTGCATGCTTGCTGACGCGGCTGGTCTCCGATACCGTATTCCGGCGGACGCGGACGACCTTTTCAAATTCATCAACGGCCGCCGTCGCTGCCTGCTTGATCTCCAGCAGCGTTTGTTTCAGGTTGCCGGTTTCTTCGTTACCGATCCAGAAATAGGAATCGACGATGTCGCCGGCCTCTTTGACCAGATCGATATACAGACCGGCGTAGGAGTCCTCTTTCTCGATGAGATTGAGTACCTCGTAGCACTCGGACATGCCGCGAACGATGTCCTTGTTACCAATCTTGTACAAGAATGAATCGGTTTGTGTCGGTGGTTTGTAGTTCTCGCCGACGTAGGGCGTTTGCCAGAGTTGGATGGCGTGATGCTTCTGCGGCTCGTCCTGCCCCTTGAAGCAGATCATCTCGCCGCCTTCAAAGAAGGAATAGCCGTGGCAGACAATCGGCGTATCGACCTGTTGGGAGATGAGGTTGTACGGCAGTAGCACGTACGATCCGGAGCGGCGGTGATAGAAGACGTAAAGATAGTCCTCGCCGTTGGGCGCAGCGAATCGCCGCTCGAACAGCATGTCCTTCAGGCCGCTGCCGAAGGTCTTCGACTGCCCATCCTGCAGGTAATACCCGTTGGAGAAAATAAGCCCGTGATCGTCGGGCAGCAGGACGCAGGCATGCTCGATGGAGTCGAGCCGCATCGCCCGCTGAATTTTCTCGTTGTAAACGATGTAGCGAGTCGCTTCTTCCTGATAGGGGCGGATCTTCAGCAGAACAATGTTGCCAACGATCGAATAGTGAATCTCGGCGTCGTCAAGCGTCTGGTCGGCGTTGTCAACCGGCTCCGAATAGATGCCCTCGCCCGTTTCGGTACTGTCCTCAATTTTTATGGTGAGATCACCGCCGACCGTCTCGACAAACACACGGTCTTCAATCGAAATGTGGGGATGCTCGCCGTGCTGATGCAGGTCGCGATGCGTTCGTTTCCATTCGAACTCGTGCTGCGCGGGAAACGCCACTTCGTGATCGCTACGATTATCGAGGTATTCGAGCGATTCGCCGCGCACGAGCCATTTGAAAGCTTTGATGTCGCCGACGCCCTTGCCGACGCGGAAGACCATAAACAGATGCGGCCCACGACGGAAGAATTTTGCGAACACCGCTTCCTTGTAGAAGCGGTGCACGTCGTGGAAGTCCCGTTCGAATTGCTCCCCTTTGATGAGGTCCAGCGGCAATTCGTGAAATGACTTTTCGCGAAACTCATACACGGAGAAGACGTCGGCAACTCCGCGCTCGGTTTTCAGCCCGAAATGCACGTTGTAACCAAACAGGAACCGGCTGCCGATGGCGACCATGTCGCGGGGAACGCAGTTGTGTCCAGTCGTAACGCGTTCCGTCCCCAGCAAGACGGTTTCGATCGATCCGAAAACCTCTTTGCGGGCGTGGTTCAGAGTCTCCAGCCGGCTGCGCAGTTCTTTTCCTTCGCCAGAAAGCCGGTTACGAATAATTTCGTAAGTGCTGCTCTCCAGCGCAATTTCCGGCTCGGCCGCTTGGACGGCGGATTCTTTTTCGACGGTTGCCATAGGAGTCGCGACTCGATTTAGCCTCAAGGGATTTAGCCGCCGGTGAATACACCGGCGGCCGACGTGCGATCGTCAATTGACGCCGCATTGCCGGCCGACCCGCCGTGTGGTCACGGCGGGCTAAGTGAAGTCGTTCAATCGGCCGCTGCACTCGCGGTGACGCCGAGCATTGCGACCCGTTTGTCCGCCAGACCGGCACCACGAATCGTTTTCAACAAACCTTGCAGTGAATTTTTCGACTCGGCGTCGTCGGCTTGTAACAGCATCTTGCCGATCAAGGCAGCAACCGACATGTCCTTCACATCCTCGAAATTCATCCCGAATTGCGAGACGAATCCTTTCAGGCTCTCGCGGAAATTCTCGGGCTTGCCGTTGAAGAAGGTCGATTTCACGTCGGTGAGAACGTCGCTGTTGTTGACGAACCGATCGACGGCCTTGCCTCCCTTAACCGCACTGACAATCTGGTCGAAGAACGTCGTCTCGCCGCCGACAATGTCGATGCGGGCCGACTTGAGCGCCTCGCCGACAATGTTCGACTGTGCCTCGGCAATGTGCTCCTGCGCTTCGATGGCCGCGATTTCGATGTCCTTGTCCTTGTTCAGCCGCAGCTTGAATTCTTCGTGTTCCTTGCCGACTTCATCGAAGAGTCTCATGGCGTTTGCCTTCTCTTCAATACCAGTCGCTTCGGAACTGAACTTCTGCTGCATGACGGTCGCTTCGGCCGTTCCCAGCTTCTCGACGGCAACCGCTTTGGCCTCTTCGCCCTTCGCTGAGGCGACGGCTTTCCGCTGAATGACGGCCGCTTCGGCCGTTCCGTCTT